>ODAI012732805.1_pt1 | contig 12011 bp, 11 predicted proteins | sample 1539321 | NCBI WGS metagenome assembly ODAI01 (sample SAMN02144231, study PRJEB22623) | gut metagenome | biome: sheep rumen | host: Ovis aries | place: New Zealand
TACCGAAGGCACCTTTTTCCGAAAGGCGTGCTATAACGGCTTTGTCCGTCACCACCGTGAAGCGGGGCGTGCACGCCCCGCTTCACGGTGGTGACGGACAAAGCCGTTATAGCACGCCTTTCGGAAAAAGGTGCCTTCGGTATGGCGCATAATTCCGGCATAATAGGCGGAGCGGCTGCCATTATAGTCCAGTCTGCCGTAAAAGGCAGGGCGGGCTTTGAACCCGACGGCACCCCGTCCACACGCTGCGGTGACGGCTACACCTTCTTTGACGGAGGTCTTGCCGCACAGAATATCTCTCTTGCAGCCTATGCAGAGGGTCTTGGCACCGTGATAATGGGCATCATCGACTATGATGCCATAGCGGATATAGTATCCCTGCCGGAGGATGAGGAGATTCTGTGCCTTATCGCTGTGGGCGTTCCCGACGGGACACCTTCCGCACCTCCCAAGTACACTGTCGATGAGATAGCAAGATTTGTGTGATGGGCTATATATCAGATCTGAGAAAGCTGGTGGGTCACGCCCCTATCATCCATGCCTGTGCCTCTGTCATAGTGGAGAACGAGCAGGGGGAGATACTTCTCCAGAAGAGAAAGGACAACGGGAAGTGGAGCTATTCCGGCGGTGCCGTGGAGCTTTTTGAAAAGGTGGAGGACGCCGCAAAGCGGGAGCTTCTGGAGGAATGCGGTCTTACAGCGGAGGAACTGGAGCTGCTGGGAGTGTACTCCGGAGAGGAGCTCCACTACACCTACCCCAACGGAGATGAGGTCAGCACCATAGATGTGGTCTACATCTGCCGCAGGTACAGCGGGGAGCTGAAATGCCAGCCGGAGGAAGTGACGGAGCTTGGGTTTTTCTCCTTAGACTCACTTCCTGAGCTGTCCGAGCCTACAAGGCTGCCCATGAGGGAGTATGCGGAGCGCCGTTCATATGCGGAATGCCGTTCAAAAGAAAAATAGGACAAACGGGCAAGGAGGCTGTAAGGTCTCCTTGCTTTTTTTGCGGGAGTTTGTATCTTGACATTCACTCTGAAACGCTGTATAATCATATAGTGGGGGAGGCTGTCCGTATCAGATATCATTTTTTTCTCCCACCCTGCTTCCAATCATCTAAAAGGAGTCCTGACGGTGTACGATCAGAACAGAGCGCCCATATATGAGGCGCTGAAAGAATATAACGACATGAGGGTCGTGCCCTTTGATGTTCCGGGTCACAAGCACGGAAAGGGGAACCCCGAGCTTACGGAGTTTCTGGGTCAGACCTGCTTGAATGTGGATGTAAATTCCATGAAGCCGCTTGACAACCTTTGCCATCCCGTTTCTGTCATAAGGGAGGCGGAGGAACTGGCTGCCCGTGCATTCGGGGCAGGGCTGGCCTTTTTTATGGTAAACGGCACCACATCCTCGGTGCAGACCATGATACTTACGGTCTGCCGTGAGGGTGAAAAGATAATAATACCCAGAAATGTGCACCGCAGCGCCATAAACGCCATGATAATCAGCGGTGTCATACCTGTGTATGTGGATCCGGGAGTAGACCGCAGACTGGGCATACCGCTGGGCATGAGCTTTGCGGATGTGAAAAAGGCGATAGACGACAACCCGGATGCAAAGGCGGTGTTTGTGAACAACCCCACCTACTACGGCATTTGCTCAGATCTGGTGCGCATCACCAAATACGCCCACAAAAAGGGGATGAAGGTGCTGGCGGACGAGGCTCACGGCACACACCTCTATTTCGGGGAGAAAATGCCCCCCTCTGCCATGACTGCGGGAGCGGATATGGCGGCTGTATCAATGCACAAGACAGGCGGCTCCCTTACCCAGTCCTCTTTTCTCCTTGTGGGGAAAAATGCTGGTATCTCCGAGGGATTTGTGCGTGCTACCATAAACCTTACCCAGACCACCAGCGGCTCCTACCTGCTGCTGTCCTCCCTTGATATAGCAAGAAAATACTATGCCACCAAAGGGCGGGAGCTTTGCGCCTCCGTGCTGCGCTCCGCTGAGTACGCAAGGGCGGAGATAAACCGTATAGGCGGCTATTACGCCTATTCGGATGAACTGGTGAACGGCGACAACATTTTCGCCTTCGACAAGACAAAGCTCTCGGTCTATACCCGTGAAATGGGTCTTACAGGCATAGAGGTCTACGACCGTCTCAGAGATTCCTTTGACATACAGATGGAGCTGGGAGACATAGGGAACGTTCTTGCCATTATGTCCCCCGGCGACAAGTGGAAGGACATAGAACGCCTTGTGTCCGCTCTGGCAGAGATAAAAAGGCGCTACGGCCATGAATCCATCGCCCCCCTCGACCATGAATACATAAACCCCGACATAGTCCTGTCACCGAAAGAAGCCTTTTACGGAGAACAGGAAAGAGTCCCCATAATGGAGAGCGCAGGGCGCATTTCCTGCGAATTCGTTATGTGCTACCCTCCCGGCATACCCATAATCGCACCCGGAGAAAGGCTCACTCCCGAAATACTTGAAAACATAGACTTTTCCAAGAAAAGGGGCTGCTTTATGACCGGCACGGAGGACATGAACATAGAGTACATCAAGGTCATAAAGTAGACATAGGCGGGTATCGTCAATGAATGCAACATATATCATAGAAAAGGTCTTCGGCACAAAGGCGGCGGTCATTTACACGGTGATATGTCTGGCGATAGCAGCCGCTGTCATTGGCGTCACCTATAAGGGGTGGCAGATGGGAGACGACCCGAAGGAACGGAAAAAAGCCGAAAGCTATGTGAGCGAGAACAGGTCTTCCGTCACCCGCACCTCCGACGAGCTCATGAAGCTGGTGTCGAGGGCTGCAGCCGATGCCGAGACCTCAGAGGACAAGGCAGTGCTGAGCATATTTGTTTCCTCATCCGGGAGGACAGTGAGCTTTACGGGTCCCCGGGGAAGTGAACTGAAGGTGTCGGCGAAAACTGCCGAAAGGGCAAGGAAGCTGGATATAGGCGAGTATGCGGGTATCAATACCTGTGTAGCCTCAAAGGACAGGGTCATGTTCGTTCTTGATTCACAGGAGATCATCTGCGAGAAAAAAGACGGTACATGGGACGTGTACGTTAAGTAGAAAACGGAGTATATTATGGAACTATGGTTCAGTGAATACCACACCAAAAACACAAAGCTCTCCATCAGGGTAAACGAACAGCTTTACTCGGGGCAGAGCGAATACCAGAGGATAGATGTTTTCGACAGTCCGGAGTTTGGCAGGTTCCTCACCCTTGACGGCATCATGATGCTTACGGAAAAGGATGAATTCATCTATCACGAAATGATAACCCATGTGCCCATGGCGGTGAACCCGGATATAAAAAATGTCCTTGTCATAGGTGCCGGAGACGGGGGCACGGTGAGAGAGCTTACACGCTATGACAGCATAGAGCACATAGACATGGTGGAGATAGACGAGGAAGTGGTGAATGTCTGCCGCAAGTATATCCCCCGCACTGCCTGCAAGCTGTCCGATCTCAGGGTGAATATCCACTATGAGGACGGTCTGCGCTTCGTGCGCCGCTGTGAAAACCAATATGACCTTATCATCGTGGACAGCACCGACCCCTTCGGACCGGGAGAGGGGCTTTTTACCGGAGAATTTTACGGAAACTGCTACAAGGCACTGACAGACAATGGCATACTTGTGAATCAGCACGAAAGCCCCTATTATGAAGAGGATGCCAAAAACATGAGGCGTGCCCACAAGCGCATAGCGGACAATTTTGAATGTGCCTATGTGTATCAGGTACACATCCCCACCTACCCGTCCGGGCACTGGCTTTTCGGCTTTGCCTCAAAGGGACTGTCTCCTCTGGAATTTGACGAGGAAAGGTGGAACGCTCTGGGCATAGAGACCCGCTACTACAATACGGCACTGCATAAGGGCTCTTTTGCTCTCCCCAACTATGTTTTGAAGGAACTGGGATGAAAAGAAGGATAATGCTCCTGCTGCTTCTGGTGACAGGTCTGGTGATGTGCTTTGCTCCGAAGGCTGCCGCAAATGGGTATGCGCCCAAGCCGGAAAGCCATTCGAGCAGGCGGGACGGCTACACGCTTGTGTGGTTCGTCATACCCGAGGGTGCGGTCGTAAACTACACCGCAGACGGCAGCACTCCCACAAAGCTGTCCCCGGAATACAGGGGAGAAAAGCTGCGCTTTGAGAAGGATACGAGCCTGAAGCTCATGGTCAGAAAGGCGGGCACAAAGGCGAAGATATATAATTTCAGAGCCGTGGTGAAGACCCGCAGGGTGTTAAAGCCCACAGCACTGAAAAAGGGCGACACCATTGCCATCGCTGCACCTTCAAGGTATATAGAGGATGACTTTCAGCCTGTGGTGAAAATGCTCGAAAACAGGGGCTACAGGGTAAAGGTAGGAAAGTGCTGCTATCTGAGGGACAATGGCTTTGCGGGTACTCCCGCACAGAGGGCGGAGGAGCTGAACGGCTTCTTTGCGGATGATGATGTTGATGCCATCCTCTGTCTCAGAGGGGGAGCGGGTGCAAAGGATATCCTTGATCTGCTGGACTACGAGCTTATAAAGCAGCACCCGAAGATGTTCATAGGATTCAGCGACATAACCTTCCTCCACTCTGCCCTTTTTGAAAGGTGCGGCCTTGTTACCGTTCACGGCTCCATGATATACAATTTCGTTTATCCCCATACGGAGTACACGGAAAGGCAGTTTTTTGAGGGCATAAAGAATGAGGATACCGCAGGTGATGCGGAATGTCCCGCAGGGACAGCTCTCAGGGCCCTGTACAGGGGAGAGGCGGAAGGACGGCTGGTGGGCGGGAACCTCAGCTGTGCGGTAAGGCTGATGGATACAGCCTACGGCATAGAGGGGAATCACTGCATACTCCTGCTGGAAGATGTTCATGAGGATGCGGACAGCATAGATTCCATGCTGCGCCGTCTTGAGGAAAACGGGCTTACGGACAGGGCAGACGGTATCGTTTTCGGAGAATTCACCGACTGCGGAGATTCGGACGAAAAGGCTGTGGAAAAGGTGCTGAGAGACTTTGCAAAAAGGGTGAAAAAGCCCTGTATCATGGGGCTTCCCGCAGGACACGGAGAAGACAATATGTTCCTGCCCATGGGAGTGAGGATCGGGATCACCGCAAATGCCGACGGCACGGCATCATTTACTGTACTTGAAAATGCTTTTGAATAAAGGAAAAACCAATGGATATAAAAGAACTGAGAAATGAGATCGACAGTATAGACGACAAGATACTGGAGCTTTTTGAACGCAGGATGGACATATGCAGGGACATAGCACGCTACAAGAACGAAAACAAGCTGCCTGTCCTCAATTCCAACCGTGAGGCGGAGATAATAAACAAGGTCCGCCTCGGCTCCCCCTCATACCTTGCGGATTCCTCCGCCATACTCTTTTCAAACATGATGGACATAAGCAAGGTGCTGCAGTCCGAGGAGCTGGCAAGGGGAAAGACATTCAAGGCGCCGAGGGTCTTTGCTCCGGAAAATGCACAGGTGGTGGCGTGTCAGGGCATGAGCGGTGCCTACTCCGAGAAAGCGTGCATAAAGCTATTCGGAGAGGACAAGTCCATACGCTTTGCAGCCACATTCCCGGATGTACTGGATCTGGTGGAGAACGACAGAGCGGATTTCGGACTGCTGGCTCTTGAAAACTCAAATGTGGGCACCATAGAGGAGACCTACAGTCTTCTTGCCTCCTCCCATATGTACATAAACTGCGTGGTTCGTGTGGAGATACAGCACTGCTTTGCGGTAAAGGAAGGCACAGACCCCTCAAAGGTCACAAAGGTCTACTCCAAAAAGGAGGCTCTTGCCCAGTGTGCGGGCTTCATAAAGAAAATGGGGCTGAGCGTTGCGGAATATTCCAACACCGCCGTTGCTGCCCGTATGGTGGCAGACTCCACCGATGACACCATCGGCTGTATCTGCTCCGGGGACTGTGCAAGGAAAATGGGACTGAAGATAGTTGAGGAAAAGGCTGCGGATGCCTATCCCAATTTCACCCGCTTTGTCTGCTTCTCAAAGAACTTTTCATCGCCTCCCGATGCCGATACCATAAGCATCGCCTTCAACGCTCCCCATACCCCCGGCGGACTTTACCGCACCCTTACAAAGTTTGCGGTAAACGGGCTCAACCTTACGAAGATAGTCAGTATGCCCATTGCGGGGCAGGATTTTGATGTCCGTTTCTTCCTCGATTTCAAGGGCTCCTATACCAACCGCAAGGTGGCTGCGCTCCTTGACGACCTGGAAGGCACCATGAGCTATTTCAGATTTCTGGGGAACTTCAGGGAGATCTGAGCTTCAAAGGACGGTATAGTAAACAGTGTGATTTTGTGAAATCTGCCTAAAAAATACATGATTATATCGTCACATATTAAATTGACTTTAAAGCGGGAATTATGCTATAATTACTTTATATGTGAAGATATTGTTAATTTTGACTTTTGATAGATAGTAAGTTTTTATGCCCGAAAGGCAATTTCACCCGGTATGTCCGTAAAGAGGAGGTCTAAAATGGAACAGGCTTCAGGCTACGATTTTTCAAGCTATTCAACCTTCCGTGACACGGTGCTCGAGCTGTCCGAGTCTTTGGCACAGCTTGAGGATTATGCACGTTCACTGAATCTTGATAACACTGCTGATTCCATTGCCGAGATAATCGATAAAACAGCCGACGAGCACTTTGCCGTGGCTATAGTAGGCGAGTTCAAGCGAGGGAAAAGCACGCTCATAAATGCCCTTCTTGGTCAGGAGGTGCTCCCTGCGGATGTACTGCCTGCAACAGCTACCCTCAACCGTGTCACCTACAGCGAAGAACCCTATGTAATGGTGGAGTACAAGGACGGTACGGAGGAAAGAGTAGCCATAGACCGCCTTGCGGACTATGTTACCAAGCTCTCCTTTGAATCGGAGAAAAAGGCGGAGACCGTAAGAGAGGCGACTATCTACTACGATACGGAATTCTGCCGCAACAATGTTGATATCATAGACACACCGGGTCTGAACGACGATGAACAGATGACCAATGTCACCATGTCCATACTGCCGAAAATAGATGCGGCTGTGTTCGTCATCAGCGCAAATTCCCCCTTCTCCCAGTTCGAGAAGGATTTCCTTGAAAACAAGATGCTCACCTCCGACCTGGGACGCATCATCTTTGCGGTAAACTGCTTCGGCACCTTTGCAAAGAGCGACGAGGAAAGGATAGTAGAGACAGTAGAAAAGCGTATCAGCAGCTATGTCATGGACAAGGCGAAGAAGGTCATGGGAGAAAGCTCCAAGGAATTCGCTGTCTACAAGAGGAAGATAGGAAAGCCCAAGGTAATAGGCATCTACGCCAAGAAAGCCCTTGTCGCCAAGACCAACAACGACATGGCTATGCTGGAGGAAAGTAATTTCCCCACCTTTGAGAACGTGCTTGAGACCATGCTCACAAAGGAAAGAGGCTCCATTACCCTCCAGATCCTTGCAAACAAGATAATATCCTCCGGTTCGGAGATAATAAACTCCATCGTTATCCATGAAAATGCGCTTATGATGGAAACGGATGAGTTCCTTGAAAAGTACCAGCTCGCCATAGAGGAGATCGAGGACATCCGCACCAAAAAGCGTGAGGAGTTCGTGCGCATAAACAACGCTGCCAACGAGGTCTTTGAAAAGCTGCAGCCCATTCTTGACGAGTACTGGGTGAAGATAGAGGAAACTGCCATGCAGGTCATAGACGACTATCCCATGGCGGCTGAGGATCTCAAGCGTGAGAAGATGAAGGTGGTCTATGAAAAGCTCACCCTCAAGATAAAAGAAAACATTGAGAACAAGGAACAGCTTATCTGCGAGCAGATCCAGAACGACATAAACGTTGGTCTGTCTGAGGAAGCAGTGCGCCTCCAGTCCTTCCAGGACGAGTTCTTTGAATCCCTGAACCGCATTCAGGAGCTGTTCTCCGTGGAGCCCTCCAAGCGTCAGAGGCAGGGCGGCGTAACGGATTCCATCATAGGCTCCGTTATCGGTTCCGGCGGTATAGGAGGACTGTTCATAGGCTTCAGGGAGGCAGGAGTAAAGGGCGCTCTGCTGGGCGGTCTTACAGGCCTTACCACATGGCTCGCAACTTCCTTCCTGCTGGTCACCACCATCGTGGGAGGCGCCTTCCTCACGCCCGCAGGCATATGCCTTATGGCTCTTGCAGGCTTTGCAGGCACCTTTACGGGCAAGTTTGCCGTTGACAAGTTCCTTGTGGACGAGAGGATTGAAAAGTTCAAGCAGTCCTTCAAGACCTCCGTCAAGAAACAGTTCCATGAGATGAAGATAAATTCCGACTTCTCCGAATCCGTAAGACAGCAGGTATACAATTCCTTCACGGGACTGAAAAACCAGATAGAGACAGAGACAGAGATCATCCTCAAAGATACACAGAAGACCCTTGACGAACTCAATGAAAGAAAACAGCAGCAGAAGGAAATGTCTGACAACGAAAGAGTCAGACTCCAGAATATAGCGGAAAATGTCGGCGGGATGCTCGCAAATACCTACAACCTCCACAAGGCTCTTACCGATATTCTTTCGGATGAGTGATGGGAGGGCATAAAGCATGAATATATCCAATAACCCGCTGCTCTCCATAAACACATCCTTTGCAGACTACCTGGAGCAAAGGACAAGATCTTATCAGGAGCATGTTGTGGGAGGAACGCTGGACTATGCCTTTGATGCGGACTTTGCTCTGCGCCAGAAGCTCAGCGGTGTTTCCGGCTGGTCAAGGCTCTACAAAGCCATAAACAGCACCGACATCCCCACAAGATTCAAGAAATATTTTTCCACCTCCGACACTGCCAGCTCCATGCTTTTTGCAAAGGCATATGACTGCGCAAAGAAGTGCAGCGACAGGCTGCAGATATCTCTTCCCTCCGTCCTTGTACACAAGGCGGGAGAGGTGCCGGAGATATTCTCCCTTACGGGAGACGGCATTGAGCCTACCATTGTCATTACTGCCGACATAGCAGAGGAATTCAATCAGGATGAGCTCTGCTACCTTATAGGCTGTGAGTGCGGAAGGCTCCAGAACAGGCACTGCACCTTCAACTATGCCTTTACCTACCCGGGCATCAGCAAGGGGAACATCGAGCAGAGCACAGAGGATCCGGAGGGGAAAACGGGTCTCAGAGAAATGAACTACCTTCTCAACAAGTGGATAGCCGCAGGAGATGTGACTGCCGACAGAGCAGGCATCATCTGCCTTGACGATCCTCTTTCCTTCCCGAAGGTATTTGCATCCGTAAGGCAGAAGGGGGTTCCCGATTCCTTCGGAGTGCAGCACCCGTACTTCAACATCGAAGAGGTGCTGGCGGAATATGATGCTATCCATGTTACCCCCGTCCGTTCCCTGAAACTGGGGGAGAATACCACACCCGATGAGCGCAGGATATTTGCAGGTATGGAATTTACAGGCTGCGAGATACTCTATGTCTGGAGATCCGACCTTGATCGCCCCACCACCCATGTGAGCAACAAGCAGTCCCTTGAGATCCGCTGTGAGATCATTGCTCAGACGGAAGATGCTCTGTGATAAGGGGGCGCAAAGATGAATAAGAACAAGTACGATAATGCAGAGTATGATATAGCCCTTGTCAGGGGCGACCTTAAAAGACTTCTGAAAGATCAGGAGCTTTGCGGCATCCTCGGTGAGGACGCCACCAACCGCATGAAAAAATGGGATCAGATCATTGAGAAAAAGCTGACCGAACCCTTCTCACTGGTGATAGTGGGAGATTTCAAGCGGGGAAAGAGCACTGTAATAAATGCCATACTGGGGCGCAGCGTAGCCCCCGTGAACGTGGCTCCCGAGACCTTTACCATAAACCGTTTCTCCTACGGCGAAAACCCCAATGTGGAGGCGGTGCTCGGAAACGGCAAGAGAGTTACGCTCACACAGGATGACCTTAGCCGTGAAAGGCTGCTGGGGCTTCTGGATTTCTTCCCCGGCTCCCTTGAATACATCGACGTAAAGAGCGATGCACCCATTCTCAAGGAGATACAGGTGGTGGACACTCCGGGTCTGTCCGACCTTGATGAGCTCGATTCACAGGTAAAGGAATTTCTTGTGAAAGCGGATGCGGTGATCTATGTGGCAAGCGCACTCTCACCCTTTTCGGAGAGCGAGCAGTATTTTATCGCAAGCCAGATAGTGCCGCAGAATTTCAGCAAGGTGTTCGTCCTCATCAATATGATAGATGCCATAGACACCATGGAGGATATAGAGCGCATAATAAACCATATCAGGGAGAAGTGCGCACAGATAATCCCCGTGGCGGAGGTCTACGGTATCAGCGGCATTGATGAATACAGGCGCAAGATAGGGCTCAACCGCCCGGATATAAAGGGCTTTCAGGAATTCTACGAGAACCAGTTTTTGAAGTTTGAGCTGGCTCTTTCAAGAGAGGTCATAGTGCAGAAGGATACTCTCCGCACACAGAGAGTTTTCTCGATGCTCTCCATGATGATGACGGACACTCTCAACAGGCTGGGCATGATAAGCGATATGCTGAAGATGGATTCCGAAAAGCTGGAGAAGCTTCAGGCAGACTTTGACAAGGAATGTGAGAACTTAGCCACCGCCCTTGAGAACCAGAAGCCCAAGATACTTCTTTCCATAACGGAGATGAAGCAGGAGGCTGAATACTGGATGTACGAATTCTTCGTAAAGCTGAGAGAGGATATCGTCGCATCCCGTCAGACCACCACCGCAGAGGACGTGGAAAGGCACTTCTACTCCTACCTCATGGACAAGGTGGGAGAGGCTTACAGGCGCTGTCTGGAGATACATCAGGAAAGGCTCAACGGCATCATAAACGATATGGGCGTTCAGCTTTCGAGAAAGCTGGGCATAGCAGACCTGGCAGCCGCCCGCATATCCACTTCGGAGACCGTGAATGTCAACTCCTTCGTGGCAGACAAGATAAAGCAGGCAGCATCCCAGGGTGCGGAGAGAAGCGTAGGCTTCCCGTCCGGCACTATGCCCTTCTTCAGAAACATCATGAAGAAGAACAGGCAGTCCGATATAATAGACACCACCCTTGAAAATTATGATGACATCAGATCCTCCACCATAAAGGATCTGAAGGAATGTTACAAGAACTTCGAGCAGTTTGCCTCCGATCAGCTGGATGAGATATACCGCACTCAGGAGGCAGTGGGCAGAGAGACTGTCTCTCAGGCTCTTGAAATGGCAAGAAGTGAGGAAAGCACAGACAGGATAAACAAGTGCATCGACCGTGCCAACGAGATAATCTCCGGTTCGGTAGAGGTGCTCAGAGAATATATTTGACAAACGGAAAGGAAATGTAAAATGTCGGAGATCATCTATACCCGCAGCGCTCCCGATGCCATAGGACCCTACTCACAGGCAGTAAAGTCCGGACCCTTCCTCTTCACATCCGGGCAGATAGCCATTGACCCTGCCACGGGAAATGTGGATGCACAGGGGATAGAGGCGCAGACAGAGCAGATCTGCAAAAACCTGAGCGCCGTTCTTGATGCGGCAGGGCTCAGCTTCGGGAACGTGGTGAAGACCACCTGCTTCCTTGCGGACATGAACGACTTCGGGAAGTTCAACGAGGTCTACGGACGGTACTTTGTCAGCAAGCCCGCCCGTTCCTGCGTGGAGGCATCCAAGCTCCCCAAGGGAGTCCTTGCGGAGATAGAGCTGATAGCTGCCTTTGAATGATAAACAGTCCTGTGGCTTGACTGTACATTTTACGCCATGGTATTTCCGATGAGGAGTCGGAAGTGCCATGGCGTTTTTTTGATATATCGCAGTTTTATATCTTATACTGATCTCTGACCGATGTATAGACAAGAAACAAGCCGCAAATGCTTGAATATAAGGGATCTGGGACTTGGAGATCGTCTATACATCGAGGAAGAAATAGTATCAGCCGCCCATAAAGGACGGCTGAGGGAGAATAAACTCACGGCATTATCATCTGAAAACTCA
>ODAI012981864.1_pt1 | contig 12011 bp, 14 predicted proteins | sample 1539321 | NCBI WGS metagenome assembly ODAI01 (sample SAMN02144231, study PRJEB22623) | gut metagenome | biome: sheep rumen | host: Ovis aries | place: New Zealand
CCTCAGCGGTCTCCTTCTTGTCACCTGATAGCATGATAGTCTTTAAGATTCCGCAGGCTTTAAGGCTCTTTATCGCCTCTGCGGCGTCCTCCTTGACCTCATCCGCAACAACGATGATGCCCAACAGCTTTCCCTCTTTCGCGACATATACAAGGCTGCCGAGCTCATTGCTTTTTTCGGCCCTGATCTCAAACAGTTCCATCAGGCGGTAGTTTCCGGCAAGTATGTCTCCCACCGCAGTCACAGCGCGGATACCATGTCCCGGGATCTCCTCTATCTCATCAGCTTTCGGGACATCATAGCCCTTCTGCTTTGCATATTCAATGATCGAAAGCCCGATGGGATGGGTCGAGCCTGCTTCTGCGGCGGCTGCCGCTACCACAATCTCATTTTCCGAAACGCCTTCTGCCGGTTTTATTTTTGTCACTTCAAAACAGCCCTTGGTAAGCGTTCCCGTCTTGTCAAGCACAAAGGTATCGGCCTTTGCAAGAGCCTCAAGATAGTTTCCGCCTTTAATAAGAACACCACGTTTGGCTGCCGCGCCGATTCCGCCGAAATAGGTTAAAGGCACCGAGATCACCAGTGCGCACGGGCAGCTTGTTACAAGGAAAACACAGGCTGTGCGCACCGAACCGCTTATGCTTCTGTCGGTAAAAACAGGTAGCAGTATTGCCAGAAGAACCGCAGCAATAACCACTGCCGGAGTATATATTTTTGCAAAACGGTGGATGAAATTTTCCGTCTCGGCCTTATTGTCGCCTGCTTCCTCAACAAGCTCAAGCACCTTTGCAACGGTAGAATCGTCATATTCCTTAATGACTCTTACCTTCAAAAGCCCCTGTCCGTTGATGCAGCCGGCAAGCACCTCATCGCCGGCGCCTACCGTTCTCGGAACGCTTTCGCCGGTCAGCGCCGAGGTGTCGATCATACTCTTTCCCTCGATAACCACACCGTCAAGAGGTATCTTCTCACCGCTTCTTATCACGATGATGTCATCGATTTCAACATCGTCGGGATCGACTTTCTCCACTTCGTCGCCTTTAAGAAGGTTGGCATATTCCGGCGCTATATCCATCATGTCGGCTATCGACTTTCTCGACCTCCCGACTGCTATGCTCTGGAAAAGCTCGCCGATCTGGAAAAGCAGCATTACCGCCACTGTTTCTTCAAACTCCCTGATGGCGAAGGCACCGAAGGTGGCCACTATCATCAGGAATTTCTCGTCGAAGATTTCACCTCTTGCAATGTTCTTTGCGGCTCCGGTAAGAATATCGTAACCGACGATCAGGTAGGGTACAAGAAAAACGATCAGGCAAAGCCACATGTCATCCTCTTCGTCAAGCACCCCGGTCCACAAAAACACCATGCCAAGAAGAAACATTACGGCTGCCGCGATTATCCTTGATAAAAGCTTTTTTTGTTTAGGATTCAGACTCATCTGCTGCTCTCTCTTTTTTGAATTCACCTGCGGATCAGGTATTTTATTTACTACAGTTCGGCAACGCTTGCTTCGGGTTCTACTACCCTGACTGTCTTTGTTATCTTATCAAGCAGTCCCTCAAGTGCGCTTTCCTCAGCTTCAACCGTAAGCTTCTCAGCCATGAAATTGATTTTTGAACTGGTAATTCCCTCCAGCTCTCCTACCATCTTCTCGATCTTAGCCGCACAGTTGGGGCAATCGATTCCTTCTACTTTAAATTTCTTTTTCATCTTTTTTTCTCCTTTTCTTCCGTCAAATAATCTTTTTCGGCTTATGTGCCTACTCGTTTATATGTTCCATTCCCTGTCCGATAATGCTTCGTACATGCTCGTCAGACAGTGAATAAATCATCTGCTTACCATCCCTGCTTGCCGAAACAAGCTTGGCATTTTTTAGTATCCTTAGCTGGTGTGACACAGCCGACTGCGTCGCTCCCGTAAGCTCTGCTATATCATTTACGCACATCTCATGTTCAAAGAGGCAGAACAGGATTTTAATCCTTGTCGAATCTCCGAATACTTTGAAAACCTCAGCCAGATCGTAAAGTTCCTCATCCTTCGGAAGTAAAGGCTTAACCTCGGCAATTACCGATGCACAGTCATGTTTATGCTCTGATTTCAAATCATCATCTCCTCGTATGGTTTGTTATGTTAAAAATCAACCGGATTTTTATGAATATATGAATATCTGTTCATATGTTGACTATAGTATAAGCCTCCCGACATATTTTGTCAAGAGGCTTTTTTACTTTTTTCGAATGTTTTCTATTCAGGAACTACGTTCTCTTCATATTTATCAGCGCGGTAAATGCTGATTCTATTGATATTTACCAAAAAAGAGAGTCCTGAAGATGAATTTTCTTTATAAACAGAAATATAAGCCATATTTTCATCAGCCCTATATTCAACTTTAAGATGCATGCTGGCATCTTCGCCATCACCAAGATTAAGCCATTCCTTAAAATCCGGTGTCTTGGTAATGATCTTTTTCAGAACGGTTTTAGCATATTGTTCGCAGCCCTTCTCTGTCAGGCGTCCCTCTCCATCAAGCTCCAGGCCTTCCGCCCTTTCAGGATCGACTACCGAAAAATAATTCCAGAGCTCATCAGTCAGATTGGAAATGTAATAGTTCGCGCCTTTCACCACGCGCTGAATCACTCCGCTTCCAAGACTGACATAATACCATTAAAACAAATTTTTTCATCTTATCCTCTCCATATAGGACCTATTCATTATCAAGTTCCATACCCGTCATAAGCTTTTCGCCGGTCACGGCATCTATTTCGCAGACATAAGTATTACTGCCGGAAATAAATCTTGTTCTCCAGATAATATGTCCGTTTTCATTGATGTCAGGCTGTGCCGTGATATTGAAATCTTCAGGCTTTATTCCCGGATAATCAAGCTTTAAATACCGGCCTGATGTTTCCGCCGCCTCCTCATACTTTATCAGTTCATTCTCATCCTTGATAAAGGCCAGAAGTCCCATCTGTATATATGCTCCGGTAAACCTGTTCTCCTCATCATAATAAAATGCAGCGATTTCAACGGGATAACCATACGCACTGCATAAATACTTTACGGTCCTGTTCCCTTCTTCCTCGAGTTTCCAGTCGGAATCTTTCCCGCCATACCCCGGAAACAGCCTATCGAAATATTTACGGGCATCCGCCATGACATCCTTTACCGGCTCGGCTTTATAACCATCCTCGTTCTTTATCAGGTATAAATATCCGCTCCTGTAGTCATTACTATAGCGGTAATGGCCGTCAGAAAACTCCGTGCCTTCATCATTCATAAGGGAATAATTGACTTTCAGGCCTTCATATGAATATTCTTCATATTCCACCTTGCTTTCATATAATCCCGGCCTTCCTCCATTCATAGTTCCCCATTTTACAGCGGCTACCTTTCTGTCTATGGTGAAAACAAAATAAGTATACCAATTTTTCTGCTTTTCCACAAAAATATTCACGTTGCCGTCATCATTATATGATACTCTATAGGCATAATCCTCCGGGTCGTCATCCGGCGAGAATGCCTGATGAACAAAACTATCCGGATTATTCCTTAACACATCAAGATAGTTCTGTACGCTTTTTTTTGTATAAGCTATGCATGAGCTTTCGGTAAGAAGCCCGTTTTCATCGAATTCAAGATCCTTAGTTCTTCCCGGGCAAAGAGAAATAATGCTGTCAAGAAGCTCATCCGTCAGTTTCCCGATTTCCACTCCATTCAAATCATCCAGATAATAAACGATTTTCCCGGCAAAGCTGAAATAAAATTTTTCCTCACTGTCCTCATACTGAAGCCCTGCATCGATAAAACATGGCATCCGGTCCAACATATCATCCGAATGCCAGACTATTTTATCAAGTTCTTTCCTGAGTCCGATTCCCTCTTTTGCATCTATCTCTATGGTTTCGTAAGCCTCTACTTTTCCTGTAACAACAAAGTCTTCATACCATGAAGCACGAAAAACAAAAAGCTTTGCGCTTTCATCTATCAAGTCAGGATCCACCCTTACCTCGTAGTCGGTTTCGCCGCTGCTTTCCCCGCTTTCATCCCCGTTAATGCTTTCTAACCGGTCATCTCCGCTTTCGTTTTTGCTTTCCTTACTACAGGCAGTAGCAATAATCAAAACCAGCAAAGCATACAAAAGATATTTTTTCATTTTTCCTCCTGATCATCCTTTATACCCTTGCACAACTCCTGCATATATGGCAAAAACTCATCATCCGACTTTCCCAGATAAAGCCCATCTGCCATTTTGAAAACATAACCTAAATCAAACGAAAAATAATAGGTTTCCTTTCTGCCCTCTATAGTCATCTCCGCATCAATGTCACCGACTATTCTGTCAATAAGAGCATCAGAGTTCCATGCTTTGATACTATCAATCATTTTTATGATTTTTTCACTTTCTTCTGCGTTTAATTTTACTGATTTTTTCTTTATTACCTTTTCGCCTTTGAAAGCATCATATTCCGGATATGGTTTATCATAGACTGTGATGATAACCGCCTCTTTTGTGCTTTTTTCGCTGCTCTTACTCTCACTGCCGCAAGCGACAAGCATCATCATTATAGTTACAAAAAACAATCCATAAATCATTTTCTTCATTGTGCTCACCTCCGCAAGTTTTTCTTGTTTTTTCTCTTTATCTCTGCTAAAATCTGTTCATGGCTTTCGCCAATAACTACTTTAAAGGTACAGATTATGAAGCTTTATTTTGCACCCTTCCCGGAAAACAATGCCGCCACTCCTCTTATTCCGCAGATACTTGCGAACAATTCGGAATATTTCCTGGAAATTGCAAAAACCCGTAAAGACTTAGGCTACAGCGAAGTAAACCTTAATCTCGGCTGCCCTTCCGGTACCGTGGTTTCAAAGAAGCGCGGTGCAGGCTTTCTTTCTGTGCCCGATAGCCTTGATACCTTTCTCGGCGAAATCTTTGAAAAATGTCCGCTTAAAATATCTCTCAAAACCAGAATAGGCATGGAAGACATTTCGGAATATGCAGGGCTCGATGCCAAAGAGCTTAAAAGCATCCGTAAGGCTTCAAGCTTTACCGCCTATACCTCTACTCGTCGGCAATTTCAAACGCAAGCGAGATCTGCTCTCCGCTGACGGCATTAAGAACGCAGGTATATACTTTTTCTCCCGAAGTGAGTCTCACTATCCAGACCAATGAGTCATTCATCATCTCCGGATGTGCCGTGGCAGTGTAGTCATTAAGCTCGGGATATTCTTTTTTCAGATACTCCTCCGCAATTTTTACTGCATCATCAAGCTTTATCAGGTCATTCTCATCCTTTATGTAAATAAGCAGTTCCATCTGAAGTGTCGCAGCGGTAAAACGGTTTTCTTCGTCATATACAAAGGATGCTGTCTGCAGCGGGTAACCATATATATTTGTTATAAACCTGACAATTCTGCTGACTCCGATCTCTTCGGTTTCCCATTCACCCGAATATAAAGCAGAACCCGGAAAGAGCTTTTCAAGATATTCCTTGGCATCCTTTATGATATCCCCCACCGGTTCGGGCCTGTATCCGTTAAGATTCTTAATCGTCGAAATGCATCTCGTCGCATAATTCAGATAATATCCGAAATGACCATCACTGAAACCAGGACTGTCAGTCTCATTCAATGTGCAATCAATATTCCGGCCCTCGTAGGAAATATCGGTAATATCAGCTTTAGCTTTATAAGGATCAGGCCGTCCTTCATAAAAAGTGCCACTTAAAATCCCGGCTCCTTTACGCGAAATTTCAAACATCGCATAACCGTCCCAGTTCTTCGGTTTCTCAACTATAAGCCTCACACTGTCATCACTTAAAAGCTCACCGGTTACAGGGTCAATCCCTTCCTCATAATCCAGTTTATGAAAACTTACAACATATTCATCCTGGTTGTCATTTATTGAAAATCCCATTGTATCGATTTCCTCGCTGAAATATTTCAGATAATTGGTCAGACTCCTTCTGACATATTGCACACACGAATCTTCGGTAAGAAGGCCGTTTTCGTCAAACTCCAGTCCCTGTGTTCTGAATGAGCAAAGCTCTGAAAAGCTTTTCTGAAGACTCTCGGACATTTTTCCTGTCTTTGTTTTTTCTTCCGGAACAACATGTATAACGCTTCCGCTTCCGAAACTTATATAATATTCATCATTACTTTCCTCATATTGCAGCACGGCATCAATCCATGGCCAGGAAGTTACCAGATATTCGCTGTAAGCGGCTGTTGCATTAAACCACGAAATCGAATCCAGTTCCCTTCTGAACTCTGTACCCCTATCGGCATCCAGTTCAATAACTTCTTTATCTTTATCATTCACCCTGTCCAACAGATCAGTGTATTCTGCATATGATGTTGAAAACACGGTAAGTATCGCACTCTCATCCATGATTTCCCGGTCAGCCCTTACCTTATAGTCGGTTTCCGCACTGCTGTCCTTTGTGCTTTCGCTTTTCGTGCTGTCCTTTTTGCTGCTGTCCTTTATGTTCTTGTCGCAGGACGTAAACAAAGCAAGCATAAGAATTAATACTACCGAAACTGCTGTTAGTTTTTTCATCATAATCCTTTTTCTCTGTTTTGATCTGATTTCCCAGTATGTATCTGCTACAAAAGAAACCAAAGCTATTATAATATAAGTTTCTGTAAAAAACCATTCTTTTCTTGTTGTTTCTACACATATATACGAAAAATAACTCTATAAGTTACATATTTTGAAAAAAACGGCCGGTTTTTCCTTGACTTTTATTATAAGAAGTGTTATAAATCTCTTTGACAGTTCGTTTGCGTCATCCTGTCGTTAAACAAAACCAGAGCTAAAAGGGGTAATTATGCCCTTTTTCGGCATCTGCGTTTTGCGGATGCTTTTTTTGTGCTTACGGACTGTGAATACCGATCATTAAGGAGAGCTGCCATGTACAGCCTTAAAACCGAAGCAAGCTTTGACAGCGCCCATTTTCTCTATGGTTACGAAGGAAAATGTTCAAACATACACGGTCACCGCTGGAAAATCGAGGCTAAAATAAAATCTGCCGTTCTTGAAGATAACGGTCCCAAAAGAGGCATGCTTATCGATTTCGGAGATTTTAAAAAATACGTAAGAGCACTTGCGGACAAATATGACCACACTCTTCTGTTTGAAGAAGGAAGCCTTAAAGAAAACACTGTGGCCGCGCTTAAAGAAGAAGGTTTTTCACTTACCCCGCTTCCCGTAAGGCCCACAGCCGAAAATCTTGCGAAGCTTTTCTTTGAAGAATTACAAAACGATCTGCCGCAGCTGAGTTCCGTAACCGTTTACGAAACGCCCGAAAACTGTGCAAAGTACAGTCAGGACAGGAACTGACAGGCGGTCAAAAATACTATGAACGATATTAAGAAACCGGTTTTCCCGGTAGCAGAAAAATTTATAAGCATAAACGGAGAAAGCACTCGCGCCGGCGAGCCTGCGGTTTTCATCAGATTTCGCGGCTGTAATCTTAACTGCACGTATTGCGATACATCCTGGGCAAACAGTCCGGACGCTCCGGCAGAAATGACGGATGCCGCAGAGCTTGCGAACTATGTCATGCAGACAGGCATAACCAATGTTACCCTTACGGGCGGCGAACCGCTTTTACAGAAAGATATTGCCGTGCTGATCGGCTTGCTCATCGACCGGGGACACAGGGTTGAGATCGAGACCAACGGAAGCATAATGATATATCCTGTCATTAAAGAGCTTACAATGAACGGACATAAGCTTGAAAACTTAAGCTTTACTCTCGATTACAAGCTCCCGGGCAGCGGAATGGAAAGCCGTATGCTTACCGCTAATTATGATCATCTTACCCTGAAAGATACCATCAAATTTGTGGCGGGAAGCAGGGAAGACCTTGAAAAAGCTCTCGAAGTAATAAATACCTTCGGTCTTGCCGGAAAATGCAGGCTCTACATAAGCCCTGTTTTCGGAAAAATAAATCCCGAAGAGATCGTGGATTTCATGCTTGACAACAAAATGAACGACGTCAGGCTGCAGCTGCAGCTTCATAAATATATCTGGGACCCGGATAAAAGAGGTGTATGATGGATAAAGAAAAAATCAAATTTCACATAAGAGGACTGCTTGAAGCCCTCGGCGAAGATCCCGACAGGGAAGGCCTTATCGATACTCCTGCAAGAGTTGCCGAAATGTACGAGGAGGTTTTCGAGGGCATACAGTACTCCAATGAGGAGATAGCGCAGATGTTCGGAAAAAGCTTCAGCTCCGAGGGACGCGGCGCCGATGAAGCTGTCGTTGTAAAGGACATCACAGTTTTTTCCTACTGCGAACATCACATGGCACTGATGTATGACATGACCGTTAACGTCGCATACATCCCGAACGGCAAGGTACTCGGTCTCAGCAAAATAGCAAGGATATGCGATATGGCTGCCAAAAGGCTCCAGCTTCAGGAAAAGCTCGGCCGCGACATTGCCGAAATCATTTCGCTCGCGGCAGGTACCGAAGATGTCGGCGTGAAAATAAGCGGCTGCCACTCCTGCATGAGCGCAAGAGGCATCAAAAACCAGACCAGCCACACCGAAACCTGGACACTCCTCGGACGTTTCAGGGACGACTCAGATCTTAAGAGCCGCCTGGAATAATAAAATCAACAAACAAAAAGGAAATTCATTTATGAAAGCACTTGTACTCTCAAGCGGCGGACTTGACTCAACCACCTGTCTGGCTCTCGCCGTCGGCAAACACGGAAAAGAAAATGTGATCGCTCTCTCAGTTTTTTACGGACAGAAGCATGATAAAGAAATGCAGGCAGCCGAAAAGGTGGCCGCCCACTACGGCGTAGTCCATAAGACTCTCGATCTGGCCGAAATATTCAAGGATTCCGACTGTTCCCTGCTTCAGGGCTCCGATAAGGAAATCCCCAAGGAAAGCTACGGCGAACAGCTTCAAAAAACCGACGGCAAGCCGGTTTCGACCTATGTGCCTTTCAGGAACGGGCTGTTTCTTTCATGTGCCGCAAGCATCGCGCTTTCAAACGGCTGTGAAACGATCTACTACGGCGCACATTCAGACGATGCCGCTGGCTCGGCATATCCGGACTGTTCTCCTGCCTTCAACAAAGCGATGAACGAGGCTATTTTCCTGGGAAGCGGCAATGCGCTTCGTATCTCGGCCCCGTTTGTAAACATGACCAAGGCAGACGTGGTCAAGCTCGGCACTGCGCTGGGAGTCCCTTATGAGCTTACCTGGAGTTGCTACGAGGGCGGCGAAAAGCCCTGCGGCAAGTGCGGAACCTGCATAGACAGAAAAAGAGCATTCGAGATAAACAACCTTATCGATCCGCTTGAGATCATATAACCCCACAGAAAGGCTTCAGATCATGGATAACATTGGACGCAATGAAAATGAAAAAGGCAGCATATCGCTTCTCGGAAGCAATAAGACCGCCTATAATTTTGACTATACACCCGAGGTGCTTGAGAGTTTTCCCAACAAGCATCCCGGGAATGACTATTTTGTAAAATTCAACTGTCCCGAATTTACAAGCCTCTGCCCCATCACCGGGCAGCCGGACTTCGCGACTATCTATATTTCCTATATCCCGGACGAGAAAATGGTTGAAAGCAAATCCCTTAAGCTCTACCTTTTCTCCTTCCGCAATCACGGAGATTTCCATGAGGACTGTGTCAACATCATCATGAAGGATCTGATAAAGCTCATGGATCCCAAATATATCGAGGTCTGGGGTAAATTCCTGCCCAGAGGCGGTCTTTCGATCGATCCCTACTGCAACTACGGCAGACCCGGAACCAAGTGGGAAGAGGTTGCATGGAAGAGGCTCACGGAGCATGATATGTATCCGGAAAAAATCGATAACCGTTAAGCACTGCCCCCGGCAAAACGGGGGTTATTTTTTGCTCTGCGACGGCATATTCGCGTACATCAGCCCGTATGCGCCTCCGCACATACCTCCGATGATATGACCGAGCTGGGAAATATTGTCCTTCTTTGAAACCGCATCCATTATTTCGCCGCCTACATAAATTACAAATACAAGTATCAGCGTGATTGGGATTTCTCCGCCCTTAAAGGATACTGCGCTTGCAAGGATAATGCACATAAAAACGATACCGCTGGCACCGAGAAGGATTACCTTCGGGAAGAAAATATTGTGGATAATTCCGGTAATGCCTGCGGTTATGCAGATCATTTCAAGGAAATTCGCGCTTCCGTATTTTTCTTCGAGTATCGGACCGAGTATCAGTATCAGAGTCATGTTGCCGATATAATGGCTCCAGTTTGCATGACCGAGCACATGGCCGAAAAGCCTCAGGTACATAAGCGGATCGAGAAGCTTTGCCCTGTAGGTTGAAAACAGAAGTTCGGTACTCTTGCCGTGCGTGGCATTTCCGAGTAACAGCGCTCCTAAAGAGAGCAGCGCGAACGTAAGAGTTACGGGCGCATTGAAACGTATGCGTCCAAGGATGTTAAGTCTTTTCTTTTCACCTGACATTTTCTTTTTTCTCCTTTTTTATGGATTACCCCTCATCCGAGTTATCTTTTGTTTACATACTCTGCGAATCTTACAAACGCTTCCTTACCGGCAGGATCTCTCTTGTAAACTCCCGCCTGGCAGAGAATATCGCAATAAACCAGTCCGATTTCGTTTTTCAGTATGTTCTTTATTTCTTCTTCGCTCTTTGCGGTAAAATCTCCGTATTTCTCACGAAGCTGGCCCACCCATTCATAGTGCTTTGAAATCTTTTCGTTTTCTGTGAGAGCAGTCTCGTCTCCCGCCTTTAAAGCTTCCGCGAGGACTCCCATCTCGTCCTTAAGCCTTGCCGGAAGAACCGCAAGCCCCATCACCTCGATAAGCCCGATATTTTCCTTTTTGATATGATGGTGCTCTGCATGAGGATGATAAACGCCCAGCGGATGCTCTTCGGTCTGTATATTGTTTCTGAGCACAAGGTCGAGTTCATAATCCCCGCCTCTCCTCCTTGCTATCGGAGTTATCGTATTATGAGGCACGCCCTCGGTCTCGGCGAAAATAAAGGCTTTTTCGTCGGAGTAGCCACGCCATGCGCCGAGTATCTTTTCGGCAAGCTCCGCCACTCTCGTCTTATCGTTTCCCGAAAGCCTGATGACAGACATCGGCCATTTAACGATACCTGCGGCAACATCCGGATATCCCGCAAATTCAAGGCTTTCCTCAACTCCCGCTCTTGCCATCGGGAACTCATAATTCCCGCCCTGGAAATGATCGTGAGTAAGTATCGATCCGCCGACTATCGGCAGGTCTGCATTTGAGCCGATAAAGTAGTGAGGAAATACAGTAACGAAGTCAAGCAGCTTGTTGAACGCCGCACGGTCGATCTTCATCGGCGTATGCTCTGTGTTAAAGACTATGCAATGCTCGTTGTAGTAAACATAGGGTGAGTATTGCAGGAAAAACTTTTCATTGTTAAGAACCAAGGGAATGATACGGTGGTTACCGCGTCCCGGATGGTTGGCGCGTCCCGCATAGCCCTCGTTTTCCTTGCACAGAAGGCACTTGGGATAATTCGAAGCCTTCGCCTTAAGCGCTGCAGCGATAGCCTTGGGGTCCTTCTCGGGTTTTGACAGATTGATGGTGATATCAAGCGCGCCGTATTCGGTATCCGTGATCCATTTCATATCCTTCTTAACTCTGTAGGTACGGATATAATCGCCGGCCTTTGAAAGCTCGTAGTAGTAGTTTGTGGCTTCCTTCGGGCTTTTTTCGTACAGCCTGTTAAATACGGCGATGACCTCAGAAGGGCGCGGCATCATCTGAGCCATCAGTTCGGTATCAAAAAGGTCGCGGCTTGTTATGTCGTCGGACAGTACTCCCCTTTCCACTGCGTTGTCAAGAAGTTTTTTAAGTATTATCTCAAGTTCTTCGTCATCAGCCACGGCCTCCTCATCAAATTCATCAAGAGAAAGCGCATGGAGCAGACGGTTTGTTATGAAAATCTCATCGGCATCTTCAAACAGGCCATGTTTTTTTCCA
>ODAI011139797.1_pt1 | contig 12010 bp, 10 predicted proteins | sample 1539321 | NCBI WGS metagenome assembly ODAI01 (sample SAMN02144231, study PRJEB22623) | gut metagenome | biome: sheep rumen | host: Ovis aries | place: New Zealand
GCCCTGACCAACGGCAGCTACGGCCCGCTGATGGAGAGCAGTGACCGCGTGCTGCGCCGCAACGCCTTTGAGACCCTGTATGGCCGCTGGGGCGAGTTTAAGAACACCGTCGCCGCCACGCTGGACGCCCAGTTCCGGCAGCTGCGCTTTTTCGCCGATGCCCGGAAGTACCCCGACACGCTGACGGCCGCGCTCGACGCCAACGAGGTGCCGGCCGAGGTCTATACGAATCTGATCGAGGCCGTGCATCAGAATCTCGACAAGATGTACCGCTACGTCGCCCTGCGCAAGAAGCTGCTCGGCGTGGACGAGCTGCACATGTACGACGTCTACACCCCCATTGTGGAGGACGCGACCGGAAAGATCGACTTTGAGCAGGCCAAGGCGACCGTGCTCGAGGCGCTCTCGGTGCTCGGCGAGGACTACACCGCTCTGCTGCGCGAGGGCTTCGAAAACCGCTGGATCGACGTCTATGAGAACGCGGGCAAGCGCGGCGGCGCATACTCCTCCGGCAGTGCCCGCCCGCACCCCTATGTGCTCTTGAACCAGAAGGACACGCTCGACAGCATGTTCACGCTGGCGCACGAGATGGGCCACGCCCTGCACAGCTATCACAGCTGCAAGTACCAGAGCGTGAGCAACAGCGACTATGTGATTTTTGTCGCCGAGGTGGCCTCGACCTGCAACGAGGTGCTGCTGATGCGCTATCTGCTCGGCAGGACCACGGATAAGAAGGAGCGGGCCTATCTCATCAACCACTTCCTCGACAGCTTCAAGGGCACGATCTACCGCCAGACGATGTTTGCCGAGTTCGAGCTGTGGATGGGCCGCTGCAGCGAGGCCGGACAGTCTCTGACGGCCGACATGCTCAGCGAGAAGTATCTCGAGCTCAACAAGCTCTACTTCGGGCCGGAGATGGTCATGGACAAGGGCATCGAGCTCGAGTGGGCGCGTATCCCGCACTTCTTCTATGACTACTATGTGTTCCAGTACGCCACGGGCTACTCCGCGGCCGTCGCGCTCGCCAACCGCATCCTCAGCGAGGGTGAGAGCGCTGTGGCCGATTATAAAAAGTTCCTCTCCGGCGGCTGCAGCACCGATCCGATCTCCCTGCTGAAGATCGCGGGCGTCGATATGTCCTCCCCCGCGCCGGTCAACTCCGCGCTGCAGCTCTTCGGCGAGCTGATCGACGAGATGGAAAAGCTCTGCTGACACCGGCAGCGCTTCGAATCCAAGAAAATAACGCCGTATATTGAAACCAGGAGGAAAATTATTATGGCTGAAAAGACAAAAAAGCTCGCGCTGCTGGCTGTCGGAATCGCACTGTTTGTGGTATTGTCGCTGTGCCTGCAGGTTCCCGTGTTCGAAAACTATTATCTGTGTCTCGGTTATGTTGTGATGGCGGTGTACTGCTACTCTTTCGGAACGCTTGCCGGGACGGTTGTCGGATTCTTCGGCGTGATTCTGTACTGCGTGGTCATCAGCGGCCTGCGCGGAATGCCCGGCTGGGCGCTGGGCAATATTGTGATCGGGCTGATCCTTGGTCTGACCTTTCATGCCGCGAGGAAGCTCTCCCATCCGCTCCTGCGGACGGCCATTGAGGTTGTTGTCATTGTGCTTGCTGTTGCGCTCGGCATCCTGGTCGTCAAGTCCGTCACGGAATCCCTGCTGTATGCCCAGCCGTTTCTTGTCCGCGCGGCCAAGAACAGCTATGCCTTTGTTGCCGATGTTGTTGTGCTGATCATCAGTCTGCCCGTCTGCGCTGTCCTGGACAAGCAGGCAAAGAAGCTGTTCCCGGAGAAGACTGCCCGTTGAGACAGATTTAAAAGGATCCCTTTCTCTCGCTTGAACGAAACGGCCCTGCCGAAAATCCGGCAGGGCTGTGTTTATTCTTATCCCATCTCTCGCCGCCAAGGGAGGCATCCCCAGATGCCTCCCTGTCTCCCGCGCCTGCGGCAACACCTCATCCGTCATCCGGCTTGCGACGCGGAGCTAGTCCTTTAGGGCGTGAGACGCCGGATGCCACCTTCCCCTCGAGGGGAAGGCATGGATTCGTGCGATTCTTGGCTTCCCCTTGAGGGGAAGCTGTCGCGTCAGCGACTGATGAGGTGGCGTATATTCAGCGTAAAGTTATAATTGTGACAGCGTAGTAGGGTCCGTTCACGAACGGCCCGAGCCGGTCATACTGAACTCTGATAAAAAGCTTGAAAAGCCTTTCAAGCTTTTTATAGCCGCCGGGCGCTCCCACGACCCGAGCGAAGCGAGGTAGTCCCTTTAGGGAAAGCGCTCCTACAAGTGGGCCCATCGTGTCAAAGCGGACTCAAGCCGATACGCAGAAACAATATTTATCCCGGTGCAAACAGTAAGAGCGCACCTGATAGCCGCAATCGGCGTTTCAAGTGCGCTCTTATAGTATTATCGTAAGCTGTGGCTTACTTGCCCATGTTCATCTGGGCAGCGACCTCGGCGGCGAAGTTCTCTTCCTTCTTCTCGATGCCCTCGCCCTTGACGAAGTGCACGGCGTCGACGAACTTGACGGAGCCGCCCAGCTTCTTGCCGGCGTCGGCCAGGTAGCCCTCGACAGAGCCCTGGAACAGGTCGGAGCGGACGAAGTCCTGCTGCAGCAGGCAGTTCTCTTTATAGAAGGCGTTGATCTTGCCGGCGGCGATCTTCTGCTTGATGGCGTCGGGCTTGGCGGCCATCTTCGGGTCGGCGTTCATCAGCGCGACCTGGACCTCGAGCTCATGGTCGATATCGGCCTGGGGCACGTTGGCCTTGTCCCAGTACTTCGGGGACATGGCGGCGATCTGCATGGCGACGTTCTTGCCGATCTCGGTGGCGTCGATGCCGCCCTCGACAGCGAGGTTCACCAGCACGCCGTGGGTGCCGCCGGCGTGGACATAGGCCACGTTGACAGGATTCGCAAAGCGGGCGAAGCGGCGGATCTGCAGGTTCTCACCGATGGACATAACCTTCTCGGGCATGGTCTCGGCCACGGTCTTGTCGCTGCCGGGATACTTGCACTGCATCAGCGCGTCGACATCGGCGGGATCGTCGGTCATGACGACCTTGCAGATATCATGGACGAACTGGACAAACAGCGTAGAGCCGGCGCAGAAGTCGGTCTCGCAGTTGACCTCGACCACGGCGCCGACGCCGCACTCGGGGCAAACACTGGCATAGGCCATGCCTTCGGCGGCAATGCGGCCGGCCTTCTTGGCAGCCTTGGCAAGGCCCTTTTCACGCAGCCAGTCAACAGCCTTGTCCATATCACCGTCGGTGGCCTGGAGCGCCTTTTTGCAGTCCATCATGCCGACGTTGGTCATCTCACGCAGGGTCTTGACATCTTGAGCGGTAAAAGCCATTGTATATATTCCTCCTTGATGCAATAAAAATCAGGAAAAAGGGGCGTAATTTGCGCCCCTTTTTCAAGGTTATGCCTTATTCCTGGGTCTCGGCCTCGGCGGCTTCTTCCTCAGCCTCGGCATCCTGGCCCTGACGGCCTTCCTGCACGGCGTTGGCCATGGTGGCGGCGATCAGACGGATGGCGCGGATCGCGTCGTCGTTGGCGGGGATGACATAGTCGATCTCATCGGGATCGCAGTTGGTGTCGACAATGCCGACGATGGGGATGTTCAGCTTGCGGGCCTCGGCAATGGCATTGTGCTCCTTGCGGGGGTCAACAACGAACAGCGCGCTGGGGAGTCTCTTCATGTCCTTGACGCCGCCAAGGTACTTCTCGAGCTTCTCCATCTCGCCCATGTGCTTCATGACTTCCTTCTTGGGCAGCATGTCGAAGGTGCCGTCTTCCTGCATCTTCTTGAGCTGAGCCAGGCGGTCGACGCGGGTGCGCATGGTCTTGAAGTTGGTCAGCATACCGCCGAGCCAGCGGGCGTTGACATAGTACATACCGACGCGGGAAGCCTCCTCGCGGATGGCGTCCGTGGCCTGCTTCTTGGTGCCGACGAACAGGATCGTGCCGTCATTGGCAGCCAGGTCGCGCACGAAGTTGTAAGCTTCGTCCATCTTCTTGACGGTCTTGGCCAGGTCGATGATATAAATTCCATTGCGCTCGCAATAGATATACTCGGCCATTTTGGGGTTCCAGCGACGGGTCTGGTGGCCGAAGTGGACGCCGGCCTCCAGGAGCTGTTTCATAGAAACAACAGACATTTGGTTTTCCTCCATATAATTAGTTTTTTCCTCCGGGGCGTTCATCCCGCCCGCCAAGCCGGTCGCCCGGCCACCTGGCGGATAGTCCCTCCCCGTGCGAAATGCTTTAGTATTATACAAGATGCGCCTGTAAAATGCAAGTACCCATTTTTATTTTTTCAGCCTTTTTCTTTTGCACTTCCGTCCGTTTTCCTCACTTTTCCCTGCGCCGACGGCGAACCGGCGTTCTCAATCGTTTCCAGTTTTAGTGTTTTTGCTATAGTCAAGCTGTGAATATTAAAAATAATGTGTAAAGATTATTCGATTCTTCAAAAAAATTATTTACAAATTGAAGGAAATAGTATAAACTTATCTTATCGGATGGTGAAATAGATTTTATAATGTGGGAGGGGTTATTCATGCTTGAGCACAGCTTCGTTTCGGTGTACGACAAGTTCAAACTTCATTTTTACCGCTGCGTTTTCGACCTTGTACGCGAGAGGGACGACTCTCTGTCCGCTATGGAGGCCTTCTCGCTGGAAATCATCCACTTGCTGGACAAACCGACTGTCGGCCAGTTTGCCGATTTTCTGAACATCTCCCAATCCAACGCGACTTACAAAGTCAACAACCTGATCAAAAAGGGTTACCTTGAGCGCCAGAACTCAACCTCTGACCGGCGGGAGTATCACCTGATCCTGTCCGAAAAGTACTATAATTATCTGGACCTTCTCTCGAGCTATGAGCACGAGGTCATCAACCGGATCCAGACGCGCTTCCCGCGCGAGGACGTCAGGAAGTTCGATGAGATCCTCACGGTCACCAGCTCCGAGCTGATGCCCGAGTACAGCGAGTAACCGTGTCCGGCCCAAAGAAAAATCCTACAGCTAAAAATGCCGTCTTTGACGGCATTTTTGTTTCTTTCTCTCTTTTCTGTGTCAATTCATCCAAACAGACCATTGAATTTTTGTCTGCTTTCCGATAGAATAGCGATAGTATGGTTCCCCGGTTAATACTAATATCTGATAGAAAGTAGACAAAGATTTGCGAGGCAGAATTGCGCCAGACAAGGCGGGCCCCGCAGAGCATAATGGAAATATATGGTCAAGGGGCCCAACGAAGTATGGCACAATTCTGGCCGCAAAGATTGTCTTGTTTTTATTAGATATTAGTATAACTACGAAAGAAAGCAGGGATGCGACATGAAACAGGAACCCAGCGCGCCGGCTCTCCGGCTGAACGTCAGGCGTACAGCCCTGATCGGCTTTGCCTTCTTCGGAATCTTGCTGCTCTGGCAGGTGTATGACTCCTGGTGCCCCACTTTTCTGACAGATATCTTCGCGCGGCGGATGTACAACCTCTCCTCGGCCGAACTCAAGGCCGGCGACCCCGACAAGATATTGAACGTGCAGTGGATCGTCGGCATCATCATGGCCTGCGACAATCTGGCCGCGCTGATCCTGCTGCCGATTTTCGGCAATCTCTCCGACCGGACGCACACGCGCATCGGCAAGCGCATGCCCTATATCCTCGTCGGCACCTTCGTTTCGGCTGTCGCCTTTCCGTTTGTCCCGCTGTTCTTCCACAGGAATAACATCGTTGGCATGGTAGCCATGATGGCCGTCGTGCTGATGTTTATGATGATGTACCGCAACCCCGCCGTCGCGCTGATGCCCGATATCACGCCCAAGCCTCTGCGCGCCAAGGCCAACGGCATCATCAACATCATGGGCTATTTCGGCGGTGCTGCCGCCACGGTACTCGGCATTTTCCTCAAACTCAGCGACTATATCAACGCCCCCGACGAGGCCAGGGTCGTCTGGATCATCGAGATCCCGTTCATTGTCGCCTCGGTGCTGATGGTCATCTCCGCGCTGGTGCTGTTCTTCACGATCCGCGAAAACGAGATCGAAGAGCAGATGCGTGAGGAACTTGCGCTCGGCGAACAGCTGGCCGCGGTCGAGACGCCGATCGACGACGACAAACCCATGTCGAAGGCCAACCGGAATATGCTGCTTGCGATCCTCGGTGCGGAATTCCTGTGGTTCATGGCCGACAACGCGATCGGCACCTATATCGGCAACTATGTAATCTATTATCTCAACTCCGTCTCGAGTTCGACCATGTTTCTGACGATCCTCGGCGGTCTCGCCTCGGTCATCGGCTTTGCCACCGCCGGCAGCATCGCCGACCGGATCGGCCGCAAGTGGACGATCACGACGGGCCTTGCGATGTCGTTTACAGCACTGGTGCTGATGTGCTTCGTCGCTCCGAGCGGCAAGGTCACCGGCGCGCACGGCGAGTACGCTTTTCCGAGCCTGCTGTTCGTCGTCTGGGTCATCAAGGGCTACGGCATGGCGCTGGTGCACAACTGCTCGTTCCCGATGGTGGTGGAGCTGTGCTCGGCGAAGAAAATCGGGCGCTTTACAGGCTACTACTACGCGGCCAGTATGTCGGCCCAGACCGTCACGCCGGTGCTGCTGGGTCTGGTGCTCAACGCGACGCTGGCCTGGCGGGCGCTGCCGATCTACTCGAGCATCCTGCTGGCCTTAAGCTGTCTCGTCTTTGCAACGCTTGTCAAGAATATCAAGGCGAGGAAGCTCGCAAACGTCAAGGGGCTTGAAGCGCTGGACGGCGACTGATTAACTGTTCAGTCCCTTACGGGACTAAACAGTTAGAGGGGAAAGCACCCAGCCGCGCGCACTCGGCTTGCGGGGGACGCCTCGCACACTTGCTGGGTGAAGCGTGTTTTTTCCGAGGCGCATGTCCCCGGAAAAAACAGATTTGAATTGTTTTTCGCCTTCCGAGGCGAAAAATCAGAGGCGTTCCCCCTCTGAACTCTCCCTTATCGAAGGAGGACTGAATAGTTACGACTGAAATTCTGTCTCCGTCCGCCTGCGCTGAGATACATATTTTGTTGTGTTTTCTCCATATACTATTTTTGAGGTGTAAACCATGAAAAAACAGTCTCTAGTCAAATGGAAACTGGCTGTCGGCGCGGCAGCCGCGCTTGTCGGCATCCCGCTTGCGATGCTGGCGCCGGGGCGCGCCACCAAACGCCAGCGCGCGCCGTTTCAGAACATGAATTTTGCCCACCGCGGCCTGCACAGCCGCGACATGAGCGTACCGGAAAACTCGCTGACAGCCTTTGATCTGGCCGCCTCCGCCGGCTACGGCATCGAGCTCGACGTGCAGCTGAGCCGCGACGGGCAGGTCGTCGTCTTCCACGACGACACGCTTGATCGCGTCTGCGGCGTATCCGCGCGCGTGGACGAGCTGAGCTTCGACGAGCTGCAGGAGCTGCGTCTGTGCGGCACGGACGAGCGCATCCCGCTCTTTTCCGATGTGCTCGCCACGATCCGCGGCCGCGGCCCGCTGATCGTCGAGCTGAAAACCGGCCGCCGGAACCGCGAGCTGTGCGAAAAGACCTATGCGCTGCTCTCGGATTACCGGGGCGACGTGTGCGTTGAGAGCTTTGATCCGACGATCGTCGCGTGGTTCCGGTTCCACGCCCGGGATCTCGTGCGCGGCCAGCTGGCCATGCCCGCGTCACGTTACGACAGCTCGATCAAGCGCCCGATGGCCTTCCTGCTGTCCCGCGGCCTGACGAACTTCCTCTGCCGCCCGCAGTTTATGGCCTATCGCATCGGCTTCAAGCCGCTGCCCGTCCGCCTGGCTGAGCGCCTCGGCGCGATGCGCGTCGCCTGGACAAGCCACGAGCCGCGGAACGAAGCGCACAACGATGCCGTGATCTTTGAATTTTATAAACCCCGGCAGAAATTCAAATAATCTCCTTCCTCCTTAAACTTCAAAGTCGCTTTTGGCTCAGGCCAAAAGCGACTTTGCTGCTTAATCATCGAAATAGCGACTTCATTTATTATCCAGTGCGATCGTCACCCGGCCGGGCCGGGCGGGCGCGGCGTACTCGGTATCGTCCCTCGAATAGCCCTCCGGCGCCACGAGCACATGGACGGTATAGCTGCCCGCGGGCTTATCAAATATGGCGATGCCGTTCTCGTCGGTCGTTCCCATGCTGCACTCGGTTTCCGAGCAGAACTGGATCGTGACGCCGGGGACGCCTTTGCCGTCGGCGTCGTTCACGAAAACCTCGTAGACGGCCGCCTTGCCGCAGCCGCTCAGCAATCCGAACACCAGTAACAGCGCGAGGCAGAGCGCCGGTATTTTTGTCTGCTTTTTCATGTCAGTTTCTCCCCATGATCGTCTGAATTCAAATACACTGCTTCAATCGCCGGACGCCTGCGCATACAGCGCGTCAAGCATCTCCGGCGTCACCGAGCCCTTCTGATTATAGATGACCGTGCCGTTCCTGTCCAGCACGATCGTCTGCGGCAGGGTCGACGAGCCGTTGACGATTTTCCAGAGTTCGTCGTCCTTCGCGTCGATCGCAAAGGGGATGCGCCAGCCCTTGTCAGCGAGGAATGCCGCCGGGTCGTCCGTCACAACGGAAGAGTGCACGGCAAGCACGGCGATCTCCCCCTCATGTGCGCGGTACAGCGCGTCAAAATACGGCAGCTCCTGGACACAGGGCGCGCAGTAGGTCGCCCAAAGGTTGATGAACACGACCTTGCCCCTCGTATCGGCGAGATGAAAGGTCGTCCCGTCCAGACAGAGAAGTGTGAAATCCTCCAGCTCGCCGCCGACCTCATAGCCGGCCGGAGCGCCGGAGATTGGGAGCTCCACGCCCGTTCCCTTCTCCGCGCGGACAGCCGGATCGAGGAAGTTAAACCAGAGCAGCGCAAAGCAAAGCACCGCCAGCGCAAGGCCCCAGCCGATCCGTCCGCCTTTTTTGCGCCGGGCCAATTTGCTCTCGCTCATACTGATATCTAATAGAAATCTCGGATTCTTTCCGGCCTTTCTATCAGATACCAGTATCAGTGCAGCGGCCGGGGCCTTGATCACCGCGCAGCCGGCTTTGAGGGAAATGGCCTTCTGCGCACAGCTGTCCATGCACGCTGCACAGTGGATGCACTCGTGGTCGCCGACATGCCGCACGTCCATGTGGCAGCCGCGCACACAGCTGCCGCAGCCGTTGCAGCGGCTCTCGTCCACGCGCACCCCCACCAGACAGACGCGGTTGAACAGTCCATAGATCGCGCCCAGCGGGCAAAGGAAGCGGCAGAAGCTGCGATAACAGAATACGCAGGCCAGACCGATGACGAGCATAATAATAAACTTGCCCGTAAAGAGACTGCCCAGCATGCCGTAAAGGCCCGTGTTGTTGGGATTGGAAAGCAGCCCCACCGCGCCTTCGAGCGTACCGGCGGGACAGATATATTTGCAAAAGCCCGGCACAGGAATATCGTACCGCAGCCCAACCCACAGTGGGATCGCCGCCGCAAAGAGAATGAGGATCCCGTATTTCAGCCAGGACAGCGCCCGTGTCCAGCGGCTTTTCCTGATTTTATAGGTGGGGATCTTGTGCAGCAGCTCCTGGAGCAGCCCCAGCGGGCAGAGCCAGCCGCAGATGCTGCGGCCCAGGGTCACACCGAAGAGCAGGAGGATACCCATCACATACCAGGGTGCGCGATGACCGCTGGAGGCCAGCGCGTTCTGGATCGAGCCCAGCGGGCAGGCGCCGACCGCGCCGGGGCAGGAATAGCAGTTCAAGCCCGGGACGCAGGCGTACTTTGTCCGGCCCTGATAGATCTCGCCGTCGATAAATCCCTTCAGATGCGCGTTATGCAGCAGCGCGCTGTAAAGCTGGATGAGCCTTCTTGTCGAGGGGCGGAGGGATGGCCGCCCACTACCCATACGCTTATCCAAGACCGACGCACTCCGTACAAATCTTTACCGCTTTGCCAAAGACGTCCCTTGCGCTGCCGTTAAACACGCCGGCCGCGATCAGCACGAGCGCGAGGACTATCAGCGCGGTGCGCAGCAGACGCGGCGGTCTCTTTTCTCTCTTTACCGGCTCTATCTTCAGCCCCTCGGCCTTTTCTGCGCGCTCATCCCGGATGCCCTGCGCCAGACCGAGAACGGTCAGCGCAAGACCGAGCGCGAGCAGCGGCAGCACCGGTTTGAGCGCGGCGGCCGCTTTTTCCCGCGAAAAAATCGTGCTGAGAGGGTCCGCGGCCTGCAGCGCACGCCCGTCGCGGTAGATGCCGAGCGCGCCCACAGCCAGCATCACGACCAGGATGACGCAGAGAAGGGACTGCACGATCAACAACAGTTTTTTCTTATTCATGGCGCTCCTTTTCTCCTTGTCAAATGAGGATGTACCGCCCTCATAGGCTTAGTGGATTCGACCCCCTGCCGGTGTTCGTATCCACTAAGCCTAGCCATCCCACTGGAAGGCTGTATGTATCGCCTTGCCGGATCGCTCCGCGCAGGCCCGCGTAGGCATCCGGGGATGCCTACGGCGGGGCGTGATGTTCAATGCTGCATCTCGTAGGGAGCGACGGCCCAGGCCGGCCTCTCTTGCCCCTCCGGGGCAATTCACCTTCTCCCCAGATCGCTCCGTAGATTTTTGCGCAGGCTTCCCGGAGGCATCAGGGGATGCCTCCCTACGGCTCGGTATTCCCTACGGCGCGTCAGGGTTCTTTCCAGGCGCCGCAGACGCAGGTGTAACCCGTGATAATCTGCTCATCGTAGGCTTCGGAGACGGTGACTGTCTTATCCTCATACCAGCTGCTGAATCCGCCGCAGACTTCACCGGCCATTAGCTGCTCCATTGTCGCGCTGTCCCTGGATGCTTTCATGTGGGCCCCAATTTCATCACCGCTCGTTGTCTGATATCCGCAACGATTGCAGGTATAATGGGCGATAGTTTGAGTTTCCGTCACAGCATCATGATGCACCGTCTGGTACACCGGCTGCCAGTCGTGCGTGTGGTCGTCCGGCCATTTTTTGGCGCCGCAGGAGCAGCCGTAATAGGCCACGACCTCCTCGTCGTAGGCCTCGCGGAGCACGTAGGTTTCCATATGCCCTTCACCGCCCGACCAGACAGTTTCATCCCACGATGTGACTCTGCGGTAACTATGCCCTGTTTCAAAGCTATGCATATCAATTGTTCCTCCATTGGGAGTAGTAAAATCGCAAACATTACAGGCATAGTAGCCATCATGATGTACAATCGTAGATGTAGCCGGTACATCTTCAACCCAGCGTTCCATCGTCTCCGCCTCGTGATGCACCGTGGTATACACCGGCTGCCATCTGTGCACGTGGTCGAGAGGCTTCGGGAGCACCGCGTCCAGCCACGCGAGCCCGTTTTCTGTCGCGTAGCCGTGCGCGAACGCGCGAGCAGAGGAGATGACCGTCACGTTCTGCGTTCCCGAAAAGGCCCCCTCGCCGATTGCGGTCACACTGTCCGGGATCGAGATCCCGGTCACGCCGCTGTCGGCAAAGGCCCGCGGGCCGATGCTCTCCGTCCCGTCGGGGATCACGACCTCGCGCAGCGAGGTATCGCCGCAGAAGGCCTCGGTCTCGACGGTCTTGAGCCCGTCCGGGAGCGTCAGCACCGGCGACGCCGCCGCGGCAGCCGGGCCGAGGGCCAGCAGCAACGCAAGACATATAAGGGCAGGGATAAACCGGGATGTCGATTTACGCATGGTGGTTTCTCCTTTTTATTGTAAATAATGCCTTCCCCTTTGAGGGGAAGGTGGCTTGCCCCGATCCCCCACGAGGGGCAAGACGGATGAGGTGGGAACCGAATCATAGCAAGCCGACTCGGACAGAACACCGTGGGCCACCTCATCAGTCACTTCGTGACAGCTTCCCCTCAAGGGGAAGCCTGAAGTGCCTTCCCCTTTGAGGGGAAGGTGGCTTGCCCCGATCCCCCGCGAGGGGCAAGACGGATGAGGTGGGAACCGAATCATAGCAAGCCGACTCGGACAGA
>ODAI011379533.1_pt1 | contig 12009 bp, 9 predicted proteins | sample 1539321 | NCBI WGS metagenome assembly ODAI01 (sample SAMN02144231, study PRJEB22623) | gut metagenome | biome: sheep rumen | host: Ovis aries | place: New Zealand
CCTCACCGACGGCACGACGGTCGTGCCGCTGGCCACCTCGCAGGACCACAAGCGCGCCTACGATGGCGACAAGGGTCCGAACACTGGTGGCATGGGTGTCTACAGCCCCGTGCCCATCCTGCTCGACGGCGAGCTGGAGCGGATGGTTGAGATTGAGCAGAAGGTGGTTGACCAGCTGCGCGCCGATGGCATCACCTACAGCGGCTGCCTCTATGGCGGCTTCATGCTGACCAAGGACGGCCCCAAGGTGCTGGAGTTTAACGCGCGCTTTGGCGACCCCGAGACCCAGGTGGTGCTGCCGCGCATGCAGGCCGACCTCGTGGAGACCTTCCTGGCCTGCGACAACGGCACGCTCTCGTCCGATATGGTGAGCTGGGGCGACGACTGGGCGGTTTCGGTCGTGCTGGCAAGCGCCGGGCATCCGGGCAGCTACGAGAAGGGCAAGGCCATCACCGGGCTGGACGCTGCAGCGGCGCAGCCGGGCGTGACGGTCTACCATGCGGGTACGGCGCTGGCCGACGACGGCGCGGTGCTGACGGCGGGCGGTCGCGTGCTCGACGTGACGGCGGTGGCTCCCACCTTTGAGGAAGCGCGTGCCAACGCCTACGCCGCCTGCGACCTGATTGACTTTGACGGTAAGCAGTTCCGCACCGACATCGGCCTCAAGGCCATCCTCGGTCGCGAGAACCTGTAGGGGGCATACGTGAGCGAGTTTGACGGCGAAGAGCCGATTGTGGACGTAAACGCCGAGCTTGATGGCGCTATCGACAGCATGAACGAGGCGGTGCAGGCCTACACCTTTGACGGCGACCGCAGCGAGGCGGGCCATGTGTCGGGTGAGCCGCGGCGCCGTGGCCTGGTGCTGGGCGATGACGACCCGCGCGACGCGGGGCTGCGCGAGCAGGTGCGTGCCGAGGACACCGTCTGGCAAGGGCGCATCTTTGATATCAGTCGTCTGCGCGTGGGCCTGCCCAACGGGCGCGAGGCCCTGCGCGACGTGGTGCGCCACCCCGGCGCCGTTGCCATCGTGGCGCTCACCGACGATGGGCGGATTTGCCTGGTGCGTCAGTATCGCACGGCGCTCGGGCGCGTGACGGTGGAGGTGCCGGCAGGCAAGCTCGACCCGGGCGAAGACCCGCTCGAGTGCGCGCATCGCGAGCTGCTGGAAGAGACCGGTATGCAGGCCGATCGCATGGCGTTTCTGACCACCATCGCGACGGGCGTGGGCTTCTGCGACGAGCTGATTCACCTGTACATGGCCACGGGCCTGCACTTTGTGCAGTCCGACCCGGACGCCGACGAATTTATCAACGTCGATCTTGTGCCGCTGCCCGAGCTGATTGATGCGGTGCTCGACGGGCGTATCGAGGACGCCAAGACGGTGGTTGGTGCGCTTATCTGCGACTCGGTGGCGCATCGCCTGGAGCCCGAGGACGCATAAAACCCAAAACTCGCAGCTGCGGGGCGGCTTCTGGGGTTACCTTGCTGCTGCGAGCGGCTGCCGGGGGTAACGTGCAGCTGCGGGCAGCCGCCAGGGGGTGGCAGCCACTAGGGGACACTCCCCGGCGGCTGCCCCGATGGGTTGCCCGCTTGGCGTCGTGACGTGTGAGGCACATGGAATGCCACAGCTGAGAGCACGCGGAGCGGCACCCTTGCGTATACTTAAACTCCCAAGATTCGCACGAGCAGGCAGACGAGAGGGCGCACATGGCTAGAACCACAGAGGTAACCCGCACCACGCGGGGCGCACTCTCGGGTGACGAAGCCGAGGCGCTCTTTGCTACCGTCGACGAGACGGGCCATTCCAACGAGGAGCGGGCGCGCAGCCAGCACACGCTGCGCACGCAGATTGGTAAGAGCGTCGAGGTAGACCCCCTTGCCGGCGAGGACCCCTCCGGTGCCAACACCGACCAGCTCATTACGCGCTCGGCCATCATTTTTGTATCGTTCTTCTTGGTTGTGGTCGTGCTGATGCAGGTTGGCTGGGGCTACGTGCGCCGCGTGACCACCACGACCCTCGCCGAGGACGCCTCCATTCGCTCGCTGGTGTCGGCTATGACCATGGGCGTCGAGTGGGGCGGCGGCTTTACGCAGTTCCCCTCCGAGTACACGGTGCACGAGGCCGACGAGAACACGCATCGCATTGAGGTTACGGTTATCGACTCTGAGTCGTCGAGCGAGCTCGAGGTGTTTTCCACCGCGCAGGTGCAGGCGTCCGCGCTTGCCGTAAATGCGCTGCTCAACCCCAATATCGATACTGTGGTGTACCACGTGAAGGTGCGCCGTGACGATCACGGGCACTTCCAGAAGGCGCGCTTCTTTGGGTTTTTGCGCCCCACGGGTGCTTCGATGCCGTTCATGACCTTCATCTGGACCAAGAGCGCGGGCGACGAGGGCGTGCGCTTCAACTGCTCCATCGCGGGCATGGACAACGAGACCCAGCAGCGTCTGCATGACACCATCACCTCGAAGTCTACGCCGGCCACCCTCATCAGCTACGTGATTGGCGACAATGCGGCTGTGGTGGCAGAGCACGTGCTGACCTCGGCCAAGGATGACGAGCAGCTTGGGCAGCGACTGAACGAGCTGGCCGATGCGGCCGATGTGGCGCGCGCAGAGGCCGAGGCGAAGGCCCAGGCAGAAGCCGAGGCGGCTGCTGCGGCAGAGGCTGAAACTGCGGCTGCGGAGGACGAGTCTGAGGCGCAGGCGGATGCAGCGGACGAAGCTTCGGCAGGGGCTGCTGGCGAGGCCCCGACCGAGGGAGAAGCTGCTGCGGAGGCAGACGCAGCCGCCACAGGCGAGTAGGGCTGCCGACCGCTGCCGCCCGTGCGCAGGAAGCCGTCGCCGGCGACTGGGCCCGATAGACGCAGTGCGGGCAAACGCGTGGCCGCCTACGCACGGCGGTCAACTCTCAAGAGCACGACAAGGGGTAGCTTGCTCTCCCGCGCTGGCTGTTGCATATAAGTGATTGCCCCACACCGCAAGACGCAAACAGGTATCAGAACGGCATGAGCGACCCACTGTGCCGGTGTCGCCCTCAATTTGTACAATTGCACAATGGCACATAAATGTCCAATATAGTCTCGTGCATAAGTGCAGCATTAAAGCGGTAAATGGGTCCCTTTATAACAGGTTTTCAGCATCTAATTCTGCATAATCGCCGTGTATGGATTTCCGAATCGAGTTGCCGCAGGCGTCAACTTGGTTTACATTTCAGTCTTGTGGTGGGCAAATCTCATATACAATAGTTATTGGTACAAATATTGATTGTACCGCTCCTCCACATTATATGAAGCTTGTTTGGGAAGGTACCGCCAATGCCGTCAACGATGAGGACCGAGAGGAATCGTCGGAATTTTTCTAACGAGTCGAACCGCTACGACGTAAAGCGCGACCGATTGGTGCGTTGCGCTCGCGAGATTGGCGAGCAAAACAACGCCGCGCGCGTTTCGGTTACCGACGTTACCGACAAGATGGGCATCACGCGCGGCCTCTTTTACTATTACTTCAGCAGCAAGGATGAGCTTAACCAGGCAATTGCCGATTCGTACGTTGCCGACCTGCAGGAGTCTGTCATGCAGGCACTGGAGGGCTGCGACGACGATCGCGCGGACTGCATGCGCGCGATTGCAGGGGGCGTGAGAGGCTGGCTGTATGCCGAAGACGGCGCGTACCAGCCCATGCAGCACGTTCTGAACGAGATTCACCTGCACGATTACGTGCGGCGAGGGGTTTCCGACATGCTGGCCGATCTCATGATCGAGCGTGGTTTGGTCATTGACTACGGTAAGGCCGGGGCTGCGCAGCTGCATCGCCGTGCGCGCTTTGTGGCAACGGGCATGCTGAGCGAGGCGCATCTCAACCCGGATGAGACGACAGACGAGCTGGCTGATGCCGCGTGCGCTGCGCTGCGGTACCGCCGTCATCGCAGGTAGCGGCCGGAGAGCTAAAACAATCAGCACGTTTTAAACGTGCATTCGCGCGACTTGCCACCAGCGGGCTGCTGGTGGGAGGTCTTTTGGCGGCGTGGGGCGGTGAGCCGGGCTGCGGCGTGTAAACAACGGCTTGCGCGTGGGGTGCTTGGCGCCTCGCGCTTGGCACGTTTGACACGCTTGCCACAAAAGTGCGCGAATGCGGAATTTTGTGGCAAGCGTGCACGATGAAAAAGTTTCCGTCGTGCATGGTCCCCACAAAATTCCGCGATTGCAACCTTTTGCGGGAAGCGTGCGCAGGCGCCCGGTCCGGCGCCGTGTGCTACACGCTGCTGAGGCCTCCCGCCCTGCAGGCGGCCCTGGCTTTTGGCACAAGAACGAAGGCAAATCGCTTTGGTGGCAGAGCTGCTGGTGCCGCGGCGGCAATCCTGCGGCCGCGGCACCAGCGAAACAGTGGCGCTACTGCAGCAGAGCGGCAACCTCGCTCAGCTTCGACTCAAAGCTCACGCCGCGCACCTCGTAATCGGGCTGCTGGCACGTGATACGCATGGCGTCGCGCACAAAACCGCCCGCAAAGTCAACGGCGTCGTACAGCGACCTCCCCGCCATGATGGCTGCCAGCAGCGCGCTGGCGTAGAGGTCGCCCGTGCCATGCAGCATGAAGGGCAGAAGCTCGCTGTTGAGCTCGACAAACTCGAGGTCCTGGCCAGCCACATAGTTGCGAATGACCTGCTCGCCCTCGTGCACGATGCCCTTGAGCACCACGGTCTTGGCGCCGCGCGCAATGAGCGCGTCCATCATCTGGCGCACGTAGGTCTCGTCCACGTCCTGCCCCTGGTAGGGGATGCCGGTGATGATCGAGGCCTCCGTGAGGTTGGGGGTTAGCACGTCGGCACCGTCGGCGAGTCCCGCCATGGCCTCGCACAGCTCGTCGGTGTACGTGAGGTACTTCTTGCCGCCGTCGCCCATCACCGGGTCGACGATGCGCAGTGCGTTGGGGTACTCGCGATACAGGCGGCGAATGGCGTCAACCTGCTCGGCGGCGCCCAAAAAGCCCGAATAGATGGCGTCAAGTGCAATGCCTTCGGCCTGCCAGGCGTCCAGGTAGGGCTCGAGCATGCTGGTGGTGTCATGCATATGGAAGACGGGGAAGCGCGTGTGCGCCGAGAACAGCGAGGTAGGAACGGGGCAGACGTCGCAGCCGGCAGCGCTGAGCACCGGGATGGCCACGCCCAGCGAGCATTTGCCGTAGCCGCATAGGTCGTGCACCGCGGCGATGCGCGGGAGGTACGCCCCTTCGCGTTTGTACAGATACACGTTCTTGGCATTGTTCATGGTTGATGCTCCTTTGCACGGACTGATGGACCAATGCTTCAGGAGAGTCTATACGTTTGCTGAGCTCAGCGCTGCTCTGTAATCTGATAGAAACAGTATTAATACATGCGATTTCCTGCGAGTTAATGAATTGGAAACAAAATAAGCAGCTGTGTAGAGACGGTGTGGGAACGGTGGTCGGGCGGTGTGCGCGGGCGTCCGGGCTGCGGCTGGCACGCAGAACCCACACGGCGCACCGGCACCAAAAAGCGCGCCCCCCAAAGGGACGCGCTTGGCGGCACACGTGCCGTGAACTGCAGCTTGAGGCTTAGAACGAGACCGTGGGAGCCTGACGTGCGGAGGCGTCCTCAACCTGGAAGCCCTGGCGCGTGCGGAACTTGGAGCCCGCCACGATATTGCCCGGGAAGGTCTCGATGGCGTTGTTGTACGCCAGCACGCAGTCGTTGAAGCTCATGCGCGCGTAGCTGATCTTGTTCTCGGTGTCGGTGAGCTCGGCCTGTAGCTGCGAGAAGTTGGTGTTGGCCTTGAGGTCGGGGTACGCCTCGGCGACGGCAAACAGGTGGCCAAGAGCCTGGGTCAGCTCACCGGACGCCTGCATCTTGGCCTCGGGAGTGCCGGCACCAGCTACCGCGGCGCGCGCGCTGGTGACCGCCTCGAGGGTCTCGCGCTCGTGGGTCATGTAGCCCTTGACCGTCTCGACGAGATTGGGGATGAGGTCATTGCGGCGCTGCAGCTGGGCGTCGATGGTCTGCCACGCGTTGTCGCAGCGGTTGTCCCTGGTGACGATGCCGTTGTAGAGGTTCATGTACGTAAGAAGCAGGGCGGCAATCAGGACTATCACGATAATGACGAAGATGATGAAGAGGCTAGACATGGGAACTCCCTTCGCGCGCTGCAGCGTATGAAAAAAGGCGAAGGAGAGGGATTCGCCGCGTTCCGCTACGAGGGGCGCCCCCAGGCCTCGTCGCTCGCGCTTCTTGGCCTGCAACGCAATTACGCCGCGCCCCTGCGGGTTTGAATCCTACAACCTGCGCCTATCCAAGGCGGGCACGTATGCCCACCAGCCAATATGCATACTGGCGGAGGAGGAGGGATTCGAACCCTCGAGACCTTTCGGCCCGGCGGTTTTCAAGACCGCTGCATTCAACCACTCTGCCACCCCTCCGCGGGTTCTATCATGATACCCCACATTCGGCGTCGTCATGCGCACGTCTTGGCCAAGCCGATTGTTGTGAGTGGTTCGTCGGCAGCCGTTCGGCTGGCTGCTACCATAGAGCCGTACCCGTACGAGAGCGCGGCGGTGCCGCTTGAGCGGCGGAGGAGTTGACCGTGCCCCGTTCACCGCAGTGAGGTTGGCATCACGATGTGTACCAATGAAGAGCTTGGCAGTTGCGTATCTGTTGCCAGTGGGGGTGGTCCCGGTGTTGCCGGTCCCGACGGCGGTCGCGCCGCGGGTGCTGGTGCCGGCTGTGCTGCGGGGCCCGACGCTGGCCGCGCCGCGGGCGCTGGGCCTGGCAGTAGCGGCTGCTCGGTTGCCGCCCGCTCCGCCGACGAGGCCTTCATGCAGCTTGCGCTCGACGAGGCCCGCGCCGCCGCAGCCGAAGGCGAAGTGCCCATCGGCGCTGTTGTGGTGTGCGACGGTCAGGTGGTGGCCAGGGCGCACAATCGGCGCGAGATAGACCACGACCCTTCCGCGCACGCCGAATTTGCGGCCATGGTGCAGGCGTCGCAGGCGCTCGATCGCTGGCGCCTGACGGGATGCACCGTGTACGTGACGCTGGAGCCGTGCCTGATGTGCGCAGGCCTGATGGTCAACGCGCGCATCGACCGCTGCGTGTACGGCGCTCCCGACCCCAAGGGCGGCGCGCTGGGGACGCTCTACGACGTGAGCCACGACGCGCGCCTCAATCATGAGTTTGAAGTAGTTTCGGGCGTCTGCCAGCAAGAATGTGCCGATGAGCTACGCGCGTTTTTCCGTGCGCGTCGGGCAGCGCGCAAGCGTGCGGCGGCTGAGTAGGGGGCGGTGGCACCTCGGGATGCTGCTCGACTCGTCCCGTCCTGCCGCGCCGCGACGGCTAGCTCCCGCGCCCGCTTGCGATGCGCCGTCGTCGCCTGCGACGCCCGCCCACCTGCCGCACCGCGGCTAGCTCACGATTTGCCGACAGCGCTCGATCTTGTGGGCCAGCGACAGCTGCTCCATCTGGTTGGCGTCGCGGTAGGTGAGCCCCGTGACCGCCGCCACGCGCTCCATTCGACGCCGCACGGTGTTCTCGTGCTGCCCGAGCGTCTGGGCGGTAAGCGTGAAGTTTTGTCCGCAATCGCAGAACGCGGCAAGCGTCTCGCGCAGCGACGAACCGGTCTCTGCATCGTAGATGCGCAGCGGCTCGAGCGTCTGGTACGAGAACGCCTGCAGCGCCGGGGAGTCGAGGTGCGGCAGTAGCAGCCGGTACGAGCCGAGGTCGGCGTAGCGCACCAGCTTGGTGCCCTCGTGCGCGGCAAAGCGGGCAGCGCGGATGGCCTCGATCATGGCATCACCAAGTTCGCGCAGCTCATAGTGGGTGTCGCTCAGGCCAACAGCCACGGAGGCCTCGCTCTCGAGCACTTCGGCACACAGGTGGTGCACAAGCGTGTCGCCGGCCTTCTGACCGCCGTCGCCCACCATGCGCTCGCCCGAAACCACCAGCAGAAGGCCGTCGTCGTAGCGGGCGAACAGGTTCGTGTACGCGTTGAGCTCACTCGCCTGATAACGCTCGTCTACCTGCGCAAAGTCGCGCGACGCGACGTCACTGCCACCCACCACGTACAGCACACGATGCTCATCGCGCAGCGACGGGTTGAGCGTGCGGGCGCAGGCCAGCACCTGCTGCGGGTCGGTGTGGCCCTGCATCAGGCGGTCGAGCTCCTGCTGCACGAGGTCCGCCGAGGCAATCCTGCGCAGAGCCCGGTCGACGGTGGTGATAACCTCGTCAAACATCAGATGGTCGCCCGCGGCCATGAACAGCGGAAAGTTGCGTGCATTGGCGTAGCGCACCGCGCCGTCAGGCAGCTGCAGGTGCAGCACGTTCTTGAAGATAAGGCCGCTCGAGCCCTTAGACACCAGATACTTGATGGCCTCGGTTATGAGGTACGGGTCGTCTTTGGCATAGAGGAACGTCGAGAGCACCAGCTGCCCCTCGTAGAAGTTGAGGCGCTGGAATCGGCTTTTGACCTGCGGAAGGAGCTCGTAGTCGAGGATGCCCACCTCGGTCACGGGGTTGGCAAGGCCGCCTTCGCCCGCCACAAGGCGCAGGCTGTCGGCGTAGCAGGTGGCGACGTCAGAAACGGTGTATGCCATGAGCTGTCCCTTCGGAAGAAATCTACCACTAATAGTAGGAGAAGAAGCGATAAAACTCACGATACAGCTGGTACGAGGCGCTACTTGGCGTTAATGCGGTGAAATACAACCATGCATATGCGCACAATGGTAGCGAATTCCACAAAGTGGCCCATGAACCGCAGACGGCCTGTCCGTACAGTAGTAGCAAGAAGAAAAGGCACCATACATCCGCCTTGCAACGGGAAGGGGCACACGATGGCACAGATCAGAATCCTTTCGGCAGCCGACATTCAGCAGGTATTTGGCATCGGTGACGCGCTCGAGGCCGTGGCGGAGGCGTACCGCCAGAAGGCCGAGGGCAAGGGCACCGCGTGGCCTATGGTGTACGCTGCTTTCGAGCCGGGCGTGTCCGACATGGACATTCGCTCGGGAGAACTGCAGGATACCGGCCTGTTTGGCCTGAAGCTGACGGCGTGGTTCTCCAAGAATCCCCAAAAGGGTCTGCCCGAGATCTTTGGCACGACGCTTATCTGCAGCAATCACGATGGCTCGCCGCTGGCGCTGCTGAACGCGAGCGCCATCACGGGCCTGCGCACGGGTGCCGCTGGCGCGCTGGGTGCCAAGTGGCTGGCACGCAAGGACGCGCACAAGCTGCTGGTGTGCGGCTGTGGGCATCAGAGCACCTACCAGGTGGCGGCTGTGCTGGCGGCGTGTCCGCAGGTAGACCACGTTGAGGTGTGGGATCCGTGCAAGTCTGAGGCTCCCGAGGCGCGCGTGGCGCTCATGCGCGACGAGGTGGCTACGCTGCTCGCGGCTGCGGGTATGGAGCGCTCCTATGAGATGGTGGCCGTGGCCGACGGCGAGCAGGCGGTGGGCAACGCCAGCATCATCGTGACCATCACGCCTGCTACCACGCCGTTTATCAAGCGCGAGTGGGTGCGTCCGGGCACGCACCTGTCGTGCGTGGGTGCCGACATGGAGGGCAAGCAGGAGATTGAGAGCGCCCTGGTGGCAGCGGCGCGCCTGTACGTGGACGACCGCGCGCAGGCGGTGGCGTCCGGCGAGCTTGAGGTGCCGGTGAAGGAGGGCGCCATCTCGGCAGAGAGCATCGCGGCCGAGCTGGGTGAGGTTATTGCGGGCAAGGCCGAGGGCCGTACCTCGAGTGAGCAGATCACGGTATTTGACACTTCGGGCATTGCCGTGCAGGATTTGGCGAGCTCCAAGATGGCCTACGACCGCGCGGTCGAGGCGGGTCTGGGCGCTGTGGTAGAACTCTAGAAAAGTGAGTACTACGTTTCGGGTTGAGAAATTACGAAACGTGGGCAAACAAGTTTTTTCAAACCGAATCGTAGCCCCCGTAAAAGTATAAAAGGCGCGGACGAGGAACAACACGAGAGGATGGCACCATGCAAATCAAGGACTTCAAGGTCGAGCAGTGGATGAACGAGTGGGAAACCAAGTGCCGCTACAACGTGGCCGAGACCTGCACGTATTCGGTGACGCTTGATCAGCTGTTTGACATCTGCGGCGGCTCGCGCGAGGAGTTCATGAAGGCGTTTGCTGCGCGTCGCCTGACCTACGGTGACATCGAGGGCAACCCGGCGTTCCTCGAGGGTGTGTGCAACCTGTACGAAACCGTGCGCCCCGAGCACGTCATCCCCACCCACGGGGCCGCGGGTGCCAACTACCTGGTGCTTTCCACGCTGGTCAACCCCGGCGACCACGTGGTCTCGATTATGCCCACCTACCAGCAGCTTTACTCGATCCCCGAGATGTGCGGGGCCGAGCTCAAGCTCCTGCATCTCGAGAAGGAAGACCACTACCACGTGGACCCCGCGAAGCTTGAGGCGCTTTGCGACGAGAACACCAAGCTCATCTGCATCAACAACCCCGACAACCCCACCGGCGCGCTGCTGTCGGCCGAGGAGCTGCAGGTTATTGTCGACATCGCGCGCAAGTACGACGCGTGGCTTATGTGCGACGAGGTCTACCGCCTGCTGGTGCAGGACGATGACGCCTTCACTACCAGCCCCATCGACCTGTACGACAAGGCCGTGGTCACGAGCTCGATGTCGAAGGTGTGGAGCCTGGCGGGCATTCGCCTGGGCTGGCGCATCACCAAGAGCGAGGAGCTGCGCCACGACCTGCTTTCGCACCGCGACTACGACCTCATTAGCTGCGGCATGTTCGACGAGGCGGTTGCAGCCTACGCGCTGGCGCACTACGACAAGATCCTTGCGCGCAGCCGTCGCATCGTGCGCGAGAACCTCGCCGTGCTGGAGGAGTGGGTTGAGAGCGAGCCGCACCTCTCGTTCGTGAAGCCCGAGGCGGGCACCACGGCGCTGGTGTACTACGACTACGACCTCGACTCGTACGACTTCTGCGTACGCATGATGGAGACCGAGGGCGCGCTGGTTACACCGGGCGACGCCTTCGAGGAGCCCAAGAGCATGCGCATCGGCTACGCCTACAGCGACAACACCAACGACCTGCGCGAAGGCCTTGCCGCCATCAGCCGCTTCCTGCGCACGCTGGAGTAGGCGCCGTGCGCCGTGCGGGCGTGCGGGTTGCGTCCGCGCGGCGGGTGACGCTGCGTGCGAGCGTGCTGCGTGCGTGCGGGTTGCCGCGCCCGCCGTGTCTGGTGTGCCAATTTGCCAAGAGGCAATTCGGGTCATAATGATGGGCAAAATACAGCATTATTGCACCTAGGCGCAGCTGTTGTGGTGCCGTAAGATGACGTTGTTGGCCAAATGATGCACGGGGTGTGCGTCTGACAAGGGAGGGAGCATCATGAATCGCAACTATTTCGATCTTAAGGGGCAGGTTGCCATTGTTACCGGCGCGTCGGGTGGCTTGGGCGTGCAGATGGCTAAGGCGCTTGCCAGCCAGGGCGCCAACATCGTGGTGATGGCGCGCCGCCAGCAGCAGATTGACGAGGTTGCAGCGCAGATCGCCGAGGAGTTTGGCGTCGAGACGCTGGCCATTCGCTGCGACATCACCGACACCGCCAACGTTGACGCTGCTGTGGCGCAGGTTGTCGAGCACTTCGGTCGCATCGACATTCTGATCAACAACGCAGGTACCGGCGCTGTTGCTCCCGCCGAGGACATCACCGACGACCAGTTTAACGGCGAGATGCAGATTGACCTCTTTGGCACCTTCAAGGTTGCTCGTGCGTGCGCCAAGCAGGCCATGATTCCTGCCAAGTACGGCCGCATCATCAACATCGCCAGCATGTACGGCCTGGTGGGCAACAAGGTTGCCCCCGCTTCCCCGTATCACGCGGCCAAGGGCGGCGTCGTCAACCTGCGCCGTGCCCTGGCGGCCGAGTGGGGCAAGTACAAGATCACGGGCAACGCCATCTGCCCCGGCTACTTCTACCCTCCGCTCACCCGCGAGACGCTGGACAGCGACTTCTTCCAGGCC
>ODAI011864983.1_pt1 | contig 12009 bp, 8 predicted proteins | sample 1539321 | NCBI WGS metagenome assembly ODAI01 (sample SAMN02144231, study PRJEB22623) | gut metagenome | biome: sheep rumen | host: Ovis aries | place: New Zealand
ATCACCGGTAAGGAGTTCATGAAGATATTCAGAGAACTCAAGGGTCTGCCGGAGCCCGACCCCGAGGAAGAGAAGGCAGCGCGTATAAACATGAAATAGGAACATACAGAGTCTTAAGACTTGCTTAAAACCATACATTTGTCAAGACAAAAGTATGGTTTTATGGTATTATATCTTTTAGCGTGAATTAAGCGATTTGGGGAAATAGATCGTTATGGCTGATAAGAATAACAATCAGAAATACAATGAATTAGGGGATCAGATCAAGAATTCGGTACTTGAAGCCTTAAGTACGGGTGATTTTACCGGACTGAGCGACAGCATATCCAGATCCGTCAATACAGTTATAGGCGATGTCGGTGAACAGATAAGCAAGGCTGCATCCGGTGCGGCAACAGCTGCAGGGAACGGAGCAAGATCCGCGGCCAGAGCGACAGCTCAGAGATATCACGAAGAGCAGGAAGCCAGGATACAGCGCAATAAGGAATTAAGAGCGGCAGCTGTCAAGCGCAGTGTGACAAACAGAGTCAGATTCGTTGACAAATACGCATTTTCCAGTGTGTTAAGAATAATTTTCGGCAGTTTATTCGGTGCACTCTTTTTGTCGGTCGGAATGAGTTTTGTCGGAGACGGAGAGATCGGCAATTCCCTGGTCGCATTTGTTATAGCGGCGTTATTCGGATGGATGATGGCAGGAGGTATCCGTAATCGTAAGCTTCTTGCCAATGCAAGAAAGCTCAAAGAACTAGTCAAAGAAAAGATGTACGTGACGGTCAGTGATGTTTCGGCCAATACGGGTCTGAATCGCAAAAAAACCGTTAAGAACATCAGACAGGTTCTGCAGAAGGGATTCTTCCCCGAGGGACGTCTTGACGAAGAAGAGACCACATTCATGGCATCCAAGGCTGTATACGATCAGTACTTGGAGACCAAGAAGCATCAGATAGAGGAAGCCAAGGAGAATCTGGACAAGCAGGGTGTTAATGATGAGAAGAGAGCTACGCTTAATTCCGAACAGCTCACGGAACTCAATGCCATGATGAGCGAGGGAACCAAGGCGATAGTCAGACTTCACGAACTCAATGATGAGATACCGGGAGAGGTCATCACAGCCAAGCTTAACAAGACAGAGGCACTGTTACAGGATATCTTCGGAAGAGTGCGTGAGCATCCGGATCAGATGAAGAACTGTCACAAGCTCATGGATTATTACCTTCCGACGATGCTCAAACTCGTGGAAGCATACAAGGAATATGATCAAGTATCCGAACCGGGACCTGATATTATCAAGGCCAAGGATGAGATAGAGAAGACGATAGACACGATCAATGAGGCCTTCTCGGAATTGCTCAATAAGCTATTCAGAGACTCCGTATGGGACGTGACGGCAGATGCCAAGGTATTGCAGTCAATGTTAGGGCAGGACGGACTCACCAAGGATGATATGGAAGACATGGCGGTGACCATGGCGGATATGGAAGTATAACGGAACGGATCGCATAAACAAAAGGGAACAATAAGGAGGAAACACAAATGGCAGATGAAGCAGTATTAATGGCAGAAGAGACAGCGACAGCACCGGCAGCGCCTACGGTTGCAGAGGCAGTGGCAGCACCGGCTCCTGCGCCGACAGCAACAGCATCGGCAGCAGATGATCTTGATCTTACTGCGGAAGATAAGGAAAAGATCAAAGCATATGCGGAGAAGATAGATATCATGGACAGCCAGATGGTCATTCAGTACGGCGCAGGCGTCCAGAAGCAGATAGCTGATTTCTCAGAGACAGCTCTTTCAAGTGTCAAGACCAAGGATCTTGGCGAGATCGGTGATATGCTCACGGGAGTTGTCACAGAACTCAAGGGCTTTGATGCAGGCGAGCAGGCTAAGGGTCTTAAAGGCCTTTTTAAGAAGAGCACGGGCAAGGTGGCAGCGCTTAAAGCCAAGTATGACAAGGCAGAAGTTAATATCAACAATATCGTAAAGGCAATGGAAGGTCATCAGGTCACACTTATGAAGGATGTGGCTATGTTGGACCAGATGTATGATACAAACCAGCAGTATTACAAGGACCTTACCCTTTATATACTTGCCGGCAAAGAGAAACTCAAGACAGCTCGTGAGGAAGAGCTTCCCAAGCTTCTTAAGAAAGCTGAAGAGAGCGGACTTCCAGAGGATGCACAGGCAGCCAAGGATTATTCTTCAATGATAGACAGATTCGAGAAGAAAATATATGATCTCGAACTTACACGTAATATATCGATGCAGATGGCTCCTCAGATCAGACTCATACAGTCTAATGACACCGTGATGTCTGAGAAGATCCAGTCAACGATCCTTAACACTATTCCTCTGTGGAAGAGCCAGATGGTAATAGCTATCGGACTTGAACATTCACAGGATGCGGCTAAGGCGCAGAGAGAGGTTACGGATGCTACAAATGAGCTTCTTAAGAAAAATGCAGAGGCTCTCAAGATGGCATCTATCGATACAGCCAAGGAGAGCGAGAGAGGTATCGTGGATATCGAAACTCTTACACAGACCAATCAGACTCTTATCGATACGCTTGATGAGGTTATGAAGATCCAGCAGGAGGGCAGGGTAAAACGTGCCGAGGCTGAGAAGGAGCTTGCCCGTATCGAAGATCAGATGAAGAACAAAGTACTTGAAGTCAGCAAGGCTTCCAGATAACAGAGCAGACTCAGATGGTTTTTTCGGATTTAGCATTTTTATTTCACTTTTTTCCTATATTTTTGATCGTATACTATATTGCGAGAGGTAAGGCTCGCAATATAGTATTACTTTTGGGCAGCCTTATTTTCTATGCGTTGGGTAATCCGCTCTACGTTCTTTTGTTGATCGCATCGGTTCTTGTTAACTACCTTATCGCCAACAGAATACAGACTGTTTATGCCCGCCGCGGTGATGCCCGCAAGGAATCCTACAGCAAAGAGGATTTCATGTCCGAAATATTAGACCTTGATAATGTGGATCTTTCGGAAGAAGACGATAAAGAGTCTGAACCCGAGGAGTTCAAGCCCGGTGCAGCGGCCACCATATGGCTGATCACGGGACTTATCTATAACATAGGTGTATTATGTATCTTCAAATATCTTGATTTTATTCTGGAAGTGACGGACAGTTTCTTTGCAACAGGGGTAAAAGGACCGGGACTGGCTCTTCCTCTGGGTATCAGTTTCTACACGTTCCAGATGATCTCTTTCATTGTGGATGTATACAGACGTAATACCGAGAGCAAAGTAAGTTTCCTCCATTTTGCGACATATTCCACAATGTTCCCTCAGATAGCATCAGGCCCCATCACCAGATACGGTGAGGTCAAGGAGACTCTTGACAGGGTCAAGGGTGTCAAAGCCGGACAGCTTGAGAAGGGTATGATAGTCTTTACTCTCGGCCTGGGTTATAAGGTCCTGCTCGCGGATAAGATATCTGCTCTCTGGAACGATGTATGGAGAGTCGGTGCACTCGGAATAGATGTAGCTACGGCATGGCTTGGAGCATGGAGTTATTCCATGCAGATCTATTTTGATTTCTGGGGCTATTCACTTATGGCCATGGGTGTTGCGGCAATGCTGGGATTCAATCTTCCCGTCAACTTCTCCGAGCCTTACAGCTCCAAGACGATGACGAGCTTCTGGCGTAACTGGCATGTGACACTCGGAAGATGGTTCAAAGATTATTTGTATATCCCCATGGGCGGTAACAGATGCAGCAAGATACGCATGCTCTTTAACATGCTCGTCGTTTGGCTGCTCACGGGAATATGGCACGGAGCCGGATATAACTTCATAATATGGGGCCTTTTCCTCTTCTTCATTCTTATGATAGAGAAACTGACATACGGCAAATGGATGGAGAACACCAAGGTCATAGGTCACATATACATGATCCTTCTGATCCCGATATCATGGACTATATTCAATATAACCGATGTGATGGAACTTAAGGATTATCTGTTGCGCATGATCGGAGTTCCTTTGGAGGGGATGGTAGTGTTCGGACTCAATCAGTTCGTTGATCTTATCACTACTTACTGGTGGATCATGCTTTTATGCATATTCTTTGCGACTCCATATCCGATGCGATTCTTTAAGAGGTTTAAGAATAACATACTGGTCAAGTTCATGCTGCTTGCAGTATTCTGGTACAGTGTATATCAGGTAGCGATAACGGGAGACAATCCCTTCATATACTTCAAATTCTAGGTGAGTCAGAAAAATGAGTGACGAGATCGAGAAGAAGAAAAAGAAGAAAAACAGAATAAAATACTGCCCCTTTTTTATCATGGTCTGCTTAACGAGTATAGCCATGATGATATACGGAATCGTAGAGGCGGCCGCAGGCAAATATGAGTGGAAGCTCACCTGGAAACATCCGGTATTTGCTGCAGTGCTGTTAGATGAGCGTCCGGTGGAAAAAGAGATCGAGCCTGAGGTTGCAGAAGAACCGGCATCCGAAGAGGACGTGACGGACGCAGCAGAACTTATGGCTGAAGGTGACATTGTTGAGCAGCCTCAGACTGAAGAAGAGGAATCTTTAGAGGAACCTGAGACAGAAGAGGAACCTCTCATAAGTGATGAAGAGTATCTGGAGATGTATGGTGAGATCCCTTACTACGTGGACGGCGGTGGGGACATCAAGTATATCACGTGGGATACGGGTGAACCGAGGCTTAAGTCTTATGACAATCCGGGTATCAGACCGCTTACTTCCGAATATCCTTATGTGCATGTGACAGATCCCATTAGTTACTATGAGAACTGCCTCTTTATCGGAGATTCACGTATAGGCGGACTCGGTACGTATTCGGGATGGGAGAAGGCATTCTTCGCATACAAGAACGGACTGAGCATCTATGGGCTTATGGATGCCAATCTTAATGTGATAAACGGAATGAACGCCACGTTGCCGGAGCTTCTGCGTGTCGGACCATACAAGAAGATCTTCATTATGCTCGGCATCAATGAAGTGGGTTCCAATACTTCGGACTATGGCGAGAAATTCGGTGAGATACTGGCTACTATAAGGGAATACCAGCCGGATGCTCCGATCATTATAATCGGTAATACTTTTGTTACCAAAGAGAAGGATCTGTCAAGCAATTCATTTAATAACGGCAATATCAACTCCAAGAACGTGGCCATTGCAAAGTATGCCAACGGCAAGGATATATTCTATTTCGACGTCAATCCCGTACTTGTGGATGATGAGGGATACTTAAGATCAGAGATATCAAGAGACGGTGTACACCTGCTGGCTCAGTATTATTACCTGTGGGTAGACTGGATGAATGAGCACGGTTTCAGAGAAGAGGGTGTTGAATACGCCGAGGATCATCCCGAATGGAACACAGAAGATTCCGAAGGATCGGATGGATCATCGGATGACGATGAAGAGACCGGTGCTTCTGAACAGACCGGTGAGGAGCCTGCAGAATAAAGGAAGTACTCTGTAAAGGTCAGATCAGATGAGCGATGCATTAAAAAAGAGTTTTACGACTCTCAGACAATTGCATAAGGAATTCATTTATAAAGGTTATACGATAGAGAAGACTGCGGATCATTACCATGTGGAATATGACTTCGAGATAAGCGATCTGTCCGAATTCAAAGCAAAGTGGGATTTTCCGTTAGCCCCTGTCGGAATCAGACCGGCCGGCTGTGATCCTGCAAAAGATCTGACGACTGATCCGATATTTAACAGATTGGTCTTTAACCTCGGAATGGTGGAATGTATAAGCTATTACAAGATCACATGCCCTGAAAGATTCAGAGTAAAGTGCGGCCTTCTTACGGACGAACAGCTTAAGTGGTGGCGTAAGCTCATGTACAACGGCCTCGGAGAATTCATGTATCGCAACGGGATCGATGTCTCTGAGGAGGATTTGGTTAACATAACATGCAATGATTGTGATAAAAAAAAGGGCGCGACTGAGTCAGTTGCCCGTTTTTTGCATGATGAGAGATCTTACGACGGATATCTGACTCCGGTAGGTGGCGGTAAGGACTCTGTGGTGAGTCTTGAGTTACTAAAGGATAAGGATATCATCACATACACCGTGAACGGTAATGACACAACGAGGGCCGTTATAGATGTGTGTGATCACAAGTCTGCAGATTACACGGCACCGCGTAAGCTCGATAAGAGGATGCTTGACCTTAATGCAAAGGGATATCTTAACGGTCATACTCCTTTTTCTGCGATAGTGGCATTCTCTTCGGTGATAGCTGCTTATATTCTCGGCAGGAAATATATAACCTTATCCAATGAATCAAGCGCCAATGAATCGACGGTCAGAGATTCCTTTGTCAATCATCAGTATTCAAAAAGTTATGAATTTGAGTGTGATTTCGGCAGATACTTAAGCGAGATCACTGATTCTGATATTCATTATTTCAGTATGTTAAGGCCGCTTACGGAATTGCAGATAGCGGCTCTTTTCGCAACCTTTAAGGATTATCACAAAGTGTTCAGAAGCTGTAATGCGGGAAGCAAGCAGGGTATTTGGTGCTGCAACTGCCCCAAGTGCCTCTTCGTATATATTATTTTGTCTCCTTTCTTAAGCGAAGAGGCACTAGGGGATATATTCGGTGAGAAACTCCTTGATAAGGAAAGCTTAGATAAAGATTTCAGGGAACTCACCGGTATAGATGAGAACAAACCTTTTGAGTGTGTGGGAACCAGAAGTGAAGTCACAGCGGCCGTGAAATACTACAGAAAGAACGGTGGCAGAAGCCTGCTTACGGACAGGTATTCAGATCATATCGACAGGGTGACGGGGGAAGACGTCAGGGAACTTCTTATGCAGTGGTGCGAAGAACACAACGTTCCTGAAGAGTTGTCCGATATCGTAAGGAATGCCATGGAGAATGTCAATGACGGGATTCGACGGTAAGAAAATCTTAATATGGGGATACGGCAGAGAAGGCAAGTCTACCGAAGAGTTCCTTAAAAGAAATGCAACACCTTCAGTCATAGACATATATGAAGGTGACAGAGCCGGAATAGATGAATCATCTTATGACCTGATATTCAAGAGTCCTGGCATCAGAATGGATGAGGATGATCCTAAGTTTACCTCACAAACTGAGGTATTCTTACAGGCTCACAGAGACAAGGTCATCGGCATTACGGGAACAAAGGGTAAGAGCACGACCAGTATGCTCATGCATCATGTGCTGAGTGAATGTACGGACAGGCCGGTACTCCTGCTTGGCAATATAGGCAAGCCATGCCTGGATCATTACGACGAGATAACCGAAGATACCATTGTGGTCTATGAGATGAGCTGCCATCAACTGGCACATACGGATGTATCTCCGCATGTTGCGGTATTTCTGAATCTTTTTGAAGAGCATCTGGATTACTACGATACGGTTGACAGATATTTTGCGGCTAAAGCTCATATAGCTCAGAATCAGACTGCCGGGGATCGCTTCTATGTCGGGAGCAATGTACCCCATATAGATACTAAAGCTTCTGTCACCGTAATAGAGGAAGGTATAGAATACGGATATGATCTGAGGATTCCCGGGGCACATAACAGATATAATGCCGAGTTTGTTTACAGGATAGCTACAGAGGTATACGGCTGTGACGGCGATGAGGTCAGAAGATCCCTGTCTGAAGCAAAAGGGCTTCCTCACAGACTGGAGTATGTAGGAAATAAAAACGGCGTCACATTCTATGACGATTCGATCTCTACCATTCCTGAAGCGGCCATCGGTGCACTTGGCAGTATTCCCGATGCATGTACTGTTCTCCTTGGCGGAATGGACAGGGGGATAGATTATACCAAGCTGACTGACTATATAATGCAGCATCCTGAGTATAATTATATATGCATGTATGCATCCGGCAAAAGAATATATGACACAGATGTCATATCTACGTTGAAAAACACATATTATGAAGATGATCTTGAGGCAGCAGTTAAAAAGGCCATAGAGATCACACAAAAAGGAGCGGTGATCCTCTCACCGGCATCCGCGAGCTATGATCATTTCAAGAATTTTGAAGAGCGCGGAGATTGTTTTAAGAAGTTAGTTATGATACCATAAGGCTTAAGGATACTTATCAAGGAGAAGAGTATGAAAAAGATAATCATCACAGGTTGCAACGGACAGTTGGGAAGAGAATTGAATAAGTATTATTCGGACAAGAGAGGTCTGGAATTCATCAATACGGATGTAGAAGAGCTCGACATCACGGATATAGATGCGGTCATGGAACTTGTGAGCGGAGAGAAGCCTTACGCGATCATCAATTGTGCGGCTTATACAGCAGTGGATGCGTGCGAGACCAATAAGGACCTGGCATTTAAGGTTAACACATTAGGAGCGAGGAACCTGGCCATAGCAGCTCAGAGTGTGGATGCAAGGCTTATGCATATATCCACGGATTATATATTCGACGGAACGAAATCTACCCCTTATATGGAGTATGACGATCCCAATCCCAAGACCGTATACGGCATAACCAAGAACAGAGCAGAAGATTTCGTCAGACAGTTCAGCCACAAGTATTTCATTTTAAGAACTGCATGGTTGTACGGAGACGGCAAGAATTTTGTTAAGACCATGCTCAAGTTATCAGAGGATCACAAGGAAGTTAAGGTCGTGAGCGACCAGTTCGGAACTCCTACATCCACAGCCGAGCTTGTCAAGGCGATAGACAGTTTGTTATTTACGAACAACTACGGAACCTACCATGCCACATGTGCCGGAAGATGCTCGTGGGCAGATTTTGCCGAGGAGATATTCAGTATTGCAGGCAAGGATACGAAGGTGATAAGAGTCAGCACGGACGAGTACGGAGCAGCAGCTCCGAGACCGTTAAGTTCAGTGCTTGAGAACTATATGCTGAGAATGGTCGGCGGTTATGAATTCGTAGACTGGCATGATGCGCTGGCAGAATATATGAAGGAATTGGGATACTGATCGTTCGGATGAGATCTCAGAACATACAGTATCGGGAAGATCAGGCTATGACAGAGGATCCGGGGAAGAAAAGTGATCTGATATACAGAATCGCATTGGCGGTTATCATAATGCTGCAATTTATTGCAGCATTATATTTTAGTACGCAGAAAAACGGCTTTCATTATGATGAGTATTATTCATATTATTCCTCCAATGTTTCCTACGGTCTTGTTCCTGCGGATAACGAGTGGATGGATACAGGTGAGATATCGGATGAATTTATGGTTCTAAAGGGTCAGGGGTTCAATTATCCCACGGTCAAACTCATGCAGACCTATGATGTTCATCCGCCTTTCTATTATTACATTCTGCATACCGTTTGTTCTCTTACACCTGGCGTATTCTCCAAGTGGCAGGGCTTAACGGTCAATCTCATATTCTGGCTTTTAAGTTTTCCCGTGCTTATAGCGATATGCAATGAAATATTATGTAAACAATACAAAACACAAATGATCCGTATATTAGGGGAAAATGATAATGAGAAGAATTACAAATTATGTAAACTTACAATCCTGTTTATCGTTTTTCTCTACGGATTCTCACCGGCGATCTTAAGCGGTGTGATGTTCATAAGAATGTATACATTGCTGACATTCTTATGTTTGCAGACTGTCCTTATGGCGCTAAAAGTCGTGAGATATGTCGGGGAACTGAGAACTGAGGAGACCGGATCATCTATAGAGAAGACCGGCGTCGGAGTCAGAAAGAAAAGGCAGATCCTGTATGCCATAGGATCGTTCGCTCTTACTTTCATAGGAAGTCAGACCCATTACTATTACATAGTCTTCCTTTTTTTTGTTGCGGCTTATATAACGCTTTACCTGTTCATAAGAGGAAGAGGTCACAAGCCGGATTTTAAGAATGCATTCGGATATGCAATAACTGTCCTTCTGGGGCTTATCGCATCCGTCGCTTATTATCCTTCGATGTTAAGTCATATATTCAGGGGCTACAGGGGTACGGAGGCTACGCAGGCTTTCTTTGATATGGGTAACCTTAGGGAAAGGGCAGGACTGTTCGTCGGCCTTCTGGATGAATACCTGATATACGGATTCTTCTATGTACTGATATTGGATGCGCTCTTATTCTATCTGTTTCAGAAGTACAGTAAGCGCAGGAATGGTGTAACCAGGGAGCAGGCTTACTTTGATCACAGGATAGGGCTTGTTGCGTTTGTGACGACCGGTTATTTCCTGGTGGTCCTCAAGACAGCACTTCTTAATGCTGAAGAAGCAGTGAGATATGAGATGCCGGTTTATGCCTTTATCATACTGTTGCTTGTTCTGGCTGTCGTAACGAATCTGAAAGGTCTGACAAAGGAAGATAACAGTCAAAAAGGAAACGACGGTAATTCACACGGAAACAGTGACAGGCAAAAGATTACAGCGGAGCAGGTTTTACTGGCCATTATCATATTTTATACCTGTTTCACACAGTTATTCGGCCTTACAAAAGATAAGGTACTCTTCTTATACAAAGATGATGCAGCCTCTTATGATTGGGCGAGGGAGCATAAGGATGATACAATAGTATATATATATAATCCCGATAATCAGTGGATGATATGGGATGATGCGACTGAACTCATGCAATATGACAGGATATTCTTCATAAGCGCATCAAACAGTGAAGAGATAACGGATGAGACGGTTAAGAACGCCGATCATCTCTATGTCTATGCCGTCAGAAATGACGAAGCCATGGGACTGTTAAAGAGAATAAATGATCTTAAGGATCGTGAGAATGAACCGGGTGTCATCAGAGAACTGCAATATGCGGATCTGTATGAACTGAAGTGATATCAGATGATGAGGTGCCGTTATGACAGGAAACAGTACAGCTAAGAAGCTTAATATCGCAATGTTCGGCCATAAGCACATCCCTTCAAGGGAAGGCGGCGTGGAGATAGTGGTGGAACAGCTTGCCACGCGTATGGCCGCAAGAGGTCATAAAGTCACCTGCTATAACAGAGGCGGTAAGTTCATAAGAGAAGAGGACTATGATTCCCGAAGCAGTATTTCGTCCTATGTCTCCGATGAAGAGGAAGATGACGAAGAGAGAAAGGAAGATCTTGATCCTACAGACACAGGAAGATCAAGATATAAGAATGTCAGGATCAAGAAGGTCTGGACGATAAATGCCAAAGGATTGGCCGCAGCGTCTTCATCCATATTCGCATCACTGGCAGCAGGCCTTGGCAAATATGATATTGTTCATGTTCACGCCGAGGGTCCCTGTATTATGTGCGGCTTTCTAAAGGCCTGTGGTAAGAGAGTTATCGTTACGATACACGGCCTGGATCATAAGAGGGCAAAATGGGGGAGATTTGCTTCGTGGTATATCATGAAGGGCGAGCAGGCAGCAGTGAAGCATGCGGACGAGATCATCGTCTTAAGCAAAGGCGTACAGGACTACTTCATGGAACTGTACGGACGAAGGACTGTGCTCATACCTAACGGGGTTGAGGAAGTGGATCCGTTATCTCCCGATATCATAAGCAACAGATGGAAACTTGATAAGAACAGTTACATTCTCTATCTCGGACGTATCGTTCCGGAGAAGGGGATACATTATCTCATAGAGGCATATAAAAGGCTTGATACGGATAAGAAGCTTGTCATAGCGGGGGGCTCTTCCGACACGGATGAGTACTATAACAGTCTTAAGGATTCCGTAACGGATGAGTACAAAGGGAAGATAATCTTTACCGGTTTTGTTCAGGGTCCGACACTTGAAGAACTCTACAGCAATGCATATATATATTGCCTGCCCAGTGACCTTGAAGGTATGCCGTTAAGCCTCCTCGAGGCAATGAGCTACGGCAATGCATGTCTGACATCTGACATTCCCGAATGTGCGGATGTTATTGAGGATAACGGGGTCACATTTAAGAAAAGCGATGTGCCGGTACTCGCTCAGAAGAGAAGAGATCTTATCGCTGATCCGTCAACAGTCGAGTCACTTAAGGCCCAGTCCGCACTCTACATCACCAAGAAGTACAACTGGGACG
>ODAI011918509.1_pt1 | contig 12009 bp, 8 predicted proteins | sample 1539321 | NCBI WGS metagenome assembly ODAI01 (sample SAMN02144231, study PRJEB22623) | gut metagenome | biome: sheep rumen | host: Ovis aries | place: New Zealand
CAAAATCAAAGCGGTCACCACCAGATAAATCCAGTGTGCCACAATGGTATTCGGAATTAGGTAAATGAATCCGAGTGAAACAACCAACTGTATTCCCATGTAAATCAATGAAACAGTGACATGACTCATCTTTAACTCATTCGCCATCAACTGATACGCATGTTTGCGGTGTGCCTGTCCCAGATTCTCATGAAGCATAATACGATGACAAATCGTCAACACGCCATCAACTCCATATACCAAGAACAGTACTATCCAAGTAATATCCCCAGTGGCCATCATCAATCTGCCAACACAGAATACCAATATCAGCGCCATGCCAATACTACCGACATCCCCTGCAAAACACTTTGCTTTTCCTCTCGGACGGAAGTTAAACAAGCTGAATACTAACACTCCGATAATAGCAACTATCAAGTAAGATTCTTCCACGAATGCCATACCACGATTCGCTAATGCTATCGGTATCAGCATGGCGAAACTATATCCAGCCGTTATCCCATTAACCCCATCCATGAAGTTAAATATGTTCGTTCCACCGACTGCTGCAATTAATGCAATCGGAATTATCCACCACATATTCCAATGCAGCAGACCTATCTCCTGAAATATTAAGAACATCGCTGTGAACTGTACCACCAAGCGCAATGAGTCTGGCAACGAGTGAATATCATCCACAAACGATATTCCTGCAGCCAAAGTCACACCCGCCAACAGCCATGGATATTGAAATCCAAACACAATGCTCCATATCCACAGCGCAATGGTGAAGACAATCCCCCCGCCCCTCAGCACAATCCGACTATGTGACGACCGCTCATTCGGTTTATCAATAATATTAAATCGGTCCGCTATCTTGAAATAGCACAACTCCGCCGCCAACAGCACAGCGGCGATAATCAAATATGTAACGTAAATATTCATAATCAACTCCTTTGTTTTGCAGAATACCTGCCTGTTTTGCAGAATCTCTGTGTTTTTTCAAACTCATTTTTGCTAACAGGGCAATATGCTATTCCTTTTCAACTATCCTATCCAGTTCTCAATCTTCTCTCTGGTCAATAGGGGCACATCTGTCTGTCCCATATATGCATCAATATGCTCTTTTTGTCTTCTAATCTTTCTGCGCAAACCACCTGCTGTGACAAAACCTATTTCCTGTTCTTTCACATACTGAGCCACCTTATGCAATGCTATTCTATCTCGCAGTCCGCTCTTAATCAAAGCTGCTTGAGTCTCATTACAAATACCGTATTTTATACATTCCGGCAACAACGTCAGACAGTCATCAGAGAATTCATACTTTGCACCTACATACCTTATCAACCCTTGCAATCGGATATGAAAATGATATTGCAGATGCCCTAACAGCACCATCACATCATCTACGTCTAAATCCATATCATCTGCTATCTGCCAATACTGCTCTCCCGTCAGCCATAGCCTCACAAATTCTGCATATTCTTCTTTGTCCTCAATGACATCTTTGATTTCCTGAGCCATATAACTATACTCCGATGCAATGGAGGGGAACGAATAAACCAGAGTTAGAACTCTATTCAACCAATCCACATCTGTCACTTCTTCCGCTCTCAACTCGTTCAGGTTCTCCTCAACAAAACCATTCTCCATTTGCATAAAGTCCTCCAACTCCATGCCTGTCTGCTTCAGTAATGCCAATTGCTCTTCCGAAGTGATATTCTCACCTATTCTGTCTTTCCTCACCCTAAAGGCCTGACGTATATAAGCTTTAGAGTTCTCATCCGACAAGTGAAAAGCCAGCGAGTCACTGATGCTTACCTCCACCACATCAGCCTCCGCTCCACCATAATGCCGGTAAATCATTTGGTCGATAGCTGATGAAGCGCCAAGTTCCACAAGCACTTCGTTTACCTGTTCATCGGTTGGGGCATCCCAGTTCCTACTCAACAACTGTATTACCTCATAGAATATTCCCCTAATGGCATGAATGCCCTCTCCTCTCATAGCCTCAACCACGGTATCAAACACCTCTTGGTTGTCATCTGGCAATATCACCAATCCATATTTTTCACGTCCGGCACGTCCTACTCTACCAACGATGTTCCTTATCTCACTACTGGGTATTAAGTCCCAATTTCGGGTACGCTGATTATATCTTCTTAGATGGTACACCACAAGTGTTCTTATAGGCAAGTTTACTCCTTCTGCCAGCGTACTGTTACTCACCAGTATTTTCAACCATCTCTTTCGGTAATAGTCCTCTATATACTCTCTCACATCTTGGGGCAGGCCGCCGTTATGATAGGCAAAACCCCGATGCAAATATTTGCTCAACAGATAATCTGCGCCATATTGATAAGCCACATATTCATGCAGTCTTTCCATCTGAAGACTGTTGTTGTCATCAATCAGTCTGGAACCATAGTCGTATGTTTCTATCACACTCAATAATTCATTGCATACCCGCTCACAACCATACTTTCCGCCCTTGGAATAAGTGAAGATGAGTGTCGAGCCAGCAGCCACTGATTTCAATCCCATTGCCACACTGCGGGTTATCTTGTTCTGGATACCTAGTCCAACATTTTCTCTACTGTTAAGGAACGACTCCACATTGTAATCAACATGTTCCAAATCTTGCGAATACACATGTAGGCATACATTCCTTTGAACCTTCTCCGCCATTGCCAATTTAATCTCGCACGGTCTGTATCGACTGTCACCAACCTGTTGTTCACTGCCTCCAAGCCAGGTGTTCACATCCTCTATATTTGGAATAATGGCTGAGATAAACAGAAATCTTGCAACGCCCTTACTTTTGATTCTCGAAAGCAACAGTTCATAATTTGTTCCTCTCGTAAGGCTATCCAGCAATTGCCCCTCATCACATATCACAAGAGTAAACTTGTCTAGGAGTTCTTCATCGCCGCCTTCCATCGAAGCAAAGAATTCCGGTGTTGTGATAAACAACCCTGCCTCATCCAGTTTGTCACTATCCAGCGTTGAAGAGTTCCCTCCGTATGCCGCGAAACTTTCAAAGCCCAATTTATGACCTACCATCTCGTATCTTTCGCTCAATTCATGGCTTAACGAGCGTAGAGGCGCAAGATACAGCACCTTGGCTTCATCATTCTTTTGCAGTTCACTGTAAATTAGAAGTTCTGTGATATACGATTTACCCGCACTGGTTGGCATCTTTAGACTGAACGACCGTTCGTATGTCAACAAACCTTTCTGAATGGCATCTCGCTGTGATGGCAAAAACTGCAAGATGCCTTGACTGCGCGAATAGTCCACATAGACACTCCAGTCAACATCAGGTTCTGCTCGTTTTAGGTCGTACCAGAGATTGTCTGTCGTAAACTTTCTCAGCACATGTTTGAACACATAACAATCAAAAAAATCATCAAGCGAACCGAACGCCATCTTCTCGCATTGGTTCCCAATGTATTCCTCAACTTCATCCAGCATATCCTTTAAGCCAAAGGAAAGAAAATCCTCCAAATTTTCGTAAAGGGCTTTCTCGTTTGTATCCTCAGTTTGCGGATAATCATCCTTTCCACCTTTTATCAGAAAGGCTATCAGCCTGCCATAGGTATTGCTTAGTTCCGACACATGGCAATCTCTTAGAAGTAGCGAGGCTATTGCCTCATAACCTGCTAAATAGTAAACAGCTGCCACATAAAGCTTATTCTCCAGTTTGTCAATATGCTCAAACAACTCCTGGGTGTCCTTGTCTGAATAGATCGACAAACCTTTAGCCACCTCAAGCAAGTCCTCAGTTCTTGCTGTATAGTTACCGTCTTCAACCTCCTCAAGCAGAAAGAACATCTTATTCAACAAAGTGATATAGAAATCAGCCTGTCTATTCAAGAAGGCATAGTTTTCTTGATCCAGCACATGATAACTGCGCTGCAACTCAAACTTTTCCGAATCCTTAATCCAATGGGATAGCAGTTCTGCCATACCTATACGTTTACAACCTCATTATACATCCGCTCGTACACTGCCTTCATATTCTCAATAGGGACTGCAAACAAGCTGATATTATTCATCCTTGCCTTATTCAAATTCTCATTTGTGATTTTGGAAATATGGTGGTCGAGAGAATCTTTTTCTACTACGATAGCGGCATTTGAATATCTCTGATACGCTACACTTACAGAATCCTTAAAACGACCCACCTTCCTTGCTTTATCGTATTCTTTGTCCTTGCTGTATTTGGTGATGAGATAAGTCACAGTCTTTCCTGCTCTCGACACGCTATCGTTCTCTGCCCCCAAAATAGCCGCGTTCATTACGCTGTCTGCATTCTTCGATGGCGCAACTGCTTTACCTTTTGACTCTACAAAATAAAGATAGTCTGTTGTCTGTGGATTATTCTCGTCATCACACTTTATCAGCACAATATCTGTTAAATGGCAGGGCATATCCTGATTCTCCTTCCATCTCCATTTCATTGGGGCAACATTCGCATTCGGACAACGCAGACAATGTGAGAGGTAAAAAAGAAGTATTTCCGAAAATTCACCAGATTGTAAATGGGCTTTTGTGGGTATCTGAGTGCTTATGCCCTCTTTCTTGTCAACCCACACTTCTTCTGCAATGCCAGATTCTAGTTCCTCTTTTGAGATATATGCATCACGAAATGGCAGCAGGAATTCCGAAACGAACTCATCTAAAAGTTCGTCTTTGAAGCCATACACCACAACTCCTTTGTCAGCGTAGGAATCAACATCTATTTCAAAAAATCTGGATATGTCTAACGGCATAATATCTTACTTCTCCTCCCTAAAATATAGCATATAGTACATCATTCCTCTCTCCTCGTCATAGCCGCGCTCCAGGTTCTCCTCGCCCCCGTGCACATAGACATGGAAGTTCTTATCAAGCTTTATAACGCCCTTCATTCTGCGTTCCTGTTTCTTCACAGCACTGTCAGAAATAGAAAAGTCATCTTCCAGTTTCAGTTCTCTCTCTTGTTCATAATCCTTTTTGTGCCTATGGAAACTGGCTATCAGTTTTTCGTCTCCAAGAACCTCATTCTCGAATCTCTGCAGCGAGAAAGTATCATTCCCTTTGAAATAGTTCACAGATTTATTCAGTAGTTCCACCTGCTCTGCCTTAGTGACGGGATATTCCGAAGGTAACACTTTTGCCACATATTCTTTTGTCATCGATAAAACATCCTTTGTATAGGTAAACTCATTCTGTCTTGGTATTATCCCCAGGAAATCATCAGTCCAGTATTTTGCATCTGTTCGGTTTGAGCTGTCCAAAGTGAATACGAAATACCCTTTCTCATCTGAATGGTTAAGTATAATACAACCTTTATCCAGACGGTTGACATTTGCCCCAATCTCATTCTCCACCTCAAGATTGTTATTCTTTGACACAAACCTTAAGAAGGTGTCTTTTGTTTCAGACTTAAAAAGGCCCAAAGCAGGCACTGTCTTCCCGTCGTAAACAACCTTTGAGAGACTTACTATAAACAACTCACCTCCTTTAATATTAGGATGCAAACTACTCTCATACAGATGCCTGGCAACTTTTTTTGAGACATCAACAAAATCAGAGCCTTCGAATATATCTGCGACGTAAGAAGATATCTCGTTAAACTTCACATCATCTTCATGCGAAAAGTTCCAGACTTCTTCTTTCCCATCAAAACTCTGCAAAAAGTACTTAATAAGTGCTATCCGCAGTTCTGGTGTCAATTTCGTCGTACTGTCCGACAAGGTTATGCCTTCATCATTATTCTTATTTCCCACACGGTGTATAACACACTGCTGTATCTCGGTCTCGGGGAAGCGTATCTGTCCCATTATCTAAATTATCTATTGTTAACGTATTTCCACCCTCAGTTTCATTGCTGCTAGCCGTCTTCTCAACTTTGGTTTCATTATCAGTCGTAGAATGTGTATTCCACAATTTCGGAACGCAAAAACTAAAACCAGCAAGCAGAATATATAAAACGGCCATGCAAACATATTGCTTGATTGCCTGCATCTTTCGTTCTCCTACAGTTTTCTCCTTATGTTCCGAAAAATCCTCCGGCCTCATATACTCACGGGAAACCGACTTCCAGTACTCTATTTCTTTTTCAGACTGCTGCAAATCTTTCCAATCTATAATAGCTTGTGCTAAACAAGATATAAGAAGATACACTCCGTACGCATAGAAGATATAGGTTAAAAGATCTCCCGCCCCCATTTTTGCAAAGTCGCCAACTTTTGCAAACATCGTGATGGCGACAGTCAAGAATCCGGCCAAGGCATCTCGAAGGAAATTTCCCAACAGTGAACGCACCTTAGTAGAATAAGAGTCACATAGGGTATGCAATTCCTTCAAAAACTGCTGAAGCTCTTTTTGGTACTCAATACTCCGCTCAAAGAAAGCATAGTTATACCGTTCCGCTGCCTGCCTTGAGGCATGATGAATCAGAGGTATAACACTATCATAGAAAGATTGGTTTTGTGGCAGGTCCAGCGTGAGTCTGTCCATCAACAGTTTATGGCGAAGTTCGTAACGTGAGTCATCACAAAACACCCAGCAAAAAGCTTCTCGTAAGGACTCTTGCGCCTCCACCATCTGAACATTCTCATATTGTGAATCTCTTAATGCGAACTCAAGTCTTCTGATGCCTCTCAACACAACCTTGTCTTCGTACAGTTCATCACACAGAGCAACTGTTAAACACTTTAGTGAGTTCCTATAGAAAAAACATGAATACTCGTCAACATCCCCAAAAGAAACATAGTGTTTTTCTGGATAAATCTCCCTCCGAGTGTCCGTAAACTGCCTTAGCGTTGCCTTCAAACGGTCATGCTCGTATATCAATTTCACATCGTCTGGGATGTCTCCTAAATTATTAGAAACCAAAAAGTTTGGTCCACCAAAAGAGGATGGCAATCCGTTTACCTCAATCTTACATGCATGGCTATTAAATGGGTTGCTATTAGAAAACGGGTCGGTCAGCTCCGCCCATTGTTTGAATGCATCCGGATTGTAGAAGAAATTGCTTTCTTCTTCCTCTCCGCCCATAAATGATTGCTTATTGATGTTCATAACCCACTGAATCCCATCAACAAGCGATTCCATCAATTCATCTATAGAAATTGGCGTATTCCCTGCTCTAAAGGAAATACAACCCGCCTTGCCCATCCCGTCAAGAACATCGTACAACTCTTGAAAGATGGTTTTGCTGTATTGTTGCTGATAACGACCGGAAATCACTATAAAGCCCCAAGTCTCTTCACATCTTTCCGAAATCGCCTCCATGGCTCCTATTTTGCTAAATAACGTGCTATACATACTACTGCAATTGCGTTATTCCACCAGTTCTGATAGTAATTGTCTGCTGACCATTCTCATCTCGGTCACTAACAGAATAGTTCACATCATTAGCTGATCCCTCCCATTCTATTCTGATTCCTTCCTGAGTTATTCTCACATTCTTTGTCGATTTCTTGTTCAAAGCAGAATGGATTACTCTGAAATTCTGCCCATACAGTCCTTCATTCTCCATCGCAGCTTTTAACGATGCTCTGTGTCTTTCCCTTCTTTCTGCGTCGCTGTCAAGTATTACCGTGTTTATAAACGCCTCCGAATCAAAGGAATCGTTACCAAGCAAATATGCTTTAGCTCTTGCTTTATAGTCTGAAACTTCTTGCGTCTCTGGTAAATCGTTCTGGTTAGCAACAGCCCAGTTAAATACTGTTTTTAATGCTTGCTTGGTGAGGTCTGTATCAGTCTCTCTTGGAATCACTCCAAGAAATCTCTTGAAATAGTCTGTTATGTAATCCTTCTCCGGCTTTGCTACTATGTCCGTAACTAGCACATCCCATGCCGCCGCATCACTTACATCTATCAGAGCAACTTTCTGAATAGAACTTTTGTCCTCACTGAAAGTATCTTGAACCTCTCTCAGAAGGGCTCTGTCTCCATCCTGTACTTGATATTGATATATCTTCTTATGGTCAAATTTAATAAGGAATATCAGTTTTCGTGCACCTATAGATGCTATAGAAACGATAAAAACACCGTTATTCGTGCTGGCCCCATGATGACTTCTGAAATCAGCAGCCAGTTCCTTTGACAACTGTATGAAACGCTCATCATCACAATCGACAAGCTCTTCTGATTTCGATTTTGTCGCAGAGTCATCCAAGAACAGAAACTGCCTTCCTGCGGCAGCATCCTCCAGCCTATCGCGGAAAAAAGAGCGTTGCTCGTCTGTAATGGTCACTTCATTCAGATAACGAGGCTGCATCTCATCCTTTAGGATAATGTGAAAAATCAGTTTCTCTATCCTAATCTGACTCCTCTCAACTGTTGTCAAAACACTTTCTCTAGGCATATTTTACACTTTTTAAATTTTACTCTCCCCATTCCACATAATCCTCGGGAATTAAGTTATTGTTAAGGTCAATGTCAAAGTTGTATTTTCACCATGCCCCCTAACCATCACTCCATCCTCCCCTCTCTCCTCATGGCATATTATTTCACTACGCCAATTTGCCACTCAGCCACGATATATCTTAATTTTCTTGATTATAAACAACACCATATTCGCCATTCTTCATAACATAGGCATCAATAGATTCCTCTGAGTCACCTATATGTAAGTGAAATCCATCTACCTCGTTCTCCATTGACAAAATCTCTTTAACCCACGTCCTGCTATAAGTAATTGCTACGTCAGAATAAAATATTTGCCCATTATCCTTTAATCCCAATTCTTCTGAATCGATAGATATAGCTTTCAACCAACTGAAAGCCCAGTCAATGGAAAGAGAAAAGTCAAAAGAATCATTTTTGATAACTGATGCACATAGTAAGAAAATAAAAAATCTAATACCAACATCTTGCATATCATCCACAGAGAAGATACTGCGAATATACTCTATGGAAGGCAGTCCTCCTGTCTTCTGCCACATTGTGAAAAAGAACTCTGCATCTGACAAATTATTAACATCAACCTCATTTCTTTCTACACCCACCTTATCCAGTAGCAGATCTATTGTTTCTGAGCGTTTCTTATTAAATAGATATTTCTGATGTTCCTCCTTAAGATTAAAATCTTTTGGCAGATACAGCCTATAATTATCTTCTTTATGCTCCCAAGCATTTCGTATATCCTCAGCTGAATACATATAAGTTTGCGCTTCATCTGTATCCTCCTTCTTCACATATACAAACGCCAAGAAGTTATCCGTCACATATTTCTTTGGTATTACAACATCTTCACCTCTATTCGTAATGTTCCTACCTTTAGACTGCCCTTTGAGACATATCAGAATTAGAGACGATTCACTTTCCTCCTTTTTGACGATATAGAAGTCAGCCCCATCTTCATCAAAACTCATCTTAACGCATCTCTTGTTATATCGTGACAGCAATGACGTTATCAAGTCCAATGCTTCATGCTCTAAAGGTTTTGTATCCATATTCGCAAAAGTGATCTTACCTCATCCTTCTTACCTCTTCCATCGCAGTGGCAATATCTTCGATAGCCACTGTTCCTCCCCACATCCTGTAAACGTATAGTGGTGTAATGCCTCCTATATCCATTGAGCAAGAGCGCATTTCGCTCTCGACAAACTGCTTAAGCCTATCAATCATTGTCGTATCAGTCATAACCATGAACCGTTAAACATGCATACACCATGAACCATAAGTCCTCCATGCTGCAATTCCGTGCTTTATTCTCCATGAAATCCTCCTATTGAGAAACTATACACTTCTGTTCATTGTGTTTCCCGTCACTTATAAATCACTCTCACCTTATACTCTGTAGGACTATTGGTTGCTTCCTCATGATACAACTGCACACTATTCAAATCACTTTTCAGAATCTTAAGCGGATTTTCTTTTTCTGCTTTTCTTGCCGCCCTATTCACTGGTATTATATCCAAATTCCAACGGTTCCCAGGGAGCGTAAATTTTAAAGTAGTACCAACTGTGCTGTTTGCTGGTATCGTCACATATTGCTCCACTGCTTGTCCATTGACAATATTACTTCCATCAATATCTATAGAAGAATCTTCCCCTGATAAATAAAAGACCGCACGTGAATTCAAATTCGCTACCAACGTATTTCCTGAAACCACAGCATCCCTCACATTCGTCAGTTCAAAAGTTGTTCCACGTGTTCCTTTATGTTCGAGATGATTACCTCTGATTATGACCTTCTTCAATCCTTGTAACTTCAGCAATGGTTCGTTCGGTGTTGTAGGTATAATATTATCCTCATTGATACATTTATTCCCTTCAATTAGGGCCACACTATTCTCTATAGGATTCGTCAGCGTTATCCCGATATTGTCAGCCACATTGCTGTTTGTTACAGTGTTGTTTCTTATTACTATCTGGTCTATCGTAGTATTCGAATCCCCATAAACTGCTATAATTCCTACAATTGGGATTGTTCTAGCCGATTGTGATTCTCCTTTACATATAATCGTATTGCTCTCGCAGGTCACTTTATGTAAATGCATTCTGTTGTCGCGAAATGCCGAACTCTCAAATGTTATTGCTGGAGTCGTTTTGGGTTGATTATGAGAAAAGGGAACCATCAACTTCTCAATGTAGTTGTTTGCCACATAGTCGTAATCACAAGAACCATTGTAATACCCTGCACAACGAATAGCATAACGCCCCACATTATAAATCCTATTATTTGTAATAACCTGATGCTCCCCAGACACATAGATACCCAAAGAACCCGGATTACAATTAATAGTGTTATTGTCCACGAACTGTGAACTGTTAAATAGCTGTAAAGCAGTATAGTCAGAAGTTATCGTGTTACCAATAACCCTTAGATTGGATACATATGTATACACCCCATGTTCTAAAGCATCCTCTACTATGTTATCCTCAAAAGTGGTATGAACATCTGTTCTTGCATCAGCAGCTGGAACATTTGTGGTCGAATAATTGCAATATAGAGCATCGTACAAACATTTGCCTTCTATTCTCTTGAATACATTTTTTTTCACCAAAGTATTTGTTCCTCTGGCATAAATGCCGAAGAGTCCGGTAAAACTACATGATGCATTATCCGCCGTATGCTCTTTAAGACCTCCTCCTATCACATTGTTGCATATCACATTACCAGAAGAAAAATAATCATCAATATTAATTCCAACCCGTGTCGGGTCTTTAATTGTTAGATTCTCCACACGATTATTTGAACCTTTGATATAAATTAATGACGCATCCCAACTAATCTTTGCAAATTTCTGTTTACCAGAGTAAACATTCACGGTATTGACTATTCCACACCCAGAGATAGTCCCACCTCCAGTAATCATAGTGTTATTTCCGCGAATCTCAATCAAGTTTCCAAGTGGAGAATACGCTTTCAGTCTACCTGTGATAATGATTGTTTTATTCGAAGGAAAGATAAGCGGAGTAAGCATAGAATCCAATGTTTGATTCTTCTGTGCAATCACGTCCAGATAATAATTCTGTTCATCATCAGGAATCGTCTTATACCTTTTGTAGTCGAATGGAGCATTATGAATCAGATAGTCCCTACTTAGAACAACTGTATCATAAACATTAATTGCCTTCTGCACAGCCTCCCTGTCATCTGTACGTCCGTCACCTTTAGCCCCAAAAAATTCAGGATAGCCAATGTTTTTGCCCTCCGTGGGCCAAGCCATACGACTACCCTCGGCATTTGCAATACAAGGTAAAATCGCCATATAAAAAATGACGAGAAAACATCGTATAGATTCTCTGAAAAATTTCATCACAATTGGAGTGACAAGGCATTGAGAATGCAGGGGTTATAACTCTTTCCGCCAGACCATCTTATTTACAATCCCGACATAGCTCTGGATAATCTTTACCACCTTGGTAGAGACATTCTCCTCGATATAGTCAGGAACAGGAATGCCGTAGTCACCATTCTGGTTCAATGTCACTGCGGTATCTACTGCCTGAAGCAATGACTTCTCATCGATACCTGCGATGATGAAGCATGCTTTATCGATAGCTTCGGGACGTTCTGTTGAA
>ODAI012290139.1_pt1 | contig 12009 bp, 12 predicted proteins | sample 1539321 | NCBI WGS metagenome assembly ODAI01 (sample SAMN02144231, study PRJEB22623) | gut metagenome | biome: sheep rumen | host: Ovis aries | place: New Zealand
CGATTAACTATGGAACGGATTTCTCGGCAGAGGGCCGTTGCGTCATCCGCGAGATACTGAAGACCACGTACGAAGGTGTGGGTAACGGCTCGACGGCTATTTTTCCCATCCAGATATGGAAGAAGAAACGTGGTGTAAGTTATCTGCCGGAGGACCCGAACTACGACCTGTATAAGTTGGCATGCAAGGTGACGGCAAGACGTTTCTTCCCGAACTTTGTGAATCTGGATGCCCCGTACAATCATCATGACAACTGGCGCATAGACGACCCGAACCGTTACAAATGGGAGGTGGCAACGATGGGCTGCCGTACCCGCGTGTTTGACAACCGTTATGGCGAGAAGACGTCAATAGGCAGAGGTAACATCTCGTTCTCGACGATTAACATCGTGCGCTTGGCAATAGAGTGCATGGATATCAAGGACAAAGAGGCGCGTATCAACGCATTTTTCGCCAAACTGGACAACCTGCTTGAGATAACCGCGCAACAACTGCACGAACGGTATGAGTTCCAGAAGACCGCGATGGCGAAGCAGTTCCAGTTGGTGATGAGCAAACTATGGGTCGGTGCGGAGAACCTGAAGCCCAATGACACTATCGAGTCGGTTATCAACCAAGGTACGTTAGGAATCGGTTTCATTGGTTTGGCAGAGTGCTTGATAGCCCTTATCGGCAAGCACCATGGCGAGTCGGAAGAGGCTCAGGAACTGGGCTTGCGTATTGTGACCTACATGCGTGACCGCCAATTGGAGTTCAGCCAGAAATACGAGCACAACTACTCTATCCTTGCCACTCCGGCAGAGGGTCTGTCAGGCCGTTTCACCAAACAGGACAAGAAAGACTTTGGTATTATCCCGGGTGTGACGGACCGTGACTACTACACCAACTCGAACCACGTGCCGGTGTATTATCACTGCTCGCCGCGTCATAAGGCAGAGGTGGAAGCGCCGTATCATCCTCTTACGCTGGGCGGACATATCTTCTACGTAGAAGTAGATGGCGATGCCACGCAGAACCCGCAGGCTATCATGGACATCGTGGACCTGATGGACGAGTACAATATCGGGTACGGTTCGGTGAACCACAATCGCAACCGCTGCATGGACTGCGGATATGAGGACGCCACCGAAGGTCTGACCGAGTGCCCTGTTTGCCATGGTCATAATATCGACACTTTGCAGCGAATCACCGGCTATCTGGTAGGCACGACAGACCGTTGGAACAGCGGCAAACTGGCGGAACTGCATGACAGGGTGGTACATAAGTGACAATTTGTAAATTTGTAAATTAGTTGATGCCGCTACGTGTCATTAACATTGCAGAGGGAACTAGTGTGGACGGCCCGGGCCTCCGCACTAGTATCTATTTCGCGGGGTGTGAACATGCCTGTCCGGGGTGTCACAACCCTGAGAGCTGGTCGTTTGACGCCGGGTCGGATTGGACGGTGGAGAAACTGATGGGCGTGATACGGTATAACCGTTTTGACGTGACTTTCAGCGGTGGCGACCCGATGTATCAGGCGGAGGCGCTGCTGCCCTTGGCGCGGCAGATCAAGGCGGAGGGGCACACCATTTGGTGCTACACAGGTTTCCGGTTCGAGCAGATACGCGACAAGTCGCCCTACAAAGAGCTGTTGGAGTATATCGACGTGTTGGTGGACGGTCCGTTTGTGGAGGCGCTGAAACCGGTAGGCAAAGCACTGCGTTTCAGAGGGTCGAAGAACCAGCGGTTTATTGTGCCCGCTACGGGGGAGGAGTTGGAGTTTTGAATTATGAATTATGAATTATGAATTATGAATTATGAATGAACGCACGTAGGGGGAGCAAGGAGCAAAGAACAAGGACTGATTAGTCATGAAAGAAGACGAACAAAGGGCGAGGCACGTGGAGCAGAGTGATACTTTGGAGAAAGGGTGTAAAGCACCGGTGTTTGCTGTAAGTCCGCACCGTATCAACATAGACGGCAAAGGGGTGGTGACGCTGGTGTGCTTTGGCGGGTGTCCGCTGAACTGCCGCTACTGCATCAACCGTGCACACTGCTTCGACCCGAAGAAATGGCGCGAATATAGTCCCGAGCAGTTGTACGAGCGGGTAAAGAAAGACAACTTGTATTTCCTTGCCACAGGAGGCGGGATAACCTTCGGGGGAGGCGAGCCTTTGCTCCAGGCGGAGTTTATCCAGCAGTTTAGAACATTGTGCGGCAAGGAGTGGAAACTGAATGTAGAAACCAGTCTGAATGTACCGAGTGAGAACGTGGAGAGTCTGTTAGACGTGGTGGACTATTGGATAGTGGATGTGAAAGACATGAATCCCGACATCTATCGAGCCTATACAGGCGCGGAGAACGGCAGGGTAGTGCGGCACTTACAGTTGTTGTCGGTATGCGGAAAAGCAGAAGAAACAGTTGTGAAAGTGCCTCTGATAAAAGACTATAATACCGAGGCGGACCGACAGGAGAGCGTGGGACGATTGCGTAACCTCGGGTTCAGCAGGTTTGACATGTTGGAATACAAAGTAAGAGAATAAAGAACAATAGACAAGAGGGCTTAATGCCCTAAAACCATTCGGATTATGAGTAGCGGGAAAGAGGTGTGCCGTCACCTGAAAGCCATCCGGCGTGACATTGCCGAGCAGAACGGCATAGAATTGTGTCAAGAAGAGTGTACCCACAAGGGTGAATGCATGGGTACTTGCCCTCGCTGCGAGCAGGAAGTACGCTATTTAGAGACCAAACTGGCGGAACGCAGCCGTTTGGGTAAGGCGGTTTCGGTGATAGGCATTGCGGCGGGTCTTGCGGGCAGTGTCGCCCTCACTTCGTGTGAAATGATTGTGCCGACAGGAGGTGTGCCGTACGTGGAAGAACTGCAAGGAGACCCTGCTCCGGACTCGATTGAGACGGAAGAGCCTTCGGTGGAAGCCCCAATAAATTGACAATTGGACGATTGACGATTTATTCCACCCATAAAACCAGTCCCTTGAGGTACTCGCCTTCGGGGTGGTAGATAGAGACGGGATGGTCTTCAGGCTGATGGAGTTGGCGGATGATACGCACTTTGCGTTTAGACATCGCAGCAGCGGAGAAGACAGCCAGACGGAACATATCTTTGTCAATCGCCTGCGAGCAACTGAAGGTGAACAGGATGCCGCCCGGACGAATCTGTTCGAACGCCTTGGCATTAAGACGTTTGTATCCCTGAAGGGCATTTCGTATGGCGTCTCGGTGCTTAGCAAAGGCGGGCGGGTCGAGGATAATCAGGTCGTACTGACTGTATCTGTTGCCGGTTTGTTCATCCCTTGGCGCAGTGTCGAGGAAATGAAAGGCATCGTCCACAAACGCTTCGTGGTTGGTGCAGTTGGGGAAATTGCGGTGGACGTTTTGGTTGACAAGTTCGATTGCCTTGGCGGAACTATCCACCGAATGTACAAGTTCGGCTCCGCCGCGCAGTGCATATACGGAGAATCCGCCGGTGTAACAGAACATATTGAGCACCTTTCTGCCCTTGGCGTAGTGCTCCAGCAGCGCACGGTTCTCGCGCTGGTCCACGAAGAAACCTGTTTTTTGCCCGCGTAACCAATCGATACCAAAAGTCAGTCCGTTCTCCATGGCGAGACATGAAGTGACTCCTCCGATGAGATAACCGTCTTTCTTTTCTTCTGCAGGAATGGGTGCCTTGTAGGGCAGTGTTCCTTCGGATTTGTAGTACACGTTTTTTACTTCAGGAACGACCTCGCAGACCGCTTGGGCAATAGCCATACGGTTTTTGTGCATGCCGACGCTATGGGCTTGTATGACGGCGGTGTCGTCGTAGATGTCGATGACCAGTCCGGGTAGAAAGTCGCCTTCGCCGTGAACCAGTCTGTAGGTGTTGTTATCGTTACGAGAGAGTCCGCACTTCCTTCGAAGGTCGTTCGAAAAACGTATAGATGTTTTCCAAAAATCATCGGGTAGTTTGTCGGTGAAAAAACTGAGGATGCGTACGGCGATAGAACCCACCTGCCAATGCCCGACGCCCAGTGCCTGTCCGTCGGCACTTTGTACGGCGACCAGTTCGCCCTCTTCGGGAGCATCGCCCGGGTGGTTGTGGTCGAGGATCACTTTCTTGACGGCTCCGGAGAATACCCAAGGGTGAAATCGGAGGAGAGACTCTTCTTTGTGTTTATGCAGAATAACGGTTGTCATACTATTTACCATTTATTCATTTACTATTTATTCATTTTTTTTATTGGCAGAGCGGGCGGCGAGGACTGCCTGTTGGTGCGCTTGCTGTTCGTGCAACATATCATCGTGAAGTTGCTCCGCCAGTTTCTTAGGGAGGGGTTTGGTCTGCTGGAGTTCATTGTAGATAAGCAGGGTCGCCCATGCATCGGTGGAGGCGTAACGAGCCTGGTCAGGTGTCAGTTCGATGTTCTCCCAGTTGGTGAGTTGTTGGCTCTTGCTGATTTTCTTGCCAAAGCAGATGGCGAAGATTTTCTGCAGTCCCAGGTCGAGAATGCCGTATAGTCCGACCAACCGCTGAATATCCACGCAGTTTTGTGGTGTGAAGTTTCGGCGGTGTCGTAGTCCGGCGAGGTCGTCCTTGAAAGCAAGTCCTATTTTCAGAATGTCCGGGTTGGCAAAAAAGTCCGCCAACTCTTGCGGCATGCCGAGTCGGTTGAGTTGGAACAGGTAGCACCTCTCTTCGGTGGCAATTTGCACGAGTGCGACGGGAAAGTGTTGCCCCTTTTGGAAAGAGGGCTTCGTTTCGGTGTCCACTCCGACTACTTTTTGTTGGTTGAGATAGTTCATAGCGCCCGCCACCTGTTCGGGCAGGTTGATGACAAAAGTGTCCCCCTCGAATGCAGCAAGTGGCAGATTATTTACCGTTTCTTTACTAATTTTGTGTATAAATGTATTTTCTTTCATTCCCCTTTTTTCGTCCGTTTTGTCAGCAAAAATGCGCCTTGGCACGAAATCGGGTGCAAAGTTACAAAAAATTTTTGATATATCAAAATTTGGTGGAATGAATTTTTTTTTGTATCTTTGCACCCGATTTCGAAAAAGAAGGTCAAAAATGGAGAAGACACGCTACATACCGCAGTACCTGACGACGCGCCAAAACCTCACCCGTTTGGTGCTTTGGACGGCTTTGTACGCTTGGCTTTTCATCAGTATCTACCAACCCTTCAATTCGCGTCAATGGTTTCCTGAGATGAATGATCTGGCATACTTTTTGTCGGGTACATTGGTAGTGTTGGTGGCGATGACAATTATTGCCATTTCCCGAATGGGAATGTGCTATTATTGTAAAAAACATCCACTTTCTTACTTTGGTTATGCATTGTGGGTGGCGGGTGAGATAGTGGCAATGTCGCTGGTGTATGCCTTGTTCCCGATAGTGATGCTGCCGGAGAGTGCAGACCGTTTTCTGTCGATATGGGGTGATGCGGCGATATACACGTTTTTTATTCTGTTAATCCCCTATGCGATAGTGGTGCTGTCATTGATAATGCTGCACTACCGTGACCGTTTGGAGGAGATAGAGTCGCGCCGTTACGGCGAAGAGGAGGAATTGCCCCGTCCTTTGCCCGAGCGGCTGAATTTTTATGACGAGAAAAACGAGTTGAAGTTGTCGCTTCGTCCCGAGACTCTGTATTATATGGAGGCGGCGGACAATTATGTGATTATCCATTACTCGTCGCAGGGCAAGTTGCAACACTACATGTTGCGGTCCACCTTGCGCGAGATGGAGGACAAGTTCAAGGAGGCAGGTCTGAGGCGGACTCACCGCTCGTATGTGGTGAACTTCGGTCGCGTGAAGTTGCTGAAGCGTACAAACGAGGGTTTGGTGATTGATTTTGATGCCGAGGGCGTGCCGAACATCCCTGTATCGAAGACGTACATGGACGGAATCATGGAGCAGTTGGCAACGTCCAAAACGCCTGATGATGAAACTTTATATCAACATTTTAAATAATACAAACATGAAAAAGATTCTTTTATCTGCAGTTCTTGCAACTGCCATGGTGATGAGTGTGAAAGCAGCAGAGTACAAACACATTTCGCCTGTAACCATTCAACCTATTCAGTTCAATATGGACCAAATGCGTGAAGCCAATGGTGATAATCTGGACGTGTATTTGACCAGTCTGGCATCCCTTCAGTCGGATCTGGAGCGTCAGGGCAAAGAGGTGGCTGCGGCTCAGAAGAACCTGAGTTCGGAGAAGAAGTTGTACGATGCGCAGATGAAGTTCCTGAAGAACCGCCAGTCCATGGTAAAGAACTCGAAGAAATTCTACGAGGGCGAGGTAAAGAACTACGAAGGTGAACTGAAGAACGTGAAGAAGCAGTACGAGATGATTCAGAAGATGCCGGATGTATCGAGTGTTGCCGTTCAGGAACAACTGCAGTTCCTCAGAGAGTTGGAGCAGGACTGCAACGACCGCAAGGCGCAGGCAACAGAGATGCTTCAGAAGATTGCCAATGAGGACGAAAAAGGTTTGGATAAGGCATACGAAGTGCTGAGCCAGTACCTGATTGAAATTAACGACAAGGCCACCCGTTTGGAAAATCTGGCTGCCCAGACCAAGAATGACATTGGCATGGTGAAGAATCAGATTAAGAGTATCAAAGACCAAGTAAAGGCAGCCGCCAAGAAATAAGTGATATGAAAATAGTCAACTTCGCAGAAACGAACTCTATTGTCAGTACTTTCCTGAAAGAACTCCGCTCGGTGGATATCCAGCGCGACAGCATGCGTTTCCGCCGGAATATAGAGCGAATAGGGGAGGTAATGGCATATGAGATAAGCAGGACCCTGCATTATGCACCTCAATCCGTGGTGACTCCGCTTGCTCCCATAGAGATGAATGTGCAGACAGACAAAGTGGTGTTAGGAACGATTCTTCGTGCCGGTATGCCGATGCACGATGGCTTGTTCAACTACTTTGACGGGGCGGAAAATGCGTTTATTTCCGCCTACAGACGTTATACAGACGACACACACACCGAGGTGGATATTGTGGTGGAATATATGGCGTCTCCGTCGTTGGAGGGGAAAGTACTGATATTACCGGACCCGATGCTTGCGACAGGCGGTTCGATGGAGTTGGCATACAAAGCCTTGTTGCGGAATGGTACCCCCTCGGCAGTGCATTTTGCCAGTGTTATTGCCTCGCAGCAAGCCGTGGATTACTTGCAACAAGTGATGCCCGAAGATTCGACGTTGTGGGTGGGTGCCATCGACCCGATCCTGAACGAGCATAAGTATATTGTGCCCGGGTTGGGCGATGCCGGTGACCTTTGTTTCGGCGAAAAATTGTAACGACAGCGCCTATGTGCCGTCGTGTATGGAATATGATGATAGCGTACTGGCCCTCACTGATAGTGGGAGCCGGTATCGTCTATCTGTCTTTGTTCCACGCGGCATCGCTAAGGTTAGACGTGAGTAACCCCGACAAGTTTTCGCACCTGTTGGCATATTTTGTGTGGACCTTGTGCCTGACGTCCGACTTGTGGCGTGCCGGAGTGTCTTTCCACCGAAGGGTGCTGTGGGCGGTGGTGTTCCCGATTGTTTTCGGCGGGGTGATAGAACTGCTGCAAGCGTATTGCTTCCCGCCCCGTGCCGGTGAGTGGCTCGACTGGTATGCCGATTTCTCGGGTACAGTACTGGGTTTTGTAGTAATAGATGTGCTGTACCGGTTGTTCCCCCCTTCTTATATACCCCATGACAAGCATGCTTGACAGACCCGCCTTGAAGGCGATTATAGCACTGCCGCTCCTGCAGGGAGTGGGCTTACGTCGTGCCAAAGAGTTGATTCGCCATTATGGTTCTGCAGAAAAGGTGCTGGAAGAAGACCACTCGTTGGAGGGGGTACAGACGGCTTTGGCAAGGGCGGAAAAAGAGTTGCAGTTCATCGAAAAGCATCACCTGAGCACGTACTATTTTGAGGACGAGGATTATCCCCGTCGGTTGGCGCAGTGCCCCGATTGCCCGATATTGCTTTACGGGAAAGGCAATATTCTGCCCAATGAGGGGAAGTTTGTGAGTGTGGTGGGCACACGTTCGCCCTCGGACCGCGGGAAGCAGTTGTGTCGTGAGTTGGTTTCCGATTTGGCACAGAAAGTGCCGGATGTAACCATCGTGAGCGGCTTGGCGTACGGGATAGACGTAACGGCACACAGGGCAGCGCTGGAATGCGGGCTGCCCACGATTATTATCCCCGGTCACGGATTGGATCGCATCTACCCCGCCATGCACCGTCAAGTGGCAATAGATTCGCTGGCGAAAGGTGGAATACTGACAGAGTACATGAGTGAGACGGAGCCTGTAGGTCCGAACTTTGTGGCGCGTAACCGTATTATTGCGGGCATGGCGGATGCGGTGGTAGTGGTGGAAAGTCGTGTGAAGGGTGGCTCCCTTATTACGGCTGACATCGCCTTTTCCTACAACCGTGACCTGTTCGCCTTCCCCGGACGTCCTTCAGACATCAACTCTGCCGGCTGCAACCGGTTGATCAAGTACGACCAGGCACGGCTGATAGAGTGTGCTGACGACCTTATTGCCGCTATGAGGTGGCAACCCAAGCAGCCCGATGATAATGCCTACCAAACCAGTCTGGACCAATTATTCGTCGATTTGGAGCCTGAACAGCGGCATTTATTGGACATCATGCGCGGGTACGAAGACGGCGTGCATGTCAATACGCTTGTTGCCGAGACGCACATGCCTTATGCAGCGACTTCCGCCCTGCTGTTCGAAATGGAAATGCGCGGCATGGTCCGTTCCCTGCCGGGAGGGCTGTACCGCGCTATAAAGTAGTGATTCGAGTAGAATTATTCTATAACCTGAAACCTAATCTATTAGTGAGTTTATTGTTCTATTTGAAGTAACGGAACAGCCCTTTGCGTTTGGGTTGTTCTTCGGGGTCTTCGTCTATTTTTTCTTCCATGCGCAGATGTGCACCGTCAGGGTTTTGGTCGGGTGACCAAGTCTGACGTTCTTCAATGTCTCCGATTTGCCTTTTTACAAATGCGATGGAATCCTCCAGCGTAGCCATGAAATGGCTGAAGTCTTCCTTGTAGAGGAATACTTTATGTTTCTCAAAGGTAGGAGCCTCTTCCGATTCGGAGGTTGATGCCATGCGCTTGCTTTCTGTGATACAAATAAATAAGTCTTCGTTACGATCCTTCTTTACGTCAACATAATAAATGCGCCTACCTGCTTTAATAGAGTGGGAGTAAACGATCTCCGGTTCGTTCTTCTCCCGTAGTCTGTCGCTTCTCATCATTTTGTAGAGTATTAAGCCAATAACGTGTCAGTTTGTTCTTTCAATGCGCAAAATTACAACAAATTGTTCATTTGTGCAAATATTTTCGTAAAAAAATGAACAAAATGCGAAAAAATCTCCATTTTCTGACAATTTATCGCCAAAAAGGGATTTTTTTGGGGTATTTTTTTGCCCTCATTGGGAAGAAGAACTTATGGATAAGTCTTGCAGATTTTAGACACAGGCTGACCGATGCTGTTCGAAGGCATCCAAAAAAACAATCTGACTGCCATTCTCCAACGCTACTATCTCAATACTGAGAATATACCATTTTCACTATTAACGCACCGACCAATTTTCTACTGATTTACACGCAGATATACACGCTCTATCATGCTACAAAGCCTAGGTGATTCGTAGGTGATTCCTATGTGATTCGTAGGATATTCGTAAGTGATTCTTATATTATTCCTAAATTATCCCTATATGATTCTATAGACAACACCGAGACAACAGCCTGTCTTTAAGTTGTCTGTGAAGGGTTTTCTTTACAGAAAAAAATCACCAATACAGGGTAGTCATGACCGGATAGTGGTCGGAATAATTCACTTGATCCACTCGGAAATCGTTGGTTGTGAAGATAGGACTATGCAGAATATAGTCGATTCGAACACCCAAATGCCGCTTTGCAAAGGTGTGTCCCGTGCGGAGCAGGGAAGAGGAGAGGAAAGCGTCCTTCAGCCCCCTTGCGAGTTGTCGGTAGGTGTAGGATGCGGGTACATCGTTGAAATCACCGCAGACGATAACCGGGTGGGGTGACCTGTCTATCTCGCCGCGAATGATTTGTACCTGTTCTGCCCGCTGAACAAGTTTGAGAGGGCGCGCCGAAAGGTGCGCCCTTATCGCGTCGCAGACAGGAGCGAAGCGTGCTAAACTGCAGCGCAACTGCACCCCGTAGAGGCAAAAAAAGCCCTCCGAGTGTGGAGGGCAATTAATTAAAAGTGGTAGTTTATATCTTTTCGCCCAGTACGCACCAGCGGATGAAGGGGATTCGCCGGAGGAGTTCGTTGCATAGCGGCGAGAGCGTGAAGACGGCCACCGTCGAAATCAGGTACATCGCCACGGGCGGCAGCGTAGTATAGCATTTCATCATGTAGCCGAAGCTCGCGATGAAGAGGTAATGCACCACGTAGATGCCGTAACTGCTGCGGGTCATGTAGGCGGCGAAGGCGTTGGTCCGGTCAAAGCAGGCGGCGAACCACGCCATCATGGCGAGGCACATCAGCCAGCCGTAAATGCAGTTGAGCGGCGACGCGAGGTAGTCGGGCGTGGTGTTGTTCTGCCCGAAAGTAGTGACGGTCAGCACGGTGCCGGCTATGGCCGCGCAGACGAGGAGCGGAATCCAGGCCTTGCGGAGGGTGGTGACGGTTTCGTCGTGCGAGAAGACATAGTAACCCAGGAGGAACGGAATCAGGTAGAACAGCGGTTTGTAGAGGTTCCAGAGTCCGTCGGCCGTCTCAGGGCGCGGCTGCATGACGAGGGTACGTTCGCCCACCCAGAACAATACTCCCAGCAGGATGATACCCACGATGCCGAGGCCGTCAAATTTGGGCCAAAGGGTGTCGTTCTTGTCAATCCGGCGAAGGAGCAGCAGCACGAGGCAGAAGAGCCAGAGGTCCTGAACGAACCAGAGCGGTCCGGTGCCGCTGAATGCCCACATGAAGTATTTCATCGGCTGCGGCACAGCGGCCAGCGCATCGGCTCCGGCCACCTGCGTGTTGAAGTAGCCGGTCATCCACTGGAACACGAGCAGGCCGACGGTGGAGGGCACCAGCAGTTTGCGCGTGCGGCTATGGAACCACTCTTTGCCGGAGTGCCGTTCCAGCGCGTACCGCGCGCTCATGCCCGCCAAAAGGAACAGCAGGGGCATGAACCACGGATAGAGCACATACATCAGCACGTCCTGGTACTGCGGGCAGTCGGGATAGGTCCCGAAACCGCCAATGCCGCCGAAGACGCCTTTGTTGTTGTAGAAATAGACGACGTGGTAGAGCAGCACCAACAGTACTGTCACCCAACGCAGATTGTCCACCCAGTATTTCCTCATAACGATAAGTTTTACGTTCGTAATTATGTGTTAAATGTTAATATATAATATGTTACCACGTGAATGCGGCCATGACGGGATAGTGGTCGGAATACTCGACGCGGTCGATGCGGAAGTCCGTGGCGCGGAGCATCGGGTCGGTAAGGATGTAGTCGATGCGGATGCCGGGGCCGAAGGTGGCGTTATGGAACCACGGAAGGGCGGAACTGCGGACATAGGTGTGGCCGGTGCGGAGGAAGGAGGTGGTGAGGAAGGCGTCTTGGAGGCCTTTGGAGAGGCGGCGGTAGGCGTACGAAGCCGGTACGTCGTTGAAATCGCCGCAGACGATGACGGGGTAGGGCGAGGCGTCGATAGCGGCCCTGACGGCCTCCACTTGCGCCGTACGGGCGGCGAAAGCCGAGAGGAGCTTGGAGGTCGTGCGGGTGGTGATGGCGAGCAGCGAGTCAATCTCCGAGGACTGGAGCGAGTTGCTCTGGAGGTGGTTGTTGAAGAGGCGGAACGTGTCGTCGCGGACTACAATGGCGCAGTAGTTGGCGCCATTGCCCGAGGCTCGGATGGGGATAGTCGTTTTGTTGAGCAACGGATATTTGCTGTACACAGCCAATCCGTACTGCAGGCGCTGGTTGTGGACCGAGAAGTCGAAATAAGTGTAGGGGA
>ODAI013423870.1_pt1 | contig 12009 bp, 5 predicted proteins | sample 1539321 | NCBI WGS metagenome assembly ODAI01 (sample SAMN02144231, study PRJEB22623) | gut metagenome | biome: sheep rumen | host: Ovis aries | place: New Zealand
CGCCTGAGCATCGAGGACGCCAAGTGGATCTACGACAACTGCCCCACCGGGACCACGGTGGTCATAAGGGAGTGATACAAACCCGCGGGAACGTCCAAAGGACGTCCCCGCGGGTTTTATGGTTTGAAAGAGGATACTTTGGGGGTCAAAACCCCATGCGAGCATCGGGGAAGAGGGGGCTTTCAAGTGAAACACATGCGTTGGTTGTCGGTCATGCTCATATTGGCCATGCTGCTGTCCGCGGTCAGCTTTGCCGAGGAGCTGGGCGAGATAGAGCTGTCCGCGCCGGAGGGCTATGTCGGGCTGTATGCGGCAGGGGTGCCCACCGTCGCGCTGACGAACACCAGGACCACGGCGAAGATGGACGTGGATGACATGCTGCAGATCGTGGTGAACGATGGCGAGACGGGGATATTCACGTCAAAGAGCGCGAAGCTGGCGTCGGTGGACGCCAACGGCCTGGTTACGGCGCTGGCAAAGGGCACGGCGACGATCGAATTCAAGCCGGAGGACGGCAAAAAGCGGACGCTGAGCGTCAAAATCAGCGATCCCTATGAGCCGACGGGCGTGAGCATCGGCCAGGGCAAGACGGCGACGCTGAACGTGGGCGAAACGCTCCAGCTGAACGCGGCGCTGGCCCCCGAGACGGCGCGGGCGGCCCTGACCTGGAAGAGCAGCAAGCCCCAGGCGGCGTCCGTGGACGGCGACGGCCTGGTGAAGGCGCTGAGCGAGGGCAAGGCGAAGCTCACCGTGACGACGGCCAACAAGAAAAAGGCCGCGATCACCGTGACGGTGAAGGACCCCTACAAGCCGACGGGCGTGCGCATCGGCCAGGGCAAGACGGCCACGGTGAATGTCGGCGACACGCTCCGGCTGGACGCGGCGCTGCTTCCCGAGACGGCGCGGACGGTCCTGACCTGGAAGAGCAGCAAGCCGAAGACGGCGGAGGTGGACGGCGACGGCCTGGTGACGGCGCTGAGTGAGGGCAAGGCGACCATCACCGTGACGACCTCGAACAAGAAAAAGGCGACGATCGCGCTGACGGTGGTCGATCCCTACAAGCCGACGGGCGTGCGCATAGAGCAGGGCAAGACGGCGATGCTGGATGTGGGCGAGACGCTCCAGCTGGACGCGGTGCTGGCCCCCGAGACGGCGCGGACGGTCCTGACCTGGAAGAGCAGCAAGCCGAAGGTGGTGGAGGTGGACGACGACGGTCTGGTGACCGCGCTGAGCGACGGCAAGGCGACCGTCACCGTGACGACGTCGAACAAGAAGAAGGCGACGATCGCGCTGACGGTGGTTGATCCGTACAAGCCGACGGGCGTGACTATTGAGCAGGGTAAGACCGCGACGCTGGATGTGGACGAGACGCTCCAGCTGGACGCGGTGCTGGCTCCCGAGACGGCGCAGACGGTGCTTAAGTGGAATAGCAGCAAGCCGAAGGTGGCGGAGGTCGACGACGACGGCCTGGTGACGGCGCTGAGCGACGGCAAGGCCACCATCACAGTGACGACATCGAACAATAAAAAGGCGACGTTCACGCTGACGGTGGTCGATCCCTACAAGCCGACGGGCGTGCGCATCGACCAGGGCAGGTCGGCGACGCTGGATGTGGGCGAGACGCTCCAGCTGGACGCGACGCTGGTGCCCGACATCGCGCGGGCGGACCTGACGTGGAAGAGCAGCAAGCCGAAGGTGGCCGAGGTGGACGACGGCGGCTATGTGACCGCGCTTGCAAGGGGCACGGCAAAGATCACCGTGACGACCCATAACGGGAAGTCCGCGACGCTGGAGCTTGAGGTCATCGACGACAGCTTTGTGCCCATTTCGTCCAACCTGATCGCCGCCACCTACGAGGGCCTATCCTACAACATCGTCAATACCGCCATTGATCCCTTCACCTACGCGGACCTGGTCTATGACAACGTCTGCACGCACCCGGGCGGGACCGACGAGTACAGCGGCTACTGCCTCACCTTCTGCAACTTTTACGTGTCCGGCATGGTGGACGGCCTGACCGACGCGGATGTGCGCACCGCCAAGAGGAAGAGCAGGTCGAGCAAGCAGCTCAAGTACAAGACGGAGAAGTACAGCGACCCCGACGAGATGATGGCGCGCCTGTACGATCTGCTCAACGAGGGCGTGCCGCAGACCGTGATGGTCGAAGCGATCCTCCATCCGGGCTCCCGCCACTTTGTCGTCGCGGTCGGCTACCGCTCGAGCGTCACCCGGCGGGACGCGCTCCGGCCCGAGGACCTGCTGGTGATAGACTCCTTCGATGGCAGGCTGGAGTCCATGGACCCGAAGATAGACCCGGTCGACACCCGCTCGCTCTTCAAGCAGAGCGGAAAATACCGCATCGAAGCGGCGTGGTATAAGTAATCGCAAGCGGCCCTGTTTGACACCTGTTCGATGAGAGCGTGACGAGCAGGGCCGATATTGTTTGGCACAGATCGGCAGCCCTCACCTGTGAGATTTGTTTAAACGTTAGGCAATAGGCATCAGGCAATAGTGGAGTTACGGAGTCATCTATGATCGTTGAATCATAGGTTTGCCGTACAGAAGCCATTTCAAAGCAAAGGAACGTCACAAAATGACATTGACGCACGCTAAGGAGGCAATGGAGGTCCTTGCCCTTCGCCGCCGACCGACTGATGCCTAATCCGTAATCCCTGCGCTGCCGAAGGCGGCGCCTCCATAATACAATCTTCAATTGACTTTTTGTGCCCGTTCGTGTATATTGGGTTCGGAATATGCATCGTGGAGGTGCGGTATGAAACGCTTGATCGGCGCCCTGGCGGCGCTTGCGCTGATGTGCGGCGCGCTGTCGGCTTCGGCGGAGGACATCGTGCTCGAGGGACGGTCCCTGGAGGAGCTGTACGGGCTCCGGGAGCGCCTGGAGCGGCAGATCACGGCGCTGGAGCAGGCTGACGACGGGGTGACGGTCGACGCCGGTACCTATCAGGTGGGCCGGGACATCCCCGCGGGGGACTACGTGGTGACGGAGAACCAGGACGCCATGTTTGCCAGCGTCATGGTCCGGGAGAGCGCCGACGAGGCCTCCGCCCTGGTGAGCCACGATCTGGTCAACGGCCAGTGCGTCATCCGCCTCAGGGAGGGCACGTGGGTGACCCTGAACGAGGTGGTGGCCGTGCCCATCGCCCAGGCCGAGCCCATCACAGACGGCATCGTCCCCGAGGGCAGCTATCTGGTGGGCAGCCAGCTGCCCGCAGGGCGCTACGCGGTGACGCCCGTGGAGGGCGCGCCCCTGGCCAGCTACAGCATCTACGACGGCATACTGGGCACCGACGCCCAGCTGCTGAAATTCGAGGTGCTCCGGGAGAGCGCCGAGATCATACTCATCGACGGGGAATACATCGAGCTGTCCGGGAGCCGGCTGGCCATTGATCCCGAAGACTGACACCATGGAGGAACACGACCTATGAATCTGCCCGATTATCACAAGAATCCCCACGCGCTGCACGTGAATACGCTGCCCAACCGGGCCTATTACGTGCCCTATTCGGACCGCTTCGCGGCCATGCGGGATGAGCGCAGGGAATCGGACCGCTTCCATTCGCTCAACGGACGCTGGCAGTTCCGATATTTTGACAGCGTGATCGACCTGCCGGACAATCTGCTGTCCTCCAATCTGGATATGGACACCATCCCCGTGCCCTCCGTGTGGCAGATGCAGGGCTATGACCGGCACCAGTACACCAACTGGCGCTATCCCTTTCCCTTCGATCCGCCCCACGTGCCGGAGGAGAACCCCTGCGCCCTGTACCGGCGCCACTTCATGCTGCCCGAGGATCGCTGCCGCCGGACCATCGTGTTCGAGGGCGTGGATTCCTGCTTCTATCTGTGGATGAACGGGCGCTTCGTGGGCTACAGCCAGATCTCCCACTCCACCAGCGAGTTCGACATCACCGACTTCGTCCATACCGGCGACAACGAGATCGACGTGCTGGTGCTCAAGTGGTGCGACGGCAGCTATTTCGAGGATCAGGACAAGTTCCGCATGAGCGGCATCTTCCGGGACGTGTATATCCTGCGCCGCGAGAAGCGCTGCCTCTGGGACTACTTCGTCCACACCCACCTGTCCGAGGACCGCAAGCGCGCCTGGATCAAGGTGGATCTGGAGTACCTCGGCGAGGACCCCGCCGCCAGCCATCACACCCACTACTACCTCTACGACGCCACCGGGGACCGGGTCACCGACGGGCGTGCCTACGGCGACAGCTTTGAGATCGCCCTGGACGGCGTCACCCTCTGGAACGCGGAGAATCCCTATCTGTACACGCTGGTCATGCGCTACAACGGCGAGTCCATGTGCGAGCTGGTGGGGCTTCGGGACATCCGGGTGGAGAACGGCGTGGTGCGCCTCAACGGTCAGCCCGTCAAGTTCCGCGGCGTCAACCGCCACGACTTTGACCCTGTGGTGGGTCCCGCCGTGGGCGAGGAGGAGATGCTCAAGGACCTGGTGTTGATGAAGCAGCACAACATCAACGCCATCCGCACCAGTCATTATCCCAACTCGCCGCTGTTCCCGCGGATGTGCGACCGCTACGGCTTCTATCTGCTGGCCGAGGCCGACGTGGAGTGCCACGGCGTGGTGTATCAGAACGGCGAATACGACGAGAAGCACTACAACCTCCTGGCCCAGGACCCCGAGTACGGCGAGGCCATACTGGACCGGGTGCAGCACTGCGTCATCCGGGATAAAAACCGGCCCAGCATTCTCATATGGTCCATGGGCAATGAGTCCGGCATGGGCCGCAATTTCCACGAGGCGCTGCGCTGGACCAAGACCTACGATCCCTCCCGGCTGACCCACTACGAGCGGGCCTCCTTCCCGCCGCCCGGCGAGTACATCAACAAGGATCACCTGGACCTGTACAGCCGCATGTATCCCTCCATTCAGGAGATCGACGCCTACTTTGAGCGCAACGACGTGGGCAAGCCCTACATCCTCTGCGAGTACGCCCACGCCATGGGCAACGGCCCCGGCGACCCGGAGAACTACTTCCGCTGCATCGAGCGGCATGAGGGCCTGTGCGGCGGCTTCGTATGGGAGTGGTGCGATCACGCCATCGACATGGGCTTCACCCACGACGGGCGCAAGCGCTGGTACTACGGCGGCGACTTTGGCGAGTTCCCCAACGACGGGAACTTCTGCGTGGACGGCCTGGTCTATCCGGACCGCAGGCCGCACACCGGGCTATTGGAGCTGAAGAACGTCAACCGCCCCGCCCGCGTCACCGAGGTGGATCTGGTGCAGGGCGTGTTCCGGGTGCAGAACTACCTGGACTTCACACGGCTCAACGAGCTCGTCCGCATGAACTATTATATCCGGGCAGAGGGGCGCGAGATCTACAGGGGCACGGTGGACGACGACCAGCTGGACATCCCGCCCCACGAAAGGCGGGACATCCACATCGACATGCCCGCCAGCCTGCCCCGTCTGTTCGCGGTGTACTTCGAGCAGACCCAGCGCTACGACCGCCCCCTGGCGCCCGCCGGGCACCTGCTGGGCTACGAGCAGATCGGGCGTCAGAAGATCACCCTGCCCGAGCTGCCCGAGGGCGTGCTGCCCATAGAGGTGCGCCAGGACGCGCGGCAGATCGTGCTGCGGGGCGAGAACTTCCGCTACATTTTCAACAAGCAGACGGCCTGCTTCGAGATCATGAACCACGACCAGCTCCACGTCATCAAGCGGCCCATGATGTTCAACATCTGGCGCGCGCCCACGGACAACGACATGTACATCGCCCGGAAGTGGCGGCAGTTCGGCTACGATAAGGCCGAGACCAAGGTCTACGACGTGCGGCTCAGCGTGCAGGACGACGTGCGCATACAGGCCGACTTCGCCATCGTCGCGCCGGGTCTGCCGAAGATCGCCTGGGGCACCGCGGATTGGCTTGTCCACATGAACGGCCGCATAGACGCGCGGATCGACGTGCAGCAACGGGACAACGCGCCGCCGCTGCCCAGGTTCGGCATACGCTTCATGCTGCCCAGAATCATGAACAATCTCGACTATTTCGGCTTCGGTCCCTACGAGAGCTACGTGGACAAGCACCGCGCCGACGTAAAGCACATGTACCGCTCCACCGTGGAGTCCCAGCACGAGGACTACATCCGTCCCCAGGAGAACGGCAGCCACTGGAACTGCGACTACCTCCGGCTCTCCGGACCGCTGGGCGGCTTCGAGGTTTACGGCGACGAGTTCAGCTTCAACATCTCCCGCTACTCCCAGGAGGAGCTGGAGCGCAAGCGCCACAGCTGGGAGCTGGAGCCCTGCGAGGGCACCGTCTTCTGCCTGGACTATCGCCAGAACGGCATCGGCTCCAATTCGTGCGGCCCCGACCTCAATCCCCGCTACGCCATGCCCGACAAGTTCTGCTTCAGCTTCTCCCTGGTGCCGCTGACGTTTGACTGACGACAGGCCTTTCATTCACAGGCAGGCGCGTATGATCGACCTGGAGGTTGACAGCCAGGACAAAAAGCAGAACAGTCCCAAAGGACCGCGGTCCTTTGGGACTGTTCTGCTGTATATGGGCGTTATTCCTCCCTCGCCTCGCCGAGTTCCGCCTCGAGCGCGCCGATGCGCTGGGCGATGTCGGCGCAGAAGTCGTCGGCGGTCTCGGCCCGGGCCTGTGCGTTTAAGGCGACGAAGGCCTTGACGGGCTCCACCACGGCCTGGGCGGCGCGGGCGAGGGCGGACTGGGCGGCAAAGCGCTGGCCGCGCAGATACTGGGTGAGCACGTCGCAGGCGCGGGCGAGCTCGGCGTCGCCGCTGCGATGGGCCTCGGCGGTCAGGGACTGGCTGGAATCGTTGATGTCAGCCCGCGCCCGGTGGTTCACCTGAGGCGCGTCGCAGGCCACGCCCTTGTCGTTGAGCTTTCGGACCATCTCCCGCACGTAATCCGGGCGGCTCTTGATGACGGCGCGGTACTTGTTCTGATACCGCAGCATCAGGCTGTGGTCGCCCTCGGACAGCTTTTGCAGACAGGCGCGCACCGACTGGCCCTCGGCCCGGGCGGTGAGCACCTGCTCCATCAGCCAATCCACCTCCTGCTGTGTAAAGGGCGTGAACCGGGCTGCGTGGGGCTGGCCGTTCTCGTGCTGGCGCACCTGGGCGTAATAATAATTGCGGATGCTGTTGGGCCTGCGCCCGGTCTGGCGGGCGATCTGGTCGAACACCGATTTCAGGGGCAGGCCCTGCTGCTGGGCCTCGTCCGCGGTCTCCCAGAGCAGCCGGTTCTCCGCCTCGCTCCACCCGGACCGCCGCCCGGCCCGAGCAAGCTCCGTCTGACTGATACTTTCGTGGGAAATTGCCTGATCCATATGCTTACCTCCCAAGAACTTCATGATACAGAGTATGCGCTTCATCTGCCGGGAATATACAGAAATGCGCCTCCGCATAAAGATTTTATATTTAAGGTGTGTGGGCAGTCACGCTGGCAATATGGATTTATATATGCTTGAAGGGCACAGAATATTCCAATTCTGCGGGATTTCGTCGGGGAAAAATCATTTGGATGGCCTATACAACCCCGGCGGGATGTGCTATAATTATCCTGCTATCTGTATAAATATATCCATCTGTACAGGGCTTTGAATGTCTTATAGATGATAATTGAAACCGATTCTCTGAAAGGTTGTGAATACATTGGATCAACAGCTTGAATTGATCACAAAGGTGACCAGCGGCCTCTATACCGAGGACAGTCCGCTCATACTGGACGTCGCGGAGCTGTACCGCGACAGGGCAAAGGGCGAGAGTGCTCTGAAGCTCACGTGGAAAAATATCTCCGCCATGGCGGTCCGCGCCATCAAGATCTCCGTTGAGGGCCTCGGCACCTTCGGCGAGGAATTGGAAACCGTTGATTTCCAGTATGATGGCCTAAACGCCGAGCAGGGGGACACCTTTGGCGATGATACGCCCATCGTCATGTCCGGCACCGACATGGCCAACTTCAAGGTCGCGCTGAAGCTGGTGGCTTTGGACGACGGCAATGTGTGGCGCAACGAGAACGGCGGATATCTCGAGCGCCTGCCCGCCGCCAAGCCGCTCAACCTGCGCGAGGACGCGAAGGAACAGTTGAAAAGGGAACTGGCCGAATACGGCGCGGCCGATTCGGTGGCCTGCGCGCCCCAGAACGCCATGGGGCTGTGGCAGTGCGGCTGCGGCAGCTGGCAATATAAGTACACGCCCTGCCTCAAGTGCCACATCGAGGAGGAGACCCTCGAACAGGTTTCCGAGATCGACGGACTGACCATGCGGCTTACGGAGTACAAGGCTGAGCAGGAGCGCGAGCGCATGGAGCGCGAGCGCGAGGCGGAAAGGCGGCGCATAGAAGAGGAGGCGCGCATAGAGCGTCAGCGCATCGCACAGGAGGCAAAGGAAAAGGAAGAGGCGGCGGCTCTTGCGGCCAGGAAGGCCAGGGTAAGGAGGCGCACGCTCATCATCGGCGGCGTGGTGGCGGCGCTGGCTGTCGGCGGCTGGTTCGGCGGGAATGCGCTCATGCGCGCCAACAAGTACAAGGCCGCCGTCAACGCCTTGAAGAGCAACGACTTTGTGACCGCGCAAAACAACCTGCTGGACCTGGGCAATTACAAGGACAGCGAGACCCTGCTCAAGGAGCTGGAGGCGGACCGGCTGTTCACGGAGGGCGAATACGCCGATGCGTATGAGCTCTATACCCAGCTGCCCGAGGCCTACCGGGTCCATGAGAATGATTACGCCTCCATGTACAAGCAGGCCGAGGAGCTGGTGCAGGTCCAGGACTTCGACGGAGCCAAGGAGGCCTACGCCAAGCTGGGGAACTACCGCGACGCCGCCCAGAAGCTGACGGAGCTGGACACCCTGCGCAAGCGTGCCGAGGCCGACAACGCCATGGAGGCCGGGGATTACGACACGGCCCGCGCCGCCTACGAGGAGCTGGGCGACGAGGAGATGGCCCGTGAGGCCGACTATCGCAAGGCCGACAGCCAGTCGAAGGACGAGCCGTGGCTGGCCTTCGAGGGCTTTGAGGCGCTGGGCGACTACAAGGACAGCCCCGAGCGCGCCGCCGACCTGTTCTCCCGCCGCTATCCCGAGATCGGCGAGCCGGACAACAACGGCCTGCGGGTCTACACAGAGGCCGCGGACGACCGGCAGGGCCTGCTGGACGAGGACTACGAGGTGGCCGTGGAGGCCGCCTACACCTCGATCGAGCCGGACGACAATGACAATTACATCGTCTCCGAGGACGGCAGCTACGGCGTCATGAACGCCGACGGCGCGCTGTTCGTGCCCGCGATGTACGGCAGCATCTCCGCCCAGGAGGGCTATTACGACGTGGAGTCCGACGGCAAGCACGGCCTGGTGGACGGCGACGGCAAGGTGGTCATCGAGCCGAAGTACGACGCCATCACCCCCGCGGATGAGTATTTCGATGTGGAGGCCAATGGCAGGCGCGGCCTGGCGGACAGCGACGGCAAGGAGATCATCGCCCCCGAGTACGACAGCATCACCCCCATGGAGAGCTTCTTCGACGTAGAATCCGACGGCAAGCACGGCCTGGTGGACAGCGAAGGCGAGGTGCGCGTCGCGCCCGAGTATGACAGCATCGAGGTGATCGAGGACGCCTACATCATCGTGACCCGCGTGGATGGCGGCGATAACGAATACATCGTGCTGGATGCCAATGGCGAGGCGATGGAGGAGGGCATCGCTACGCTGGAGGAGGCCAAAGCGCGCGCCGAGGCGCTGACCTCTCCCGAATCCGGGGAGGAAGAGCCGGAGACCGTGGAGGAGGAGGCCAAGCCCGCCCGCGGGCCCCGCGTCATGAACCGTCCCGGCCAACAGCCCGCCGAGGCGGAGGAGGAGCCGGAGGCCGAGCCCGAAGCGGAACCCGAAGAGGACGAGACGTTTGTAGAGGAGGAGCCCGAGGAGATCCCCGCGGATGCGGAGGACGACGCCGCTGAGGAAGAGACTCCCGAGGAGGAAGCTGAAACTCCCGAGGAAGAGGAGGAGCCCGAGATCGTGGAATCCGCGCCCAGCACCGGCGACGGCCTGATCCCCGCCACCGACCTGTGGGGCTGCCGCGAGAAGGAAGTGCTGGACAAGGTGGGCGAGGATATGGTCCGCTGCAAGGTGGCGGCAGCCCGCGCGCGGCGGCTCTCCGGCGTGGAGGTGGAGGGGTACACCATGGATGTGTACTACGTCTTCGCCGAGAAGAACGGCAGGGAGCGCCTGAGCAAGATCGCCTACATACTCGCCGACAGCCAGCCCGACGCCGATGAGGTCAACGCCTGCGTCGAGGCCCTGACCGCCGCCATGAGCAATGAGACCGGCGATCCCGCCGATCCCGACGCGGCCCCCGTCGTCTGGAACCGCAGCGACTGCAAGGTGGAGATCGGCAAGGGCCGGTTCCTCAACTACAACGGCTCCAACAGCGTCACCGCGGCGATGGTATTCACCGGGAGAGAATAAGGCCGATGAGGTAAAAGCCCTTATCACATAACACAACGGCGGCCCTGCAATCGCGGGGCCGCCGTTAACTGTCGCTTGTTTTAGTTCTTCTTCACGCTCAGCGTGGCCTTTTCGCCGTTGATGTTCCAATCCTTTTTGTAGGCATCGGCGGGGGCTTCGGCCTGGGCGAAGGCGGTGGCGAGGACGGCGGCGGAGATGGTCTCGGCGTTGCGGGCGAGGACGGGGGCGAGGGTATCGCTGGCTTGATAGGTCACGGCGATGCGGTCCACCACGTCGAAGCCGGCCTCCTTGCGCATGGTCTGGAGCTTGGAGATGACCTCGCGGACATAGCCCTTCTCGATCAGCGCCGGGGTCAGGTTGGTGTCGATGACCACGGTCATGTCGTTTACGTTCTGGGAGACAAAGCCCTCCTTCTGGGCGGGGGCGATGAGGCAGTCGTCCTTTGACAGCTCCACAACGCTTCCCTGGACGTCGAACTTCACGCTGCCGTCCTTGTCCAGCGCGTCCACGAATGCGTTGCCGTCCACGGTCTTGAGGTACTCGCCGATGGCGGGCACCAGCTTGCCGTACCTGCGGCCCAGGGTGCGCAGCTGGGGCTTGATCTGGTAGGTGGTGAAGGCGCGGGCGTCCTCGATGTACTGCACGTCCTCCACGTTCAGCTCGTCACGGATCAGCGCGGCGCAGGCATCGGAGAGCTTCGCGCCCTTGACGTACAGCGTAGACAGGGCCTGGCGGACCTTGATGTTGGCGGTGGCGCGGCAGGCGCGGCCCAGCTGCACCGCGGCCATGACCTCCTCCATCTCGGCCTCGAGACGGGCGTCGATCATGCGCTCGTCCGCCACGGGGTAGTCGCACAGGTGGACGGATTCGGGCGCGCCGGACACGTTGCCCACCACCAGGTTGCGGTACATGCTCTCGGTCATGAAGGGCACGTAGGGCGCGGCCAGCTTGCACAGCGTGGTCAGCACGGTGTAGAGGGTCTCATAGGCGGCCTTCTTGTCACCGGTCCAGTCCTTGCCCCAGAAGCGGGACTTCGACAGGCGCACATACCAGTTGGACAGCTCGTCCACGAAGGCCTGGATGGCGCGGGCGGTCTCGGTGATCTTGTACTGCTGCAGGCCCTCGTCCACGAACTTCACCAGGGTGTTCAGCTTGGAGAGCGCCCACTTGTCCATCAGCGTGAAGTCGGCGGGATCGGCCCTGTGCGCCTCCGGCCGGTAGTCGTCGATGGAGGCGTACATGGTGAAGAAGGCGTAGGTGTTCCACAGCGTGCCCATGAACTTGGACTGCATCTCGCTGACCAGCTCGTGGGAGAAGCGGGTGGGCAGCCACGGCGCGCCGTTGGCGTAGAAGTACCAGCGCACGGCGTCCGCGCCCTGCTTGTCGAGTACGCTCCAGGGATCGACGGCGTTGCCGATGTGCTTGGACATCTTTCTGCCCTGCTCGTCCTGCACGTGGCCGAGCACCAGCACGTTCTCGTAGGGCGCTTTGCCGAACAGGAGCGTGGAGATCGCCATCAGGCTGTA
>ODAI013482228.1_pt1 | contig 12009 bp, 7 predicted proteins | sample 1539321 | NCBI WGS metagenome assembly ODAI01 (sample SAMN02144231, study PRJEB22623) | gut metagenome | biome: sheep rumen | host: Ovis aries | place: New Zealand
TCAGACGATACTTTATCCGTTGTAAAAAAAATATTAAAAGAAAAAAACTTAGATTCTAAAAAATTCAGTCCAAACTATATTAAAAATAAGATTAGCTTTTTAAAAAATGAAATGGTAACATCTGAAGAGATGAAAAGAACTATGAATACACCAATAGATAAGATTGTAATAGATATTTATGAGGCATATGAGAAAACTTTAAATAAGAGTAATGCAGTAGATTTTGACGATTTATTATTAAAACCAGTAAAGTTGTTTATGAGCAATAAAGAAGTACTAGAAAGATATCAAGATCATTATCCATACATATTGATAGATGAATACCAGGATACAAATCCAGTACAGTATAAAATGACTAAACTGTTGAGCTCAAAATATCAAAATATATTTGTAGTTGGAGATATGAATCAGTCTATTTACAGTTTTAGACAGGCAGACTATAGAAATATTCTAAATTTTGAAAATGATTTTAGAAATGCAACGTTGATAAAACTTGAACAAAACTATCGTAGTACACAAGTAATTTTAGATGCAGCAAATAGTGTGATTAAAAATAATAAGGAAAAGAAAGATCTTAAGCTATGGAGCGATAGAAAAAGTGATGTATTAATTAATTATATGCGTTCTTATGATGAAGTACACGAAATAAAACTAGTCATTGACGAAATAAAATCATTAAAAGGACAGTATAAGAGTTATAACAGTTTTGCAATACTTTATAGAACTAATGCTCAAGCACGCGCAATTGAACAAACCCTAATTGAATATGGAATGCCGTATAGAATATTTGGGGGATTTAGTTATTTAGCCAGAAAAGAAATTAAAGATTTAATTGCATACTTAAAGCTTATAAACAATCAAGATGACGAAGTAAGTCTTAGAAGAATAATTAACACTCCTAAAAGAGGTATTGGAGATTCCGCTTTAAAAAATATAGAAGCAACGAGTATCATAGAAAATATTTCGATGTTTGAAGCTCTAAGTAGTAAGAAAGAATTAGAGTTTAAGAATCTCATACTAGATATGAAAAGCTACTTAGAATCTAATACTCTAACAGATTTAATCGATTATATATTAGATAAGAGCGGAATGAAAAGTGAATATGAGTTAGACAAGACTCTTGAAAGCGATATTAGATTGGATAACTTGATGGAATTTAAAAGTTTAACTGCAGCATTTGAAAAGCGGACAGGTACAGAAAATTTGTCAGACTTTCTAAATGAAATTTCACTAATGAGTGATAATGAAGAGGAATCCGGAGAAGATGCTGTCACTCTTATGACTCTCCATAGTGCAAAAGGACTAGAGTTCGATGTGGTATTTTTGGTAGGTATGGAAGAAGGCATTTTTCCACACACGAATTCACTCATGGAAGAGGGTGGTCTCGATGAAGAGAGACGACTTTGCTATGTAGGAATTACGAGAGCTAAGGATATCTTATACATTACAAATGCTAAGCGACGTATGTTATATGGTAAAGATACAATCAATATGCCGAGTAGATTTATTAACGAGATAGATAAAAAATTAATAAATACTAAAGGTGAGCCAATTGTTGAAGCAAAAGATGCCTCGGAATATTACACTGGAAAAAACGATGATTTGCGTTTAGGAGATTTGATAAATCACGAAACTCTTGGCCATGGGGTAATCGTAAAGATAGATGGTGATTTGATCGATGTTGCCTTTAAAAGCGGTGTAAAAAAATTGAAAAAAGACCATAAAAGTATTACAAAATTATGAGGAGAAAGTATGAATCAAGATAGATATAATGAATTAGTAGAGTTAATTAAAAAAGCAAATTACGAATACCATGTATTGGATAATGCTACTACGCTTACAGATGAAGAATACGATAATTATTTAAGACAATTGTATGAAATAGAGGAAAAACACCCGGACTGGAAGAGAACCGATTCTCCAACTAACCAAATCGGAGGAGTTATACTCGACAAATTTGAAAAAATAACTCACAACATACCGATGATGAGTTTGGCAGACGTTTTTAATGAAAGTGAAATTCGTCAGTTTGATGAGAGAATAAAAAAAGAAGGAATAAATCCTAAATACGTATGTGAATTAAAAATAGACGGATTGGGAGTATCTCTCAAATATGAAAAAGGGTTACTGGTTTCTGCTGCAACTAGGGGAGATGGAATAGTTGGAGAAGATATTACACACAACGTCAAAACTATTAAACAAGTACCTCTAAAGTTGAATGAACCGGTCGATATTGAAGTAAGAGGTGAAATCTATATTTCTAAGAAAACTCTGGAAGATTTAAATAAGATACGAGAAAAAAATGGAGAGCCACTACTTAGAAATTGTAGAAACACTGCAGCAGGAAGTATTAGACAACTTGATTCTAGCATTGCCGCTAAGAGAAAACTAGAAGTGTGGATTTATCACCTGCCAAATCCAGAGGATTACGGAATTAAAACTCATCACGAAGCATTAGATTTCATGAAAAGGTTAGGATTTAGGACTAATCCCAATAATAAATTGGTTGGCAACATTGACGAAGTATTTGATTACATTGAAGAAAAGAAAAATTTGAGAGATAGCTTGCCATATGACATCGACGGTGTAGTAATTAAATTAGATGATTTAAAAGCACATGAAACGATGGGAAACACTATAAGGTATCCGAAATGGGCAGTTGCGTATAAATTTCCTGCCCAAGAAGTACAGACTAAACTATTAGATATTATATTTACAGTAGGAAGGACTGGGCAGATTACCCCAAATGCTGTATTAGAACCAGTTATGGTCATGGGAAGTTTAGTATCAAGAGCAACTCTACACAATGCAGATTACTGCCGAACGAAAGATATACGCATTGGAGATACTGTCAAAATTATAAAAGCCGGAGATGTAATTCCGAGAGTTGAATCAGTTGTAATGGAAGCAAGAACTGGAAGTGAAAGGCCTTTTGTCATGGCTACTTCTTGTCCTATGTGTAATGCAACTTTAATACCTAGTAAGAGTGGTGTCGATATGCTCTGCCCCAATGATTTATGTCCAAAAAGGAATATAGAAGCACTTATTCACTTTGTAGAAAGAAAAGCAATGAACATTATAGGACTAGGAGAACGCATAATAGAAGATTTTTTCAATATGGGGATAATCAGCGACTTCGTAAGCATCTATCACTTAGACTCTAAAAAGGAAGAACTAATGGAACTAGAAGGCTTTGGTGAGAAAAGCATTACTAAACTTTTAGAAAGTATAGAAAACTCTAAATTGAATAATCTAGATAGACTTATTTATGCCATTGGAATTAAAGGTATTGGTGAAAAAAATGCAAAAATACTTGCTAAAAAATACCGTACAATGGATAGCCTAATTCAAGCAAATTATGAAGAATTAAATCAAATCGATGATATAGGACCTATACTTGCCGAGTCGATTTGTGCATTCTTTAAAAATGATGAAAATTTGAATATAATATCTAGACTTAAAGATCTTGGATTAAATATGGAATATCAAGGTGAAGAAGAAAAATATGACGAAAGAATTACTGGTAAGAAGTTCGTAATAACTGGTACTGTTGAAGATTATTCGCGCGATGAGTTGAAAGAAATAATTGAGTCGTATGGTGGAAAGACGAGCGATAGTGTAAGTAAAAGTACTAATGTAGTCATAGTAGGAGAATCACCAGGTAGTAAAGAAACAAAAGCGAAAGAACTTGGTATTGAGATTTGGAATCAAGAAAAGCTTAAAGAACTAAGTGAAATATTTGATAGATATGCGTAAACTAACTTCAATGATCCGACTTCTTATAACGGCAATATTTTGTATCAAAGTCATGTTAATCCTGATACATCAATACAAAATTAAAATAAAGGAATCATTTAGTAATGCAATTTTGTCCGTTTATTCAACTTTTAATAAAGAAACATTTAAGCTAATTGCTTAAGTGTTTTTAATTATTACTCCTTTTGTTAACGGACCAATAGCTTGACAAAAAAATATCACTATTATATAATAGCAGCCGTCAAAAAAGGGATGGTTTAGTATGCATAAAATTAAGGTAAAAATAGCCGCAATATTCTTATTATTATCTAAAACTTTAACTTTACTAGCAGGCTGTGGTGCACCAACACAAGATAAAGATATTAATAATAGCACTGATAATATTAGTTTAAGTACACAATTCTTAGATGAAGCTCCAGGAGTTGATTCTGAAATAGTTAATCCAAGAACAGAGGATGAAATTGGGTCTAGTTATTTTCCTTATAAGATTGGTCAAACATTAATTACTCAAAAAGTTGAAAAGATAATTGATGTAGATACAAATGAAAAAATATTAGAGGTAAGTTATTTACAAGATAATGAAACCCAAGAGCTTTATCTTATTGAAGTTAAATCAAGTGAACAAACTCTTTATATAATTTATTCTGATGAAGATATTGAACATTATTCTTATATAAAAGGAACTGATCCTAAAGAAGATATAGAAAACTATGTAATACCACTTTTAAATGGATACACATATAAAACTGATGTATATGAATTTGGAAATACATTTAAATCATATACTCTTTTTCCAGAAAGTGATGATTATGACTACGTTAAATGTGTATATCAATACACTAGTTCCAAAACATTAGAAAAAACACTATACTATGATAAAAACGGAGCCTTACTTTTTGATATTGGATTTGAAGGCGAAGATGGAATTGAATGGACAATCGCAAGATATTATGATAAGCAAACTGGCGAAGAAGTAAAAAAAGAGTATGTTCTTGATGGACAATTAAAAAAGTACCTAAAACGCGGATGCAATGGATGTTCATATAAAGTTGAATATAATGATGATGGAACAGTTGACTATATATTTTATAATTCTAAAGGTGAAGAAGCTAGCACAGTCACGGTTTATGAGTTATCTGAAAGCGTTATTGTCGATGAAGATGGTATTTTAAAAGTTGTCGCCAGTATACCAGGAGAAAAAGCAATATATACTATTAATGAGGAAGGCCAAATAGTCTATACTTATATTAAAAAATATGATGTAGAAAATAAAGAGATTAAGATTATTTCTGAATATGTTAGTAAGCTCGATAAAAGGGAATGCATATTTGATAAAGATAATAAAGACGATTCAATCATAACTATCGATTATTTTGCAGAATCTTTTAAAAATGCTAATGAGCAAATTTACTATAGACCAGCAAAGGTGCTAATTTCTAGCAAGTATTTAAAAGAGCCTTTACTTATCGAGTGCTCATATAATGAAGAAGGAATGATTGTTGCAAGAGATAATCAAATGTTAACAGACAAACTTGATGATGCACAAATGTTTGTTGATATAGATGATGAGATAAAATATTATATAAAAAAGATTAAAAAGAAATATGAGAAAAAAGAGGATATAGAAAACCCATCATATATGACGTCTAGTTGTGTTTTTAAATATACAGAAACTGGCGAAATAAAAGAGAGTAATAGACTAGACGGTAAAAAGCTTGCCCAAAAAACAACTTATGGTGAACATACAGTCGTTTCTAAATATGGATCTTATATTGATGATATGCCAGTATCAATTATTCATTATATTGATGATGCGCTTTGGTACGAGGAGTGGAATACTCATGAAGTCAATGGCTGCATGTCAACTGAAACCATATGGATTAATACTAAAGTTGATAAAACAAATACAGCATTAGTACCACCATATGCATATGAGTTCGAATTTAAAAATAAAGAAGGGATGATTGGCGCAGAAATATACATTGGTAATGAAGATGTTTTTGATTTTTACAATAGACTCCCATATCTCATTTTAAGTGTCGCGAGGAAAAATGGATATGAAGAGATATACGAAATAGATAGCAATGGCGCTTGCATAAGATATACAAGTGTTGGGCAAATTGATACAAACATCGTAGTTACAATGCACGATTACACCACATGGAAAACTTATAATCGCAAATATCCTATTAATACTATTGAATATGAAGAAGCACTTCCGTATTCTGATTCATATAATGAAGAATGGACAAAGAAATCAGATCTATTACAGAATAGCGACCTAACTTATCATAGTAGATCATATACATTATTACTTAGGAAATTAAATAAAAAGTGTATGCATAATTGATGGTACACTTTTCTAATTTCGTTATAAAATTAATCATAAATTATTGAATTCTTAAGAAAATGCTAGTAAAATAGTGTTTAGAAGGAGGATATGGTTATGAAAGGTATTGCTAAAAAAATAATAATTGTATTTGTAATTTTATTATTATTAGTGCCAATTATAGTTGATGTAGTTAAAAATAAATCTTTGAAGGAGCTCGAATATTCTGAATATAACAGCGCTTTGGAAGATACTGCTAGATTCGGATTCGCACTAGTGTATGTTGGAGAAGAAAACGAAAAAATAAATAAAGAAATTAAAAGTATAATCTCTGAGCACTTACCTAGTGATTATTCTGTAAATGGATACTACATGAATGCTAAAGACTTAAAAGCTGAAGAATTGACAAGTTTAACTCAAGACGCCAGCAAGAAAAGTGCCTACATTTTTATATCTAATGGTGAAGTTATTAAAACAATAACTGAAAAATTAGATGCTAAGACATTAAAAAAATATGTCGATGAATATACTGTCTATACTGGTGATAAATTAAATGGCATAAGTGAAGACATGGCTAACTACAAGGTACTTAAAACTGCTAAGGCATATAAAAAACTAGTCGACGATAAAAAGCTAGTAACAATGGCAGTATTTGGTAGAGACTCATGTTTCTATTGTAATCAATTTAAACCTGTATATAATACAGTTGCTGAAGAATACAATTTAGATATTTATTATTTTGACAGTGATTCTTATAACAAGGACGAATATGCATCTATAATGAAGATGGGACTAATGATACCTGCAAGTTGTTCTGATACTCAAAAAGAAGTTGAACTTTCTCAAGGTTTCGCAACTCCATTAACATTATTTACTAAAAACGGTAAAGTTATTGACTGCATAAGCGGATATGTTGGTAAAAAAGAGTTAATTTCTAAATTAGAAACTGTCGGTATGATTAAATCAAACAAGTAATAGGAGATTATTATGCAAGAAGTATATAGAAAAGCAATAGAATTTAAAAGAAGATATCCAGGAACAGTAACGCATCACAGATTAAAAAAGCATTCAAAAATTGTCGAAATGCATTTGAATCCTGGGGAGATGGTTAGATATGTTTTTGTCGGCCAAAAAAATGCAAGTCCATTTGACTTCTTTGAAACTGCGGTAGTCGCAATTACGAATAAGCGAATATTGATAGGACAGAAACGCGTACTTTTTGGTTACTTTTTAAGTTCTATTACGCCAGATCTATATAACGACATGCAAGTTATTTCTAATCTCATCTGGGGCAGCGTCATTATCGATACTGTAAAAGAAGTGATCCAGCTGTCTAATATTTCTAAAAAGGCATTGCCTGAAATTGAAACAGAAGTTACTTCGTTTATGATGGAAGCAAAAAAGAAATACAGAAAGAAAGAAGACATCTAAGAGGTGCCTTTTTTTCATAGAGGTGAAACGTGAAAAAAAAGTTGATAGTGTTAGTCATATTAGTACTTATAATCGCTTTTGCAATATTTTTATTTACTAGAAAAAAAGATTACGAAATAAAATATGAAAAAAACGGACTAGACATAATTGAAAGATATTATGATAATAAGGGAATATATGTATTATCTACGAAACATGATAAAAAAACATATGATATTGCAATAACCAATAAATACATAGGTAAGGGTATTGTCGATGACATAAAAGTCATATCAGATGATAGTGTGACATGCATAATTTTTGTTAGTAAGAAATTTGATACTTACCCAATATGTACCGATAGCAAAAAATATATTTCTTATAATTTAGTAAAAGACTTGCCTATAGATGAATTCAAACTTAAAAAAAATAAAACAACAAGTAAGAAGTATAATAATATTGAAGTTAATACTTTAAATGGCGAATCTATATTAATATGGAATCATCATGGATTCTCTTATATAGACCGAGATGGAAAAACTGATTTAAATATCTTTAAAGACGAAATATACCAAGATAACAACTCATTTCAAATTAGTAATTACATTTTAATACCCAACTATGATCAAAAATACGAATTTAGCAAATTCTATATTATAAATATGACTACTAAGGAAGTTGACACAATCGATTTAGAACAAAAGATTAGTTTTAACTATTACTATATGGGAGCCTATGATGATATTGGATATATTTTTGATAAGAAAAACTCGATCCAATATTTAATTAACCCAAAAAAGAAAACAGTAGAAAAAGTAGGAGATAATACCTATGGAAAAGTTTGGAGAGATAAGTGGGAAGAAGTAAGTCTTGTAAAACTTAAAAATGATAAATATACTTTTTATACTGAGAATGCTTTTAACTACTATATAAAAGATAATAATCTATACTTTAAAAATTACAAAAGTAATATTGAAGTAGCAGTATATAAAAATGCCGATAATATAATCTATACAAAAGACGACAAAGTTTACTTTACCTACAATGATAGAATAATCTCTATATCACCTTATTATGAAGAGTACACACTACTAGAGTATGATGAAATAGTCTTTAACAAAGGATTATCTATTTACATTTATTAACCAAAATTATTGCTTGTCATATCTTATTGTAGGAGTGATACATGATGAATGACAAGTTTAGAGTAGAAAGTAGTACAGTTCTTTCAGATGATGAAAGTTACTTCGAGTACTACAAAATAAAAAAAGGCGATACACTATATGATATTGCGAGAAGATATAATATTAATCCCGACCTTCTTGCAAGTTTAAATGGACTTAACAATAGCGATTACATATACCCGGAACAGACAATACTAATTCCTAAATCTAACTACAGTTACTACATTACTAAAAAAGGTGATACGTTATTGGGAGTTGCAGATATATTTGGATATAGTCAAAATGAAATGTTAAATCAAAATCCAATAATATATCTGTTAGAAGGACAATTATTAGTAAAAAAGACCAAATAGGTCTTTTTCTCGTATTTACTTTTATAGTTCATTAATATATAATTAAGTAGAAAAGGAATGATTGATGTGATACTAAAAAAACCATATGCATTTTTGATTAAGCACTTCAGATTGATACATTTCATTTTAACTATAATGATAGGCTATATTCTAGTAAGAAGTATTAAAATATATAACTTTTTTAGTCGATATGTAGAAAATGTTTATTCGACATTGGGTGATGCTGTCCCTAGCAATTATATAACCGGCTTTATGTTTGTCGTAGTAGTATTGATCATCTCTTTTGCCTTGCTCATGTATTTGCTCATGAGTAACAAGAAAAAACCAAAAACGCTCTATATTATATTGAGTATATACTATTTGGCATTTTTTATCGGGTTGATAAGTTATTTTATGTTATTTAAGAATATGGATTCATACTCTATAACAATCAAAAATGCTATGGTATTAAGGGATTTGACAATAATTGTTGTAATACCTCAATTTGTTTTTTTGATACTATCTTTCATAAGAAGTGTCGGATTCGATATAAAAAAATTTAACTTTGGCAGCGATTTAAAAGAGTTAGATCTAACCGAATCTGATAGTGAAGAATTTGAATTCGTACTTGGTGTAGACTCATATAAATATTTAAGATTTATTAGAAGGAGACTTAGAGAGTTTAAATATTATATACTAGAGAACCGATTTATGTTTATTCTATTATTTGGGCTATTAATTGCATCGATATCTACGATGATAATATTGCATTTTACGGTATATAATAGAACATATAAAGTAAATCAGAGAATAAGGGCAAACAATTTGATAATAAATGTCAATAATTCTTATTTAACAAACCTAGATTATTCGGGAAATTTAATTGAAAAAAATAAGTATTTTTTGGTAACGAACATGAGTATAACTAACAATAGTGGCCTATCGACTGTATTAGATCTCACTAATTATGAGTTGATTACAAAAAATGGAACAGTCTATCCTACGATAACTAGAAATAATTACTTTTTAGATTTAGGAACTGGATATTCAAAAGATCGCATAGAAAATGGTAAAGAGGAAGAATATATACTAGTATATGAACTTAAAGAGAATCAAGTACAAGATAATTATACTATAAGAATAATCGATGAAATAGAGTACAGTGCTGGTACGATAAATTCTAAAGTTAAAAACATAGATCTTAAGCCAAATAAGTATTTAGATAGCAAAGAAATTGGAACATCCAAATTAAAAGAACGAGTAGATATGTTTGAAACAGTGTTAAACAATACTTCGCTACAGATTAATTCATACAGCATTTCTAATAAATATACATTCCAATATGAAGCTTGTATACGAGGAAATTGTCAAAATAAAACGGAGGCAATTGTTTCAGATACAGGTAATGATAAAACATTAATAATATTATCTGGTGAAGTAAATTTAGATCAAAACAGCCACTTTGCTAAAAACAAAAAATCGACTATATCATTCTTTGAAGCATTTGCAAAAATAAGATATGATGATAAAATAAGTACAGTAAGAGATTTAACACCTAGTTCACTTATAGATAAGTACTTATTAGAAGTGGATAATAAAGTTAATAAAGCTAACAATATTGACTTAATAATTTCAGTCAGAGGAAAAAACTACACAATTAATTTAAAATAATTTGAGCAGTAACTATATGGTTACTGCTTTTTTGGAGGAAGATATGAGAAAAATATATTATGAAACTGAGTACGGTGTAATTACATTAAAACTAAAGTCTATACTACAGGAAAGGAAAATATCTATATATAAACTATCTAAGCAGACTGGAGTGAAATATGATATTCTTAAAGACTATTGTAACAATTTAAATACTTTTTATAGTTTTGAAACACTGGCTAAGATTTGTTATTCGCTCGATTGTGGAATAGAAGATTTATTAGAATACGAAAAAAATATTCCTATAAACAGGTATTGAAATAAAATTCAAATCGAGTAATATATCATGCATGCATTTGTAATTAGGAGTGATATTTATGTTGAGGAGAAAAAAATGTAATGCCAGTTCTACACCAAACATTAATTGTTTGGTGTTTTATTTTTAGCAATTTTTAAATTTTTGAAAAACCGTTACAAATGCATGAATAAGGAGGATTTATGAAAAAAACTATAATAACATTGCTTATCGCTTTTGTTTTTGCATTATTATCTATTGATGTTAATGCAGAGAAATTATCGATACAGAAAACAAATTATTATTTTACTAGATTTGATCCAAGCGATGGTCACAAAACATCTGATTACTTTAAATTATATGATATCAATGGTATCATAAGTTATTGTATAGAGCCAGATATACATGAAGGTACAACTGATTATAGGGAATCGACTTGGAATGAAACAGAATTAGATAAAAAGACTATAGATAAAATTAGTCTTATCGCCTATTATGGTTACTCATATCCAGGCCATGAGACAATAAAATACGGCATGGCTACTCAAGCACTGATATGGGAAAGCATATTGGGAAGTGATTCATGGGTAAGATTTAATACATCCCTATGGGAAAGGGGAGAAAATATAGATATAACAGAGGAAAGAAACGAAATACTTTCCTTAATTAATAAACATCGTCAAAAGCCTTCCTTTGCGAACACTGTCAAAACAGCATATGTTAGCGACGAATTATTATTGTTAGATAATAATGAGGTCTTAAATCAGTTTAATATTAGTATAGATGGTATAGAGACTAGTGATTATACAATAAATAATAATTCTATCAATTTGCATTTTAATAATGATGGTACAATAGTAATACACATGAATAAGAAGCAAATATATAATAATCAGTTTAGAATTTTTATAAGCGACGAACATCAAAACATATACACAACCGGAAATATTGATAACTTATACTATCGAACACAAATAGATGTATTACCACTAGCATCGCTCAACATACATAAGACAACAGAGGACAATAAACAAGTGCCTTTAATTAATGCAA
>ODAI010316406.1_pt1 | contig 12008 bp, 10 predicted proteins | sample 1539321 | NCBI WGS metagenome assembly ODAI01 (sample SAMN02144231, study PRJEB22623) | gut metagenome | biome: sheep rumen | host: Ovis aries | place: New Zealand
AATGCGCGAAGAAGTTCGCTGAAAAAATCGGCGGGGAATCCATCGTGCTGGACACGCCGGACGGAGAACTGTATGACACCCGGGAAGAGGAACTTCTCCTCGCATCCCTGATGCGGAAATACCAGGCGGACGCAGTGCTCTACCACTGGAAAAACAGCCTGCACAAGGATCATGAAGCCGCCCATCTGATTACGGACCATGCGATCTTTTACGCGTCGCTTCCCACGTTCCCCCATGAACTCCCGCCTGCTCCGGTCCGGCGTTTCATGTGCGCGGAAAACTGGGAGGATGAACCGGAATTTATGCCATATTACTGGTTTGATGTCACCGAAGCTTTCCCCGTCTGGAAGGAAGCGATCCGGGAACTGTGGCTGGCTGAAAACTCCCCCTCCTTCAGGTACCTGCGGTATTACGAAGCCCTGAGCATCGTGCGCGGAGCCCGGATCGGGGTGGATCACGCCACCTGCTTCGGCACTTCTCCAAATGCGAAAAGGCAGCGGCTTGACCTGCTCTGATCCCGCTTCAAAGAATCCAGGAAAAAGACAAAAGCAGGTTGACTTCAGCACGATAAAGTGATAATGTGTCATCATATCACGGAAACCCGATTCTGAAGGTTTCCGGAGGAACGGAGGAAACACCGATGATGAAGAAGATTCTGGCCCTGGTTGCCGCGCTGATCCTGGCGGCTGCTTTTTCCGCTGCCGCGGCGGAAGGTGAAACTTTCAGGATGGGGATTGACGCCGAGTATCCGCCCTTCAGCTACCTGGATGAGAACGGGGAATACGCCGGCTTCGATGTGGAAATGTGCAAGGCAGTGTGCGATCAGTACGGCTGGACGCTGGAAATCGTCCCGGTCAACTGGGACACCAAGCTGATCTCCCTGGACAACAAGGAGCATGACTGCGTCTGGTCCGGCATGACGATCCTGGACACGATGAAGGATGCGGGCTATGTGCTGTCCTTCCCCTACTACGACAACACCCAGGTGGTGCTGACGAAGGAAGGCAGCGGCATCAGCACGCTGGCCGACCTGGCCGGCAAGCGGGTGGCCGTGCAGCTGGGCACCTCCGGACAGGCGCTGCTGGAGGACGAGGAAGGCCAGCTGGAGCTGGCGAAGACCTTTGAGGGCGGCGCGGCTGTGACCATGGAGAATTTCAACATCTGCGGAACCGAGCTGGATGCCGGCGGCGTGGACGCGGTGGTGATCGACCTGCCCGTCGCCAATGCCCTGGCCGCAAAGTTCAGCGGATTCCGGATCCTGGATGAAAACCTGGGCAGCGAGCAGTACGGCATCTGCTTCCGGGAAGGCGACGATGAGCTGTGCAAGCAGGTGGAGGACGGCATCATGAAGCTGGTGGAGGACGGAACCTACCTGGCGCTGGCGGAGAAGTACGGCCTGGATGCCAACGTCCTGTGCCTGCTGAACGCTGCCGAATAAAAACCGGAACAACGGTGAAACGGAGATGCAGGGACCCCGCATGCGGGGCCCCTGCAAATCGTCTTGAAAGAGGTGTTTGCGCGAATGACCGCCTGGACGATGATCAGCAAAATGAGCGAGGGCCTGGGAAGAACCTGCTCCATTTTCTTCCTGACCCTTCTTTTTGCCCTGCCGCTGGGGCTCCTGGTTTCCCTGCTGCGGATGAGCAGGAACAAGGTGGTCTCATCGATCATGAAAGCCTATATTTCTGTGCTGCGCGGAACGCCTCTGATGCTGCAGCTGCTGGCGGTGACCTACGGACCGTATTACCTGTTCGGAATCAACGTCGCCCGGGAAAAACTCATCCCGGTGGTGATCGCGTTTTCCCTGAATTACGCCGCGTACTTTGCGGAGATTTACCGCGGCGGGATTGAGTCCATGAACCGGGGGCAGTACGAGGCGGCGGAGGGGCTGGGATACAGCAGGATCCAGTGCTTTATGCGGATTATCCTGCCGCAGGTCATCAAGCGGATTATCCCGGCGGTGACCAATGAGGTGGTGACCCTGGTCAAGGACACCTCCATCGCCTTCACGGTCGCGTACCAGGAGATGTTTACCATCGGCAAGCAGATTGCGAATTCCCAGACCAGCTTTTTGCCCTTCGTGATCGCCGGCGTATTCTACTTTATCTTCAACGCGATCGTCGGCTGGGTGATGGGCCGCTTTGAGAAACGCATGAACTATTACCGGTAGAGGGAGGAAAAGCGAGCATGAAAAAACTGCTGGAAATCAACCACTGCCGGAAACAGTTCGGCAGCACGGAGGTGCTGACCGACCTGAGCCTCTCCGTGGAGGAGGGGCAGGTGCTGTCCATCATCGGCCCCAGCGGCAGCGGGAAGTCCACGCTGCTGCGGTGCGCGACGCTGCTGGAGACCATGGACGGCGGAGACCTGATTTATCTGGGCAATTACGCCGCCCGGGACGAGGGCGGCCGGGCCGTCTATGCGCCGCGGCAGGAGCTGCAGAAGATCCGCGGCATGTTTGGCCTGGTGTTCCAGAACTTTAACCTTTTCCCGCATTATTCGGTGCTGAAAAACGTGATGGAAGCGCCGATCCTGGTGCAGAAGCGGGGAGAGAAGGAGGTCCGGGAGGAAGCGGAGGCGCTGCTGGAGCAGATGGGCCTTTCCGACAAGGCGGACGCGTATCCCTACCAGCTCTCCGGCGGACAGCAGCAGCGGGTTTCCATCGCCCGGGCCCTGGCGATGAACCCGAAAATCCTGTTCTTTGACGAGCCGACCTCCGCGCTGGATCCGGAGCTGACCGGGGAAATCCTCCGGGTGATCCGGAAGCTGGCGGAGAAGAGGATGACCATGGTGATTGTGACCCATGAGATGGCCTTTGCCCGGGATGTTTCGGACTGGGTGGTCTTTATGAACGGCGGGGTCATCCTGGAGCAGGGCGATCCCCGGGAAGTGATTGACCATCCGACCCATGAAAGGACGATTCAGTTCCTCAGGAGGCTGCAGGAGACATGAAGCCGGTCCGTTATGTACTTCTGAATCCGACGGGAAACCTGACGGCGCTGGTGACGTCCCGGGACGAAGGGGCGGACGAGGCGGAGATTACGGCGTGCCTGATGCGGGAAAGCGAGCAGGTGGCCTACCTGGAGCCGCCCGCGGAACCCGGCGCGCTGGCGCGCATCCGCCTGATGGGCGGGGAATTCTGCGGGAATGCGGCGATGGCATCTGCCGGCTGGCTGATCCGGGACCGGCTGCGGGCCGGCCTGGAAATGACGGTGCCGATCGAGGTTTCCGGCGCGCAGGGCGTCCTGTTCTGCCGGATCCGGGGCCTGGAGGAAGGATTTGAAGGAACGGTGGAAATGCCGCGGGTGCTGTCCGTCTGCCCGGCGGAAATCGGCGGGATTTCCCTGACCCGGGTGCGGATGGAGGGGATCACCCACCTGATCCGGGAGGCGCGGGAGCCGCTGGAGCCCCGACGGGCGGAAGCGCTGCTGACGGGCTTCGCCGAGGAATCCGGCGCCGAGGCGGCCGGCCTGATGGACCGGAACCCGGAAACCGGCTTCATGAAACCCCTGGTCTATGTGCGCGGCAGCCATACGCTGGTATGGGAGACGGCCTGCGGCAGCGGAACCGCCGCGGTCGGCGCCGCGAAGGCATGGCGCCGGGGCAGCGGCACGGTGACGACCGCGGTTCCCCAGCCCGGGGGAATCCTCCGGGCGGAGGCCCGGGCGGAGCAGGGGACGGTGACGGAAATCCGGATCACCGGCCGGGTGCGGATCGGCGAAGAAAAGGTGCTGGCATAACCGGGAGGACCCCGGCGGGGCATGCCGGCTGCGAAGGCAGCCGGTTTTTTGCTGCCCGGAAAAACCGGCGGAGGAAATAAAGGAATGTTCCGCGGGCGCAAAGAAAATAAAATAAAAAGAAAGAATATCCGGCAGGGAGGCTGCTATGCGGATTATCATGATCAGGCACGGTGAACCGGACTACGAAAAGGACTGCCTGACGGAAACGGGAAAAAGGCAGGCGGAGGCGGCTGCGGGCCGCCTGGAGCGGGAGGGGATCACCCGAATCTATGCCTCTCCCATGGGCCGGGCGGCGGAAACGGCGGCTTTTACCGCGAAACGGCTGAACCTGCCGGTCCAGACGCTGCCGTTCATGCATGAAATCTCCTGGGGCGGACCGGGCATTCCGGCGGAGGGCCATCCGTGGACGGTCAGCGACCGGATGATCTGCCTGGATGATTTTGATTTTTACCGGGCGGACTGGCGGGAGCATCCGGCCTTCAGGGGCAACAGGGCCGCGGAATACCTGGATGAAATCAGCGCGCAGACCGACCGGCTGCTGCTGAAGCACGGATACCGCCATGAGGGAACGCGGTTTTACTGCGGCACGGATCATCCGGAGACCTTTGCCATATTCAGCCACGGCGGATCCGGGGCCTGCATGCTGGCCCACCTGCTGGCGCTGCCCTTTCCCTATGTCTGCACGGTGATGCCCTATGAGTTTACCTCCGTGATTATCCTGGAGTTCCCGGTGCGTCCGGGAGAATATATCCATCCGAGAATTGAGCTGTTCAATGATGCGGCGCATATCCGGAACATTTCGAAGGGCCTGGTATTCCAGCAGACGGCTGACTGAGGAGCGGAAAACAAATTTTCAAAAGGGAGAATAAGCCGATGGAAAAGAAAATTCGCCTGGGGATTATCGGCATCGGAAATATGGGCAGCGGACATGCCTGTCGGGTGAAGGACGGCGAATGCCCGGACTTTGTGCTCACGGCGGTGGCGGACCTGAGCGGCACCTTCGGCGGTACGCGCTGATGCCGGGAAGCGGGAGCGGCGGGCGCTACGCGTCCGGCGCCGTCCGCAGCTCCCGGCCGCTGTGCTGATAGTATTCCTCTTTTTCTTTATACATATTCCGGTCCGCGCTGTGCAGCACGTCATCCAGGGACTGATCCGGCGCTTTCATCGCGTATCCGGCCGAGATGCTGTATCCTGCCCGGGAGACCTCTTCCCGGACCCGGTCCAGGATGCGTTCCACGTCCTCTGCGGCCTGGTTGATAAACAGGAGGATAAATTCATCCCCGCCGACCCGATAGGCGAGTGTGCGCCGGCTGCTGATCCCGCAAAGGACCTGACCGATGGAGGAGAGCGCCGCGTCGCCGGCGGCGTGCCCCCGGCTGTCGTTCAGGTTTTTCAGGCCGTTCATATCGACAGAAGCGACCGCGGAGATGTTCCGGACCAGGTTTTCGCTGTCATCATAATAGGCAAAGCGGTTCCTCAGGGAGGTCAGGGGATCCAGGTAATTGTCGTGGGACCGGAGGTAGAACAGGATAAAGAGGCAGCCGATCATGATGGCTTCGTTGAGATGGCGGCCGGCCAGCAGGGTATCCACAAGAGCGGCTGCGATCACGCCCAGCATGCAGCAGACCAGCAGCCAGCGTTCGGTCTTTTTCCCTTCATAAAAGCGGCGCAGGATCACCGCGAGAATCATAAACAGGTACAGGAAGGACACGAGGAAGACGACGAAGCCCAGCGGGCCCCGGACAAATTCATAATCCCGGTTGAAGCCGAAAGCCAGCGGGGAGAAGAATGCCGTCAGATTTACCGCCGTGTTGAGGAGGGCGGGGATCCAGATTTTCCATGTCCGGTGTTCCGGCGGCAGGACGACCAGCAGCAGCCCGACGGCGGCCACGGGGCGCAGGACATATCCGGCGACGGAAAACAGGATACGCCAGAAAAGCAGATCCGGATCGAGGGCGGCAAAGGATTCCAGCGCGTCCTGGACCGCCAGAAGGAAGCAGCTGATCAGGGTCAGCCAGAAATAGCGCAGTTCCACATCCCGGGCTTTTTTCAGGGAGTGCAGTTTGATTCCGCAGAGAATCACCAGCAGGATCGTGGTAAAATGATCCATCACTATATGCTGGGAAGCCGACATGGCGTATCCTGCCTCCTTCCGTGGCATCCTGTGAAGTACAGCGTTCCTTTCAGCGGCTTTTGCAGGCCGGATCAGGGAACAAACCCGCATTTTCAGTTTACAGAATCGCCCACGGGCTGTCAATCATTTCCATGCGGCATTCAGAAACAGCATCCGGCCCGGACAGGGGCTGGCTGCCGTTTACACGCTGCCGGAACGATGATATAATTCCGAAAAGAAGAACCGGTGGAGCCGGGCAGGCTGCAGGACGGCGGACAGGCGCCCGGGCGCAGACGGCCGGGCGGATTCCGGAAAACACTTTTAAAATGAACAGCGAGCATCAGGAATGAAAGAACAGACACCCGGGAAGATCATCATCAAAGGAGCCAGGGTCCATAATCTGAAAAACATCCGGGTGGATATCCCGCTGAACCGGATTGTCGGCATCGCGGGGGTATCCGGCTCCGGAAAGTCCTCCCTTGCGCTGGGCGTGGTTTATGCGGAGGGATCCAGGCGCTATCTTGAATCCCTTTCCACCTATACGCGGCGCCGCATGACCCAGGCGGCGAAGGCCGATGTGGACGAGGTTTTGTATGTGCCGGCGGCCCTGGCGCTGCACCAGCGGCCGGCCGTGCCGGGGATCCGCTCCACCTTCGGAACGGGAACCGAGCTGCTGAACAGCCTGCGCCTGCTTTTTTCGCGCCTGGGCAGCCATCGGTGCCCCAACGGGCATACCCTGCCTCCGTCCATGGCGGTGGCGGCGGAGCAGGAGCTGGTCTGTCCCGAGTGCGGGGAGCGTTTCTACGGCCCCGGCGCGGAGGAGCTGGCTTTCAACAGCCAGGGCGCCTGTCCCCGGTGCGACGGAACGGGAATCGTTCACGTGGTGGACGAAACGACGCTGGTGCCGGATGAATCGCTGACGATTGACGAAGGCGCCGTGCTTCCCTGGCAGACGCTGATGTGGTCGCTGATGAAGGATATTGCCCGGGAGCTGGGCGTCCGGACGGATGTTCCCTTCAGGGACCTGACGCCCCGGGAGCGGGAAATGGTGTTTCACGGACCGGCGGTCAAGCATCATATGGTTTACCAGAACCGGACCAGCGGTGCGGCGGGGGGAATGGATTTCACCTATTTCAACGCCACCTATACGGTGGAGAACGCGCTGGCAAAGGTGAAGGACGAAAAGGGCATGAAGCGCGTGGAAAAATTCCTGCGGCTTTCGGAATGCCCGGAGTGCGGCGGCACGAGGCTTTCGGAAAGGGCGCGGGCGCCGAAGGTCCTGGGAATCAGCCTGGCGGAGGCCTGCACCATGACGCTGGCGGAATCCCTGGACTGGATCGGCCGCGTTCCGGAGGCGATGCCGGAGGAGATGAAGCCGATGGCCCGGAGCATCTGCGGATCCTACCGGGATGCCGCGAAACGGCTGATGGACCTGGGGCTTTCCTATCTGACCCTCGACCGGACGGCTTCCACGCTGTCCACGGGAGAGCGGCAGCGGATGCAGCTGGCCAGGGCGGTGAGGAACCGCACGACGGGCGTGCTCTATGTGCTGGATGAACCGTCCATCGGGCTGCATCCGGCGAACATCACCGGCCTGAACGGGATCATGCATGACCTGGTGGCAGACGGAAATTCCGTGCTGCTGGTGGACCATGATACGCAGATCCTGAAGGAATCCGACTGGATCATTGAAATGGGGCCGAACGCCGGGGCAGGCGGCGGCCGGGTAATTGCGGAGGGCACCGTGGAGGAGATCGCGGAAAACCCCGCCTCCGTGATCGGGCCGTTTCTGAAGGAAAGCAGGATTCCCCGGGGGAATCCGGACGGCGCCGGGCTGTTCAAAGAGGGAAGCATCCGGATGCGGACCGCCCCGATTCATACCGTGAAGGCCCTGAACGTGCGCATTCCCAAAGGACGGCTGACCGTTGTAACCGGGGTGTCCGGATCGGGAAAGACCACGATGGTGCTGGAAAGCCTGGTTCCCGGCCTGGCGGCGATGACGGCGGGAAAGAAGCTGCCGGAGCATGTGGCGGAGATCCGGGCGGAAGGAATCGGACACGTGAAGCTGATCGACGCGTCCCCCATCGGGGTCAACGTCCGCTCCACGGTGGCCACCTATGTCAATATCCACGACGAGCTGCGGAAAATCTATGCCAGGTGCCGGAGCGCAAAGGAAAACGGATACAATGCCGGCGACTTCTCCTACAATACCGGCAGGCTGCGCTGTCCCGTATGCGACGGGACCGGATCCATCAGCCTGGATGTGCAGTTCCTGCCGGATGTGGAGATTCCCTGCCCGGAGTGCAGGGGATCCCGGTACGCGAAGCCGGCATGGCAGGTGAAAGTCAGGAACCGGGCGGGGGAGGAAAAATCCCTGCCGGAGCTGATGGAGCTGGATGTCAGCACAGCGGCCGGCTTCTGCGCGGACATGAAGAACGTGGAGCCGAGGCTGTCCGCGCTCCGGAACCTGGGACTGGGATACCTGACCCTCGGGGAGGATACGCCCAGCCTGTCCGGCGGGGAGGCGCAGCGGCTGAAACTGGCCAGCGAAATGGGCAGGACCCAGTCGGATTCCGTGTTCGTTTTTGATGAACCCACCATCGGGCTGCATCCGCTGGATGTCCGGACCCTGCTGGAGGTATTCCGGGCGCTGATCGGGTGCGGGGCCACCGTGATCGTGATCGAGCATGACCTGGATGTGATCCGGAATGCGGATTACGTGATTGACATGGGTCCCGGCGGGGGAGAGGAAGGCGGCAGGGTGGTTGCCTGCGGCCCGCCGGAGGAAATCCGGAACTGCCCGGAAAGCAGGACGGGAAAATACATATAGCGAAAGCCGGATGACGCCGTCCGGACAGAAAGGGAGCTGAAACTGATGCGGTTCTTTCCGCCCTGACGGTTGAGTGAAGGGAGAGCCGCCGGCTCCCCGCGGAAGGGGAAAGAGCGAATCAGATTGACAGCGGAAAGGCTTTCAAGTTAGAATCGGGTGAGGGAGAAATATGAGTGTTCGCGGAAGAAAAGAATTCCTGGAGACGGTGGCGGAAAATCCGCTGGTGATCCGGTATGTAAAGCTGTTCCGGATGCCCCTGTTCCTGACGGTGCTGGAGGATGAGCTGAAGAAGGCGGATGATTCTGCCTGGGAAAATGAAAGCACGGTCCGGGAGGCCGCCGCCCGGGTGATGCCGGTGACCCTGCAGCAGTTCAGCGTTCCGCAGGAGGAGACCGCCCGGGTCATCGATCAGTGCGTGGCGGCGTTTTTAAATCAATGATTCATCATCCGGAACGGAAAAACCGCTGAAAACCGGAGAGCCCTGGAGGAACTGTTGAAATGAGCCGTCTGAAGACATCGTGGATTGTCATGGCGAACGTAGTCCTGATGTGCGCCATCCTGGCCTTCGTCGCGCTGTATTCCAGCTACGAGAGAAAAGAGACCTACCAGTCCCAGGTGGAGCATTTTGTCAATAAGACGATGGCCATGGAGCGGGTGACGGAAAACTACCTGGAAGGCGAACAGGGCATCTGTGACAACTGGGCGCGGTATATCAATACGCAGGATCTGACGCTGGAGGAAGCGGCCGCCTATGTCCGGACGACCCACGTGAAAAACGACACGTCCGCCCACCTGATCGACCTGGAAACCCTGACCGGCTATTCCACGCGGCCGCGGCTGAACACCGCGGAGGACTATGAGGTTTCCTATTCGCGGATGGACCTGCTCGGGGACGGAGCCTGGATTGCGGAGCTCGGCAAGGCAATCAACGTGACCCGGACCTATACGAATCCCATGAACGGGGAGCAGTCCCTGGCCTTCTGCAACCGGATTGCCGTGCGGGACGCGGAAACCGGGGAGAAGAGGGCTGCCTGCCTGCTGCGCATTATTCCCATCTCCAACCTGGAGGGAAAGTGGGTCTTTCCCCAGGAAGAGTATGAGGACGAGAATTTCTCCGTCATTGACCCGGAGGGCAGCTATGTCATCCGGGGACATTCTTTTAAAAACAGCAGCTTTTTCGAGTTCTACAAATCCTATAATCAGCCCGGGATCCGGGCGCAGCAGCAGCTGTTTTCGGACATCCTTTCCGGAACCGGCTCCTTTACCATGCGGGATTCAAGGGGCAGGGAATGCGTGGTTGCCCATACCCCCATTCCATCCGCAAGAGGCTGGGTGCTGCTGAGCTTTGCACCGGTCAGCAGCCTGAATGCGGCGAGGGAGAACTGGATCCTGATCGGGGTGGTCACATTCGGGCTGCTGGCAATGCTGGTGACGGACTTCCTGTACATGCATTCCTTCAACAAAAAACTCCGGATCATGGCCAGGGAAGCGGAAGCGGCCAACAAGGCCAAAACCGATTTCCTTTCCACGATGTCCCACGATATCCGCACCCCGATGAACGCGATTATCGGCTTGACCGCGATTGCCGGGAAAAACCTGGGCGATCCGGAAGCCGTGGGAGAAAACCTGAAAAAGATCAGCCTGGCCGGCAATCATCTGCTGACGCTGATCAATGACATCCTGGATATCTCCAAGGTGGAGAGCGGAAAGCTCACCCTGAGCCCGCTGACCTTCTCCATCGTGGAGACGGCGCAGAACCTGGTGAACCTTTCCCAGCCGATGATCAAGGAAAAGAACATTGAATTCAGTTTCCGCATCAACCGCATGGAGAAGGAATACCTTTACGCGGATCAGCTGCGGCTGAACCAGATTTATATCAACATTCTTTCCAATGCCATCAAATATACGGTGCCGGGAGGCCGGGTGTCCGTGGATCTTCGGGAGGAAAAGAGCGAAAAGGAAGGCTGCGTCCGGCTGGTGTACCGCGTTGAGGATACCGGGATCGGGATGAGCCCCGAATTCCTGGAAAAGATGTACCAGCCTTTTTCCCGGCAGACGGACAGCCGGGTCAACAGCATTCAGGGGACCGGGCTCGGGCTGGCGATTACCCGGCAGATGGTAGATCTGATGGACGGGACCATCGAGTGCCGGAGCGAGCTTGAAAAAGGGACGGTCTTCACGATTACGCTGGATCTTCCCATCGCCGAAAAGCAGCTGGAGGAAATGCGGATCGAAGGCGTGGATGTCCTGATCGCCGATGACGACCCGATGCTGCTGGAGACCGCGGCGGATGCCCTGGAATCGCTGGGGATCCGCACAGACCAGGCCGGGACCGGCATGGAAGCGCTGGAGAAGGTCCGCCGCCGGCATGAGGACGCAAAGGACTACGATGCGGTCATTCTGGACTGGAAGATGCCGGACATGGACGGCGTGGAGACCCTCCGGCGCATCCGGGCGGAGGTCAGCTCCCGGATTCCTGTTTTGCTGACCTCGGCCTATGACTGGTCCGATATCGAGGATGCGGCAAAGGAAGCGGGAGCAAACGGATTCATCGGCAAGCCGCTGTTCCGCTCCAGGCTGTATGAAAAGATCAATGAGCTGCTCGGGACGGGAGCGAAGGCCGCGGAGCCGGAGGATGATTATTCCGACCTGGCCGGAATGAATATTCTGATCGCGGAGGATAACGACATTAACTGGGAGATTATCTCCACCATGCTGGATATGTTCGGCATCACCCCGGAACGGGCGGAGAACGGACAGATCTGTGTGGATAAAATCGCGGCGGCCGCGGAAGGCAGCTACGACCTGATCTTTATGGATATCCAGATGCCGGAAATGAACGGCCTGGACGCGACCCGGAAGATCCGCGCGCTGGAAAACCCGTGGGCGGCCTCCATCCCCATCATCGCCATGACTGCCGACGCTTTCTCTGAAAACGTGGCGGAATGCCTGCAGGCGGGGATGAACGGACATATCGCCAAACCGATTGATCTTAAAATTGTTATCAAAGAGATTCGCAGAATCAAGGAGGAGAAACAATGAAAAGAATGCTTTGTACCATTCTGGCCGCCCTGCTCGCCATCGTTCCGGCATCCTGGATTTCTCAGGCCCGGGCGGAATCCGCTGGCATATTCCAGCCGAGACTGGATACAGAGACCAGCTGTGAAATTACTGTGGTTGGAAGCTATTCCAACTTTGAGGCGCTTGAAGTTGAATTTGATAGCTTCAATGAGATTTACCCCAACGTTGAACTGACCTATCTGAAACCGGATGACTACAACAACCTTCTGGGAACGGTGCTGGAAAGCAAAAATCCCCCGAATAT
>ODAI013417909.1_pt1 | contig 12008 bp, 3 predicted proteins | sample 1539321 | NCBI WGS metagenome assembly ODAI01 (sample SAMN02144231, study PRJEB22623) | gut metagenome | biome: sheep rumen | host: Ovis aries | place: New Zealand
AAATATAGTTAAATATAGAGATGAAAATGGAAAAATAAAGACAAGAAAAGAACTTCTTAAAGTTCCAAAGCTAGGGAAAGTTGCATTTGAACAATGTGCTGGTTTCTTAAGAATAATGGATGGAACAAATGCTATTGAGATGACAGCAGTTCATCCAGAAAGCTATGAAGTAGCCGAAAAATTATTAAATAATTTAGGATTTAATATTGAAGATATTAGAAATAAAGAGAAAGTCATAGAATTAAGAGAAAAATTAAAAACTGTAAATATACCAAGTATGGCAAAAGAGCTTGATGTTGGGGAAATGACTTTAAGTGATATTATACAAGAACTTTCTAAACCAGGAAGAGACCCTAGAGATGATATGCCAAAACCAGTGCTTCGTACAGATGTATTAAAATTTGAAGATTTAAAAGATGGAATGGTACTTACTGGAACAGTTAGAAATGTTATAGATTTTGGATGTTTTGTTGATATTGGAGTAAAATATGATGGCTTAGTTCATATTTCAGAAATGAGTGATAAATATATCAAAAATCCATCTGAGATTGTATCTGTTGGCGATATTGTAAAAGTAAAAGTTATAAAAATTGATCAAGAGAGGCATAAAGTTGGTTTAAGTATGAAAATATAAAGAGGTGTGTCCTATTATAGGACAGCCTCTTTATATTTCTCTTGAATCTCTTTTATTTTATCATAATCATTTTTTAATATATCTATAAATAAATTTGCAATTTCAGGGTCAAATTGTGAACCACTGCATTTTTCAAACTCAGAAATAACAGTGTCTATATGTAAAGAATCTCTATATGATCTTTTCGATGTCATTGCGTCAAAAGTATCAGCAACCGCTGTAATTCTAGCTAAGTAAGGAATTTTCTCACCTTTCAACTGCTCTGGATAACCCTTCCCATCAAATCTTTCATGATGATATTTTACAATAGGCAAAATGTCTTGAAATATAGAAGCTGTAGAAAGGATATGAGCACCAATAGTAGGGTGATTTTTTATTTCTGAGTATTCGTCCTCAGAAAGTTTACCTTCTTTTTGCAAGATTGAATCTGGGACCCCAATTTTACCAATGTCATGGAACAATCCACCTATTTCAAGTCTTCTGAGATCCTCGCTAGAAAGCCCTAATTTTTGACCAATTAATACAGATAAAGCTGAAACTCTATCTGAATGACCTCTTGTATATGTATCTTTTGCTTCGACTGTATATCTAAGAGTTTGAATACTTTCCATGTAAGCTTGTTCAAGTTGTTTATATGTATTTGATAGTTTATCATTTATAGATTTTATTTCATGCATTTGTTCTACTGATTTTATTCCTGACTCAATTAATAATAGCAATTGATCAAATTTATCACTTTTTTCACAATAACCTTGAATATCCAATCTCTTAATGGTTTCAAGAGGTGGAGCAAGATCTTTATGACCTGTAAGCAATAATATATATAATTCTTTATTAAATTTTCTAATTTCCTCAACTACTTGGTCTCCATGAAGAGGAGTCATTATAAAATCAAGAAGCAGTAAATCAAAATGTTCATGTTTAATTCTTTCAATAGCTTCTTCAGGATTAGTTATTCCAGTGAAAGAATATCCTGATCTTTTTAGAAAAATTGAAAGAGAATCAATAATTCCTTGTTCATCATCGACTGCAAGTATTTTGTATGAAGAATTTGTATCTGAATTATTAGTTTGAATATTTCCTATTCTCATAAGTAGTTACCTCCTTTTAGTATATAGAGTAAACTACAACTATTATAAACATATTTTTTCTAAAAATCAACAATTTTTTTGTTTTTTATAAAATTATGTTACAGTTCAGTAAATGAACAATTTTGCCCTACTAAGGAATAAATATATTATAATGGTAATATTATATTAAACGTGGTTCCTTTACCTGCTTCAGATTCAAATGTGATATCACCATTAAAATGGGCTTTTATTGTTGAATATGACATATATAGACCTAAACCAGTTCCATTTTTTCCTTTAGTTGTAACCATTTCCTTAAATAGTTTATTTTTTATTTTTTCAGGAAGACCAGATGCATGATCTTGAATTGATATAATACAGTTTGAATTTTCTTTTGTTACAATTAATTCTATCGTTTGCTCTGGTTTTCCATTATATGCTTGTATAGCATTTGATAACATATTATTAATTATTTGAACTAAACTATTAACATCTCCTTTAATAACAGTATTTTCATCTGTTAGAACAGATATATTTAAATAAACTATAGCATTTTTTAGTTCATGTTTCATTAAAATATCCACACGTTTTAATAGTTCAGAAATGGTAAAGGTAATTTCTTCATCATTAGTAAAATTTACGGCTTGTCCCTTTACTGCTGTAATTACATCAGACATATATTCTGAATAACTTTTAATTTTAGATATCCAGTTTTTCATATCATTTGCTATATCATGAAAGTCTTCATTTGTTACAATAGGATTACCAATAGAATTATCTAGTTCATCTGCTAAATCTTTTAATCCTTCTGCTGCTCCGGAAATAGACATTATAGGTGTTTTTAAGTTATGAGCAATTCCTCCAATCATTTGACCTAAAGAAGATAAACGCTCTCTTTCTATTAACATATTTTGATTGTTTTGAATTGTTTCCATATCTTTTTTATGTTGAGTAATATCTTTAAATAATATAAGAATTCCGAGAATTTGTCCATTATTTAAAATTGAAGATATTTCAACATTAAATGATTTTTTTAAATCTTTTACATCTATTTCAAAGGATTCGGTTGAATAATTATTAGTAACTTTTTTCAAACTATCAAGAAAGATATGTTCATTTATATTATAATGTTTTAATATTTCTGAAAAGCTATATCCTCTTATTTTTGCAGTGTCTTTTATTTTAAATGTAGTTATAAATGTTTTGTTGAAATCTGATATTTCATAATTTGTATTTAATACAAGATATGAATCAGAAATTCTATCTACTATTCTTTGAAGAGCTATAGGAGTAGCACCTAAAAAGTTAAATTTAAATATGGCTAAAAAGAAGAATAATATTGTAATAGCAAATGATATAGGAGTCAAATAAATTGTCATTGATATTATCTTAAATGTTCCTAATATATTTACTATTAAAGGGATGGCTATACCTATAATAATTAAGAGGGCTTGTTTTGAAAAAAAGCCAGAGTTTTTAATTGAATATTTAATTAACATAAATATAGATATTGCAAATAAACCATAGGTATAGTATGTATGTATATTAAAATACGGCCCAAACACTGTTTCAGAAATGCTAGTTGAGTATTTAATGTAAAATAAATGATGATAGTTATTAGTCCATAGTATTATTAATGAAGCAATTGGTATAATAAATAATAGAATATATTCTTTTTTTAATTTAATTTTTGTTTTAACAAAAATTAAAGCTATGAAGAAAAATGCTACAGGTAAGAAACATACACCAATATAAATAAAATATTCAAAAATCAAAGGATTAACTTTAAAATGATTCATAAATACTATTTGAAGTATACAACAGATTAGCCAAAAAATCATTATACCTATTGATGTTATAAAAATATTATCTAATTGTTTTCGTTTCTTTTTGTTTAATAAAAAATTTAAAAGTATTAATAATATACTAGACAATAGTATTAATAAAATTAGTGTTGTATTAGTAGACAATAATAACATTTATAATTCCTCCATTATTGATTTTATTATTTTTATTAGATAAGAATTCGTATTTTGGTGCCATTTAAAACCTAATTTTCTAAGATATTTTATTGTAAATTTAGTAGATAGATGGATTTGTTTGCTGTAATTTATATGAAGCTTAGCATCAAAATCATACAATAAATTAGTTATAATATTCTTTTTATTAGGATTATTTATCATTTTTTGAATCTTTTTTGTAAATTCTTCCTCACTTGATGTTTTAATAGAAATTCCGTTTTTATTTAATAAAGATATTAGCTTTTTCATTGAAATTGTATTAGGATTTGATATATGAAAAACACGATTATATTGTGAGGGATTGCTGACTAATTTGAATATTGCTTTTGCTGAATCATCAACTGGGGAAATGCTAATTAACATACTCAACAAATAATTTGGTATTATGCCAAGCTTTATAAAACTAATAAGATTATTTATAACTTTATTATCTAAAATATTTTCCTGAAACACACCATCAGAATAACGATGCATTAAGTTTCCCATTCTTAAAATATAAGCATCTAATCCATTGGCTATACTTGCTAATAACATATTCTCTGCTTCAAATTTAGTCCTAATATATATGTTATCAAGGTTTTGACCTATATATAAAGTTGTTTCATCAAAATTAACTTTTTTTATTTTTTTGCGTAAATTGTGTTTGGTATTGAACATTAAATATGAAGTATCCAAATCTGATCCAGACACACTTATAGTTGATATGTGATAAAGTCTTTTTTTATATTTTTTGCAAAAGTCTATAATATTTTTAATACTCTTTACATTAGCGTTATACATTTTTTCATAAATTCCAAAATGAGAAACAATTGCAGCAGAATTAATTATAACATCTATTGAATTAGAAATGTTCTGCAGCATTTCTTCATTAACTCCCAAATTATTCTTTGTGATATCTCCAGATATTACAAAAATTCTTTTGTTAAAAAGATTTTCAAAAGTATTATTAAAATAAAATAGTAATTTTTGTTTTAATCTTTGTTCAGCAGAAATATTTTTAGAATTTCTAACAATACAATATATATTAGAAGAGCTATTATCTATAAACTCTTTTAATATATGTATACCTAAAAAACCAGTAGCTCCAGTTAGCAAAATACCTTTGTAGTTGCATTTTGTTAAATGAACTCTTTTTTTGGAGTTTTTTAAAACCTCTAAATGCTTTTCCGATAAATTTTCAATTTTATTAAACATAGAATTATCATTTAAAGATATAATTTTTTCTTCCAATTCGCTAACTGTTGGATAATTAAAAATATCTTGATAGCTTATTTTATTAGAAATTTTTAATATTTCCATATTTAAGTTCATAGCAAGTAATGAGTCTCCGCCTAATTCAAAAAAGTTATCATTTATTCCTATAGGTGCTATATTTAAAATACTTTCAAAAATACTGACTAATTTTTTTTGTAAATAAGTTTTTGGTGGTGTATAGATTTTTTTATTGAGATATACAAAATCTTGAGGTAAAGGAAGATTTTTTTTATCTATTTTCCCATTTGGAGTATATGGAAATTTTTCCATAACCACATAATAAGATGGAATCATATATTTTGGAAGATAATTTGCAATATATTGTTTTAAATTATTAGTATTGATTTTTTGTTCCGAGGTAAAATAGCATGTTAAAAATTCTTTTTTGTCAATTGAATTTTTTATAACTATACATTTACTTATATGCGGAAATTGTTCAATTACATTTTCAATTTCACCAAGCTCAATTCTTAAACCTCTTAATTTTACTTGGTTATCAGATCTTCCAAGACAAATGATCTCTCCATTTGCATTAAAATAGCCAATATCTCCAGTTTTATACATAATAGAATTTTTAACAAATGGATTATTAATAAATGATTTATCTGTTAATTCTTTGTTATTTAAATATCCTTTTCCTACTCCATCTCCAGAAATGTAGATTTCTCCACTAATTCCAATAGGAAGAACATTATGGTTAGTATCTAATATATAAATTTGTGTATTATCTAAAGGTTTACCTATGGTTATTTTATTAGTATTCATTTTTGTTAATGTAGAAAATACGGTTGTTTCACTTGGACCATATCCATTATATATTGTAGCACCACATAAATTTGACAGTTCTTGTACTAACTTTAGAGGAAGTTGTTCACCAGCAAGTGTAATATACTCTAAAATTGATAAATATGGCATATCGCTTTGATTGTTCAAAAAAGTTTGCATTCTTGAAGGTGTAGATTGCATTATTTTAATGTTATGTTTTTGTATTAAATTATTTAGTAAATATGGTGAATTTTGTTCATTTTCATCTGCAATTATAACTTTTAATCCTCTTTGTAATGATATAAGAGTTTCAAAAATAAATATATCAAAACTTATTGTAGTTATTGAAACTATAGCCATATTATTTGGAGCTTTTAAATATTCAATATAGTGATTGCAGTAATTTGTAAGATTTGATAAAGCTTTATGTTTTAGAACAACACCCTTAGGGTTTCCTGTAGAACCAGAAGTAAAAATCACATAAGAAGTATCTTCTTGAGTATTTATATGTTCTAAATTTTGTGATTCAAGAGAATATATATCTTCTTTGTTTAAATCAATCAATACAATATTTTCATAATTTAATTTATTTTTTAAACATTCCTGTGTTAATAATAGCTTAGCATTGCTGTTGTTTAACATATAATCTATTCTATCCTTAGGGAATGTTGGGTCAATTGGAATATATGCTCCACCAGATTTAAGCACACCTAAAATAGATATAATCATTTCTAAAGAACGATTAACCATTATACCAATAAGATCATTTTGTTTAATATTTTTTTGAAATCTTAAATAATAAGCTAAACTATTTGCTTTTTTATTTAGTTCTTTATAGGTTAATTTTTGGTCTTCAAAAACAACAGCAATTTTATCTGGAGTTTTTTCTACTTGCTCTTCAAATAAATCTGTTATTGTTTTGTTTTTAGGATATTCAGCAGAAGTATTATTAAATTCGTATAATATTTTATTTTTTTCTTCTTGTGAAAGAATATCAATATTTTTTAGCTTAATATCCAAATTACTTAATACATTATTTATAATATTTAAATAATGATTAGACATGTTTTTTATAAAGTCTTCAGTAAATAAACTTGTTGCATATTCGAAGGTTAGTGCTATAGTGTCATTTTGAGGTACTGCCTCTATTGATAAATCAAATTTTGATATATTAGTATCTGGTATATAATAATTAGCTTTGGTATTTTTTATTTTTATTTCTTTATACCCATTATTCTGATATGTAAACATAGTATCAAATAATGGATTTCTGCTTGTGTCTCTTGTAATACCTAAATCTTTAACAAGTTCATCAAATGGATAAGTTTGGTGCTTAAAAGCATTAAGTAAGTTTTCCTTTATGTTTAATACAAAATTTTTAAATGAACTTGATGTATCAATTTTGTTTCTTAAAGCAAGAGTGTTTACAAACATACCAATTATATTATATGTTTCAGCTAAATCTCTTCCAATGATTGGGGATCCAATAACAATATCATCTTGTGAAGTATATTTTGAAAGTAAAATATAATAACAAGATAGTAAAAACATATATTGTGTAATTTCAAGTGAATCACATAATTTCTTTATTTTATTTGAAGTTTGATTATCTATTAAAGAGTAAACCTTTTTACCTTTAAAAGTTCGAATAGAGGGTCTTGAAAATTGAGTAGGTAAATTTAAAACAGGTATTTCGTCTTTAAATTGGTTCAACCAATATGTTCTATCTTCTTTATTCTGATTTGATGTTATCTTTTCAAATTCGTAATTTGCATAATCTTTATATTGTATCTTTAAAACAGGTAATGTAACATTATTATATATTTTTACAAGTTCATCAATAAAAATAGATAAAGACGTTCCGTCAGATATAATATGATGCATATCTATAAATATAGCATTTTTCTTATTTGTAAATTTTAAATATTTTACTCTAAATAATGGTGCTTTTGATAAATCGAAAGGTTTAACAAAATCATTAAAAATAGAATCAATACTTTCAAAATTTACATTATCTTGTACATCTAATTTAAAATCAATATCTTCTTTGATTTTTTGAATAACATTTTCATTTTCAACTTCGAAATATGTACGTAATGACTCTTGATGTTGAATTACAGTATAAATACATTTTTCTAACTTTTCTAAATCAAGCTCTTGGTCAAATATAATTCCGCCAGGAATATTGTATAGAATTGAATTTGATCCATCCATTTGACTTGCAAAATATATTCTTTTCTGAGCTGAAGAAACTTTATAAGAGTTTGATTTAGAAACTGGTTTTAAACTAATTTGAGAGGTTAAAGAATTATTTGCAATTAAATCAGACAAATCACGTATTTTAGAATTATCTAGGATATCTTTAACATATATTTGAACTTTGAATTCTCGTCGAATGTATGAAGATAATGTAATTGCAGATAACGAATCTCCACCAAGCTCAAGAAAATCATCGTTTATAGAAATGTTTTCTGTTTGTAAAATAGTTTTTAATATTTCTATTAATTTGATATCATATTCATTTCTTGCATTTTTAGAAATTGTTTCTTTTTTTATATAATTAATTTTTGATAAAGCTTTACGGTCTATTTTACCGTTAGGGGTATAAGGTAATTCTTTTATTTGCATAAAATATTTTGGAATCATATATTTTGGTAAAAATTGTTCCAAATATTTTTCAATATCACTAATATTAACTTCAGTATTAGATGTAAAATATGCACATAGGTACTCATGCAAATTATCTGATTTTTTAATAACTGCACAAGAATTTATAAAAGAAAGCGAATTGATTTTATTTTCAATTTCTCCAAGTTCAATTCTTAAACCTCTTATTTTTACTTGGTTATCAGACCTTCCCAGACAAATAATTTGTCCATTTGCATTAAAATAGCCAATATCTCCAGTTTTATACATAATTGAATTCTTAACAAATGGATTATTAATAAACGATTTATCTGTTAATTCTTTATTATTTAAATATCCTTTTCCAACTCCATCTCCAGAAATGTAGATTTCTCCACTAATTCCAATAGGAAGAAAATTATGGTTAGCATCTAATATATAAATTTGTGTATTATCTAAAGGTTTACCTATAGTTATTTTATTAGTATTCATTTTTGTTAATGTTGAAAATACTGTTGTTTCGCTTGGACCATAGCCATTATATATTGTAGCACCACATAAATTTGATAAATCTTGTACTAACTTTAGGGGTAATTGTTCTCCAGCAAGAGTTATATAATCTAAATTAGATAAGTATGGCATTTCTTCCTTGTTGTTTAAGAAAATCTGCATTCTTGAAGGTGTAGATTGTATTATTTTAATATTATGTTTTTGTATTAAATTATTAAGTAAATATGGTGAATTTTGTTCATTTTCATTTGCAATTACAAGTTTTAATCCTCTTTGTAATGATATAAGAGTTTCAAAAATAAATATGTCAAAGCTTACTGTAGTTATTGAAACTATAGCCATATTATTTGGCGTTTTTAAATATTCAATGTAATGGTTGCAATAATTAGTAAGGTTTGATAAAGCTTTGTGATTAAGAACAACACCTTTGGGCTTTCCTGTAGAGCCAGATGTAAAAATTACGTAAGAGGTATCATCATAGTTATTTATATGTTCTAAATTATCAGATTTCAATGCATCATATATTTCGTTGTTGGTTAAATCAACAAATATAATACTATTAAAATCAACTTTACCATTTAATTTTTTTTGTGTTAATAATATTTTTGCATTACTATTTTCTAACATATAATCTATTCTATCCTTAGGGAATGTTGGGTCAATAGGAATATATGCTGCACCAGATTTTAGAACAGCTAAAATAGATATAATCATTTCTAAAGAACGATTAACCATAATGCCAACAAATTCGTTTCTAGCTATATTTTTTTCGAATCTTAAATAATGTGCTAAACTATTTGCTTTTTCATTTAATTCTTTATATGTTATTTTTTTGTCTTCAAAAACTACAGCTATATTATCAGGCGTTTTTTTCACTTGCTCTTCAAATAATTCCATAATAGTTTTGTCTTTAGGATATTCAGCATGAGTATTATTAAATTCATATAATATTTTATTTTTTTCTTCAAGTGTTACGATATCAATATTGTTCAAATTGATACTAGGATTTTTAATAATTTGAGAAATTATATGTATTATTCTTTTATGTAAGTCAGATATATCTTCCTCAGAATATTTATTAGCTAAATAATCATAATTAATTTCCATGGTTCCTGTGTCATTAATGTCATATATATGTATTGCAATATCATTTGCACTGCTATGATTAAACACCCAGTTTGTTTTATAATTTCCTATGTTTTTATCATAAGCTTTAGTTAACTGATATGAAAACATAATGTTATATAGGTTTGGAACATTAGTGAATTTGGCTCTTATATCTTCTAAAATAGAATTATACGAGTACTTTTGATGCCTTAAAATTCCAATAATATTTTTAGAAATAGTTTTAACAAATTCGTCAAATGAAGTATTTTCTATAAAGTTAAATCTGATAGGTACAGTATTAACAAACATACCGGTAGATTGTTTATCATTTATAGTTGTTCTATTTAAAATTGGAGTTCCAATAACAAAATCATTAACGCTAGAAACGCGGTTTATATATATTGCATAAATAGATATAAAAAAATTAAAAAATGAGAGATGATTTTCTTTACAAAAAATACTTATTTTATTTAATAAATCTTTGTCAATATTGAAAATCAATCTATTTGCGTTATATGAAGATGATGGCTCTACTTTACTTATATTTGGAATTGTAGCTATTTCTGGCATGGATGAAAATGTTTTGTTCCAATAAGACTTATCAATTGCGTATTTATGGCTTTGTTTGTATTCTTGTTCTTTTTCTATGTAATAAATATATGAAGAACCTTTAGTCAAAACTTTTTCTCCGTTTTTTATATAGTGATATATTTGAATTATTTTTTGTATAGTTAAGCCAAGAGACCATGAATCTGCAACAATATGATGAATATTTAAAATGACTCCAGCAGAATTGTCCGGAAAGATTGCAATTTTAAATTTGAATAAGCAAGAGTCAATAATATTGAACTTTTCATTTACCATTTCTTGTTCAATATTATTGAAATCCTCAGTGTTATTTACATATATAGTTTCAATATCAAATGGTACAAAATCAGAGATATATTGCATTGGAACATCGTTTTTTAATGATAGTTTAATTCTAAAACTATCATTATTTTGAACCAAAAAATATATAGCCTTTTTTAAAGCTTCGATATTAATATTTTCATATATAATGCCAGATGTACAAATATTATTTATATTAGTATTTTTAAAAAAATTTTCTGTATACCAGATACTCTTTTGTGGATTCGTTAATTCATAAAATATCCTTTCCATTATTTTCCTTTCCACTTTCTTAAATAACATAATGAAATTATACATTATTAATGAAAAAAAATCAAATTTTTTTTAAAATATATGATTAAATTAAATTAATAATGTAAATAATTTTTTTAAAGGAGAGGACTTAAGATGAAAAAAAACAGGAAAAATAAAGGTAAAATTGCTTTCAGTATACTTTGGATTGGCTTAGTTGGTTTGATAGTATACAACTTGTATACCATATACATAAATATAGAAATACAAAACTCAAATTATGAAACAAAAAAAGTGTCTGTTTCCACAAATAATGAAGAAAATGTGGATAACAGTACAAAAAACGACGAAGAACAAGAAGATATGTTGGAAAAAATAATTGAAAGTGTAGTTGGAATATCAAGACTTACTAATGCTGGAGGCTCAATTTTAAATAATATATCAAGTGATGACTTAGGTTTAGGAACAGGGGTAATAGTAAGTGAAAATGGATATATTTTAAGCAACAGTCATGTAACAGGAGATAGATTTAGTAGTTGTTATGTGACAATAGAGGAAAACACATATAAAGGGTTAGTTGTTTTTAGTGAACCTGATTTAGATTTGTCAATTGTAAAAGTAAATGCAAATAATCTAAGGCCAATAGACTTAGGAGATTCAAGTAAAATAAAAGTTGGAAATAAAGTATATGCAATAGGCAATCCCATAGGTTATGAATTCAAAAGAACTGTAACATCAGGAATTATAAGTGCAGTTAATAGAACTATAAAAATTGAAGAAAGAGAAAATGTAAGTTATGTTTCTAATTTAATTCAAACAGATGCTACAATAAATCCTGGTAATAGTGGAGGACCATTAGTAAATAGTAAAGGTGAAGTGGTT
>ODAI013254260.1_pt1 | contig 12007 bp, 4 predicted proteins | sample 1539321 | NCBI WGS metagenome assembly ODAI01 (sample SAMN02144231, study PRJEB22623) | gut metagenome | biome: sheep rumen | host: Ovis aries | place: New Zealand
ACTGTCGTCCCTTCATATATGAGTCGAAAGTATATCCATTCACCAGAGGTGCACCAGGAATCGTTGCCAACATGGCATTGACAGTCGACGGGAGGAGCATGGAATAGGCCGTCTCGATGCTTCCTATGCCATCCTCGAACTCGCATTTGCCGCCGCCACCACCTAACGAGAAATTCATGCTGGCGGTCCATTTGTCCCATACGTAGGCGGCCTGTATGCTCGGTATAACGGGCGCAATGGCCTTGCCTTCATATTTTACGGTGGTCTGTCCCGGACGGGTCATGTTCCCAGCCAGGGTGGGGAACGTAGTGGTCACATCACGATGCTGGTGTGCATTCTGTATAGTGGCACCAAGGTGGAACCCCTTTTTCAAGAAGCTGATTCCAGCGGGATTCATATAGACACCGTCAATGTCAATGACTGCATCGCGACTGGGATTGCGTAGGAACGATGCACTTTGGTTGGTGTTGGTGACCAAGCCACCGGCCCAGACCGTGCCCGTTGTCATGCTCAAGAGCACGGCAGAAATGATTGTTCTGATTTTTTTCATACTCATTCGTGTTAAGAATCTGGCTGCAAAGTTACACATAAAAATCGGTTTTGTGCAATGAATTGTAAAGAAATGTTGCACAAAGGGGGTTGAAAATGGGCAATTTTATTGATATACATCAAGCATGGGCGTCTTTCGGGGGAGGAATGGGCATGTCTTTTGTAACAAAAAAAGCCGCAAGGGGCGGGAATCCCCTTGCGGCTTTTTCATATACATTTCCGTTTTTTTGCCTTATTTCCCGAGAATCTTATTTACCAGGGCCGTGACGTCGGCGATGGTGACGGAGTTGTCTTCGTTCACATCGGCCGCAGCGTGGTCATAGACGGGTGTCGGGCCGTTGTCTTTGCCGAGGATGATGTTGACGAGTGCCGTGACGTCGGCAATGGTGACAGAGCCGTCGCGGTTGATGTCGCCGATGAGGCTTCCCGTGCCGAGGTACATCAGGCGGAAGTTGTCGAAGAGCGTCCAGTCGTTGGTGACGGTCGTCGTCTTGCGGATGCCCACGCGCAGGGTGCCGTCCTCGACGGTGACACGCACGGGGTTGCTCCAGTACAGGCCTGCGCTCATGTAGGCCGAGCCGTCGCCCTGGCTGTTGGGGACATAGCCGTAGGACGAGGTGATGCCCGTGTTGCCGTTCATCCCGGCCGCCTCGAAGATGGAGGGCATGGCCGTCTGCTCGCTGCCTGCGTAGAGTTGGGCATGGATGGTCTCGGTGCCGGCGGCCCTGGCTGAGGCGGCGGGGTCGGCTCCGTGGCCTCCGTAGCGGTAGAAGCCCTGTGCGGACAGTTCGTAGATGCCGTTCGGGATGTCGGTCAGTTCTTGATAAACGTCGAAGTTGGTGTTGAACTTCTCGGCATTCAGGTTCGTGTTGTCGCCCGCAATGACGGGGCCGCCCTGCCAGTTGCTGTTGCGGCTGTCGTTGCGGCCGAAGTTGTAGCCCGGGAGCAGGAAGGTGGCGTTCACGGGATGGGCCGCAGTGGCCTCGCCCATGCGTTCCAGCATTTCTTCAGGGCTGTAGAGCATCCACTGAGCCCTTTCGTCGGTGGCCGAAGTCGTGGTGACCACGATGTTGCCCGATTCGGGAGCGGCCAGGAAGTTGACACCGTCGGTGGTGAGTGTATAGGTGGTCTTACCGTTCGAAATGCCCGACGGCGCGATGACCCATGTGGTGTAGGCGTTGTCGAGGAACAGGTCCGGGCCGAAGTATTCGTTGGCAGCTCCGTTGTTAATGCGAGAGTCGAGGGTATAGCGCTCGCCGTCGGGGGTGACGGTGAAGTCTATGCCCGTTTCGCCCAGTGTGCCCTGCGTGCCCCAGCTGTTGCCGGCGGTGAGGAACTGTCCGGAGCTTGTGTTGTAGAGATAGCGCGTGCCTTCGATGGTCTCGGTGAGGAAGACGGTCAGTTCGAACGTTTGCGAATATGTGGTGCCGTTCACCTCGTAGGTGGCCGTGTAGGTGCCGTCGGCCAGTGGCGTCAGGGTCAGCGTGGCCCCGTGCGCCCCGTTGCTCCATGTGACACTCTCGGCATCGATGAGGTCGGGAAGGCGCAATCCGAGCGTCACCTGTGAGCCTGCGGCCACGACGGCCGACGTCTCGTTGCGAGTCGTTCCGTCGGTGATGAGGTAAGGTTCGTGGTAGACGATGCCGATGTGGAATGTCTGGGCCGACCACGTGCCGCTCTGGTTCTTGAAGTAAGCCGTGTAGTCGCAATCCTGGAGGATGGGTCGGGTGGTCAGGAACTCAGACGTTTCGCCCGTCGACCACAGGTAGGTGCCCCAGCCACGGTCGGCCAGCGGGTGCATGGTGACGGTGGAGCCGTAAAGCACGGTGGCCGTCTCCGTTTCGGTCTCGACGTTGTTGTAGGTGATAAAGGGGCGTAGCCGGTCGGGCAGTCCGTCGCCTGCTACGGCAATGGGGAAGCACTGCTGGCTTTGGATGCCGTTCTGGTTGGTGTAGGTGACACGGTAGATGAAGCTGCGGTTCGTGGCGACGGTGATGTTTCGGGTGGTCTGGCCCGTGTTCCACTGCCACCGGCCCGTGTCCGTCTCTCCGCTGGGCAGCTGCGGCATCAGCGTGATGGTTTCTCCCGTCGGCACGCACGTATTATTATTAATGTTAAAGTTGTTGATGAGTCCGCCCAGTTCGCTGTGCGAAACGACATTTCCGCTGATGTTGCCCAGATTGTTTTCCACGCCGAGCGAGGGAATCAGTCCGTCGAACGAACCGCTGTACTGCATCTTCGGAGAGAGTTCGGTGGGCACTTTCTCGGCGGGGGCCAGTTGCTCGTCGTAGGTGTTCATCAGCACCGAGTAGCCCAGATGGTCATAGCCTCCGCTGACTCCGCCGGAACCACCGCCGTCGATGCCCATGTTGTTGTATGTAGTCTCAGAGAAGGGCATACGAACGCCTTTTACACCCTCGTAGATACCAATGACGTTGCCCCAGTAAGGACGAGTTTCTACGCCGAGGACAGGTCCCGTCATCAGCCACGAACGGCTGTCGGTCCAGGCATAGCCGTTGGTGTAGTAGTGGAAATTGGTCCACGGCAGGTTCTCCACACTTTGCGTCTGAGCGGCGATGTACTCGATGCCGGCAGCAAGGCGGTGATCCATGTAGGCGAAGAGGTCATCCCCTTGGTTCCATCCCACCTTCGCTACATCCACGGCCAGACCCAATGCCATGGCGGGATGGCCTGCGTCGCGTGCACTCTCTTGCATCTGTCCGAGTTTGCCATAGGCTCCTGTTTCGAGTTCTGATTCTGTGGTCGTCACAACCAGATTGCCCAGGAAGTCCGTCAGTCCGTTGCCCATGATGGGGTCGGCAGTGCGCGGATTCTCAAAGGTCCCTACTTGGTCGTACTTGAAGTATGACATACCCTGGTTGTAGATGAAGACATCGTCACAAAGTATGCCGATGGAGATGACACACATGATGTTGCACAATGGCCAGTTCGACCAGTAATGGCCGGGAGCCTGCCACCACTTGCCAGCGTTGGCCCATGTGCCGTTTCGGCCACGAAGGAAGCCGATGGACGGGGCATACCAGACTTGCAGCATCCACTTCTTGAACTGTTCAAAGTCGGACTTGGCCCATCCCTCGTAGTCGCGCACCAGTTCGGCGGCTTGGGCAAACTGGTAGCCGTAGGTGCCTGCGGCCAGTGCGTAGTTCGAGTCGCCCGTGACCACTTTCGTGACGTTGGCCCACTGCATCAGGATGCGCACGGCGGCTGCGGCGCACTCCTCATTTCCCTCGATTTTCCAGCGCAGGGCATTCTGGTAGGCCATGGTGGCTCCTCGGGCCGCGTTGATGTAGTTCTGCCCTGAGCTGCCACCGCGCACGATGACCTCCACGGGCCATGTGGCTATCCACGGTTGGGCGTATTCGGCATTCTTCAGCACGTTGTAGGCCGCCGTGACCTTTTCGTTGCCGGCGGCCAGTTGGGCCTTCACGCGGTCGAAGTCGGCCTGCGTGTGGAGGCCGCCCGGATGGATGAAGCCGCGTTCCGTGTCGTAGGCATCTGCCAGTTGCGACACGGTGGGCAGTGTCACGCCCTGTGTGGCCTTGGTGATGGATATGAGCGAGTTGAGTTGTTCGCAGACGTCGTCCATATATTCTTGGCTATATGTGCCGTTGGCCACGATTTGGGCCTTGTTGCGCATGGCGGTCAGTTCGCCGATGGCACCGGGCAGGTAGGCCGAAGCATTACTGATGACGGTGTTGGCCGAGGCAATGGCCGTCAGCAGTGCCGTGTTGTTGCCCGTTGACCCGTGCTTGAACGCATTGTCCAGTGAGGCTGTTTCGGTTGTCAGCTGTGCGATTTCGCTGGCCGAAAGTACACGGTCGTAGAGACGGAAGTCATACACCAGAGTGTTGCGCAGATAGTTGTCGCCCGAGAAGGGCGCACGTCCTACCCAGCAATAGGTGGGTTTGCGATTGGCATAGAGGGTGCTGTTCAGCGGCATGTTTTCGACGGTTCCTGCCAGGTTGCCGTCGATGTAGAGCTGACCCGTGGCACCCGACTGGGTGTAAGCCACATGAATCCAGCGTGCCTGGGCCGAGGCTGTCCCTGTTTCAAATCCGGTCTCGTTGGTGTAGCCGCCCGTGCTGTTGGCCACGCGTTGGGCATTCAGCCGATAGGCCGTGTAGGGACCGTCGGTGGCCGTATTGGCTGCGAGAGCCGAGAAGGCCCAAAGGAAGTAGCCGTTGCCCGCGAGCGAGGCCGACTTGCCGACGCGGTAGTAGACGGAAACCGTGTAGTTGTCCGTGGCGGCAAAAAGTTCACCGGCCTTGGAGGTCAGGTCGAGATAGCCGGAGCCGCTGCCGAGGTCAAGCACGCGGTACTTTCCCATTGCGGCGATGCGGGCCGTACTGTTCACGGTGGCCGTGATGCCCGAAATGTTGTCCTTGACGGTGGTGCCTGTAGCCTGATTGAAGTCGAGATGCATGACCAGGTTGGCATCTTGCTGTGCCCATGCCGTTGTGCAAAGGAGCAATGAGAGTAGGATGGATTTGATTTTCATGGATATGAGTTGTTGCTAGTTTCCGTGCAAAGGTACGAACATTTCTGCGATTTCCGTGAAATAATTTTCTTAAAAAGCCTATAAGTAACGTCTTGCCTGCAGAAATGGATAATTGTGATATTCGGAGTAGACAATTTTTTGTGGAGTCTGTCACTTTGCAGACAAGGCCGCAAGTGTATTGCTGCACTTGCGGCCTTGCGCGTATCGTCGTGGGGACTTACTTGCCGAGGATGATGTTGACGAGTGCCGTCACGTCGGCGATGGTGATGCTGCCGTCGTTGTTCACGTCGGCTGCTTCGTTGTTTCCGTCGCCCTTGCCGAGGATGATGTTGACGAGTGCCGTCACGTCGGCAATGGAGATGCTGCCGTCGTTGTTCACGTCGCCGGGTATGACTGTCTCAGTCTTCGGCCATTGCTGGTCGCCATAGTTGATTTGCATGTAGTCCGCAAAGAGGTGAGGCATGTTGCCGCTGGTCGTGTTGCCGGCGGTGTAGCCCAGAGAGAGTTTTCCGGAGGTTGCCTCCATGAGGGTGAAGGTCACGCTCATGGTGGTCCATTCGCCTACGGAGAAGGTGGTGTTCGAGGCATAGTATTCGTTGCCATTGTCCGCCACGAAACCGAAGAGGTTCTTCGCAATGGCCGTGGTGCCGCCGCCGTTGTAGACTGGCACTTTGAGGGTGTATCGGCCGGCTGGCAGGGTGATGGCCTGCGTGTATTGCACCTGAGCGTTCCATGCGGCAATCAGGGCCAGTGCACCGCCCGTCGGGTCGTCGTCCGTGCCGGCTTCGGGGATTGCATAGCTGGAGCCGCTTGCCCCCATCGTCAGTCCGGAGCCGTAGGCCAGCTGGGCACCAGAGTGGTAGGTGCCGCCTGCGGTTGCCACGGTCCATCCCGTCACGGCCTTCTGTTCATCGGAATTGCCGATATTGAGGTTCGCCGTGGTGAAGGTGCCCTCGTTGAACTGCAAGTTCTGCAGGTCGTCCAGTGCGCTCATGTCGGGCAGGTCGCTTGTGTGGGTCACACGGAAACAGTCGATGAACAGGTGAGGCATGTCGCTCGACCCCTTGTTGGCCGCAGCGTAGCCCACGGAGAATTTTCCGTAGGTGTCTTCGGTCAGTACGAAGCTGACGGTCAGTGTGGTCCACTGGTTCTTGGCGAACGTAGTGGCTGTGTTGAGATATTCAGTGCCGTCGTCGGCGATGAATCCGAAGAGGTTCTTCGTAACGGCCACCGTGCCGCCGACATTGTTGTAGACGGGAATCGTGAGGGTATAGGTGCCGGCCTCCAGGAAGACGTTCTGGACATACTGGGCAATGCCCGTCCAGACGGCCACGACGCCCAGTCCGCCGCCCGTCGTCGAGCCTTCGGAGTTGGTGGCGGGAGCCGTATAGCCGTCGCCGCCCAGGATGTGAGACGTGCCCCATGCAAATTGACCTCCGGCGCGTGCATCGCCGTTGGCGGGAATCACCCAGCCCGTGACATCGTTCAGACCCGAAGTCTCGGAGTTCTTAATATCCTTGGCATACGTGCGCACACCGGCGGATACATACGTTCCTTCGTTGAACTCCAGATTCCTCAGCGTTGCAAGGTCGCGGTAGTCGGGGATGTTATAGATGGCGCTTTCCTTCGTCCCGGTGGTGAGGATGGAGGTGATGACCACCTTCACCTGGTCGCCCGGCTCGATGCCGTTGGGGACGATGACGGTCATGTCGGTTGCATCAAATTCGGCACGGTCGGTAATGCTGTAGACGGTTTCCCAACTGCCGCCGGCGGTCTTGCGCACGATGTCCATGGAGCTTGTGGCATCGCCGTAGGAGTTTGTGACGGAGAGCGAATACTTGCCATCGCTGAGTTTGGCATCGGTGATGGCAGGAGCCGAGAACGTGGGGGCCCACCAGTTGGGGACGGGCTGTATGGAAGCCACGTAACCCAGGTGGGTCTTGATGCGGGAGTAGAGCTGCCCTACGTAGGCATTGCCCTTCGAGGCCGTGTTGTCCCAGAACATTTCGCGCATCCAGCCGTTGGTGCCGCCCGTGTCGAACTCATAGTAGGAGTAGCGTTCTACGTAGTTGTTATATTCCAACTGTTCCAGTATGTCGAACACCTTGGCGCGTGCGTCGTCGGCACTGTTGGGGTTGCTGCCCGAGGTCCACGAGGCTCCATACTCCCATTCCGTAATCCAGATGGGGCGGCCGTAGCCCTTCAGTGTGTTGAGGCTGCTGGCCCACTCCGAAGTCCAGTAGCCGTGCGTGCAGGAGAAGTCGCAGCGCTGCTTCATGTCGTCGCAGTGGTCCAGATAGGTCTTGATCCAACTGAGGCTGGTGGCCGAGGGCGAGCCGATGCGCAGGCCGGTGGCATTGAACTTCGGGGTCTGCGTGTAGGCGTTCCATTCGCTGATGGTGCCGCCGCAGGAGCACTTCGAACTGGTGTGCTGCTCCGAGTGCTCGGGTTCGTTGAAGAGCATCATGGCCGTCGAGCTGCTCTTGTAGAAGTTGCCGTCGGCGGGCCAGTAGAGGTGGGCTTTGATGGGGATGTATTCGACATCGACATTGCTGCTGAGGTTGGCATCCCAGTTCCATGCCCAGTCACTGCCGCAGACGGTGGTGGCATACAGGAGGTCGCTCTTCGTGGAGGCGTAGCCCGACTTGGCGGTGTAGTGCCAGTTGCGGACATACACGGAGCTGATTCTTCGGTCCAGAGCCGTGGGCAGTGTGACGGTGAGGTCGGCGTGGTCGGCCACGTAGCCGCGGCTGTAGTCGCCGCCGTTGGTACCAGTGGCCACTGTGGCCATGTAGCCGCGCTTCAGGGTGAACGAGTGGGCCTTGTTGCTGTTCTCGCCCAGGTCGGCGGTGTTGCCCAGTGCCACGGAGAATGTCCCCTGGTCAGTGGTGGCCACGAAGGGAGCCACGGAGGGGGTGGGAATCACCACGGCACCGCGCAGGTAAATCTCCACGCGGCAGTTTGTGCCGTTTACGGCTGCTGCGCCGTTGATGGTCACGTTACTCAGATACGTGCTGATGACCTTGCTGGGGCGGACGGCATCGAACACGAGCCACGACTTTTCGCCGCTCAGGTTCACGCATCCCGTGCCCTCAAACGGAGTCGAACTCTTGATGTGGTAGTCAACGCCGTTGACATCGACGGGTTCGCTCACGCAGTAGTCGTCCTGCTCGGTCACGCCGTATTCGTTGGTGAACGTTGCTGTCTTGGTCACCTGGCGCGACGACTCGAATCCGCGGCCGTTGGAGGGAATCACGCTGAACCAGCCCAGGGCACCGTCGCCCTTGTTGTAGTAGATGGGCACCTCGGTGGCATCCCAGTAGTAGGTGCTCCCGCTGTAGAAGTCGGTGCCCAGGTGCTTGCCGGTGTTCTTCTTGCTCACGATTTTGGTGTCGAAGAGTTGGTCCAGAGCCCACAGATACTGGTCGCCGCTGCCACTGTTGGAGAGCAGCACGCTCCACTGGTTGCTGGTGCTGGCGGTCAGGTACTTGCCCGACGACTTGTGCTTCAGTTTCACATATCCGCTGGTGCCCGAGGCCTCAGCCACGAAGATGAAGTCGTTGTCGCTGTCGCTGTCGTAAGCCATCAGTCGGGGATTGCCGGAGCTGTTGGTCAGCAACTTGCCCCAAAAGTCGTGGACGATGTAGTATTCTCCTGCACTGACCACGGCTTGCGCACGTGTCACGAAGAATACGGACAGGACCAATGCCCACAGCATGCCTTCTGCGCATTTCGTTCTTAAAAGAGTTGTTTTCATGGTGTTGTGAATATATGTATGCAGTTAGTTCTCGGGCAAATATAACGATTTATCACAAAATGCGCAACTTTTCTATCATAAATATACGAAAAGGATGAAAAAGCGTAATGAAACGCCTCTTCAAATGCCAAGGACGTGCTGCCCGTTTATTCGAAACCGCTCGTTCGGGGGATTGGTTACTGGCCTGACGCTTGATGAGCCGATTCCGGCTATATTATAATAAGGTATAAAGGGGAAGGGGAGGGGCTACTCTTGCCTGTAGATGATGTCCATGATTTCGTCGGCGACGATGGGGCGGTAGTGGGCCGTTTCGTAGTAGTAGTGATAGTCCTGGTTCCACTTGTTCACCCCCGAGAAGTCGTAGACGTGGCTCTCCCCGAATATCTGGCACAGCCGCTGATAACTGTCCCTGTTCAGTTTCACTTGATGGTACTGGGGGCTGACGACAATCTTGTAGTTCGTGTGGTGCTTGTCGAATATCCGCCGGATGTCTGTCAGCAGTTCCAGTGCCTTTTCGTCGAGGTGCTCCGTGGAGAACGTGCCTGGCCGCTGCACTCCCTCGAAGACCCTCACGTGCTGCTCGTCGTAGTAGGTCCCGGCCTCGATGGCCAGGTCCGCCGGCGTTTCCTGAATCTCGTTCGTCTCAGGGATGTAGGTCAGTTGCACGTCGCGGATGAGGTGTCCCATGTAGGGACGTATTTTCCCCGTCAGCCGATAGTCGGCCCATGCCGTGAGGAACTTCAGGTTGAGGAATGCCTCGAAGTGCTGGACGTGGAAGTCGACGAGGTTTCGGTAGCCCTTCAGGATGGGAGGCTCCACGAACAGGTAGCCCTGGGTCTGCTCCAGCCGGGACAGCAGCACGTCGTCCACGACGAGGAGCACGTTGCGAAGTTTCCCGCCGCTCTTGTCGATGTAGGCAATCTTGTCGTGTACGCCCCCGATGGAGCCGCCGAATTCGTCGAAGTGCATGCAGCGGCAGCCCTCGGGCAGATGGTGTTTCCAACTGTCAATCCTGTAGTTGAGGCTCTGGGAGTTGCCGAAGATGAAGGAGTCGTAGTGGCGGGAGGGATTCTGGTTGATGTAGGTCATCGTGGAGCCGTAGGCTCTGTTGGTCTCCACGCAATAGTGCCCCGTGTAGTGTGGGTCGTAGTGCCGGACAACCCTGAAAATGTCCGTGGCGATGTAGGCCAGCACCAAGGCGAACACGGGTATGCAGAACAGTAATATGTCTCGGACGAACTTCTTCATGGCCGCACGTTAGAATTGAAAGTAGATGAATGTCTGTCCATTGCCGAGCTTTTGGGAAATCAATACGAGCAGGACGTAGTAGACCGCCCATCGCATCCACCGATGGCGGAGTAGGCCGTTGGCGGAGAATTGCAGGGCGTGCTGCTTCTCGCGCTGTAACCACTCGACCACGAGCAGGGCGGCGCTATAGAGCAAGAGCGTCTTCCCGAACGGGAGACTGCAGCCGTCGAACGTCGAGAGGAACATCGTGCGCATGAATCCGAGGGCTTGCTGTAAGTCCTCCGAGCGCACGAAGATGAAGCTGACGACGACCAGCGAGAAGGTCAGCCCCATCTGCAGCACCTCCCGGACGTTGGGCAGGAGGCGGCCGTGGGCCACGTTTTCCTTGTACTTCGTCTGGATGCCCAGGAGGAGGTAGATGGTGAGCAGCGTGGCATGGAACAGTCCCCAGCTGACGTAGGTCCAGTTGGCGGCGTGCCACAGTCCGCTGATGCCCCAGACGATGTAGATGTTGCGGACGGTCTTCCACCTGCCGCACCGGCTGCCCCCCAGAGGGATGTAGACATAGTCGCGAAACCAGGTCATGAGCGAGATGTGCCACCGATGCCAGAACTCAGGGATGCTTCGCGAGAAGTAGGGGTAGTTGAAGTTGCGCATCAGGTTGAACCCGAACAGGCGGGCGCTGCCGATGGCAATGTCGGAGTAGCCCGAGAAGGCGCAGGAGATCTGGAACGTGAACAGCAAGGCAAGCACGAAGAGCGTGAGTCCGTTGAACTGGGCATATTCGCTCCAGTGCTCGTTGACGACGACGGCACAGCTGTCGGCTACGACCATCTTCTTCGTGAATCCCCAAAGCATCTGGCGCAGTCCGTCGACGGCCTTGGCCCGGTCGAAGTGGCGGGCTTGCTGGAACTGGGGGAGCAGGTTCCTGGCGCGTTCGATGGGGCCGGCCACCAGCTGGGGGAAGAAGCTGATATAGGCAAAGAATTCTACGGCACCCCTCGTGGCAGGCAGTTGCCGCCGGTAGACATCGATGGTGTAGCTGAGTGCCTGGAACGTGTAGAAACTGATGCCCACGGGCAGTATCACCTTCAGCGTCACCCAGTCCGGCTCGTAGCCCACCGTCGTGCGGAGCAGGGCTTCGAGGTTCTCGACGAAGAAGTTATAGTACTTGAACGTGCCCAGGATGGCCAGGTTGAAGGCGATGTTGCTCCCGCAGACCAGCTTTCGCCAACGGGGATGGCCCTCGCATCGCTCCAGCAGCAGCCCGCTGCCGAAACTGCTCAGCGAGGTGACGGCAATGAGGCACAGAAAGCGCCAGTCCCACCATCCGTAAAAGACGTAGCTGGCAATGACTATCAGCAGGTTCTGCCACCGCCTGCCACGAAAAATATGCCAGTAGAGTAGAAACACTACTGGCAAAAATATCAGGAATTCGAACGAATTGAAGCGCATTAAGCGTCGATGTTGGCGAACGTGGCGTTCTTCTCGATGAACTCACGACGCGGACCCACGTCCTCGCCCATGAGCATGGAGAATACGTAGTCGGCACCGGCGGCGTCCTCGATGGTCACCTGCTTCAGCAGGCGCGTCTCGGGGTTCATGGTCGTCTCCCACAGCTGCTCGGGGTTCATTTCGCCCAGACCTTTGTAGCGCTGTGTGTGAAGGGCTGAAGCATTCTCGTCGCCGGCTACGTATTTGTCGATGAAAGCCTGGCGCTGCTGCTCGGTGTAGCAATACTCAGAGAATTTTTTGTAGGTACACTTGTAAAGCGGCGGCGTTGCGATATAGAGGTGGCCTTCCTGGATGATACGGGGCATGAAGCGGTAGAAGAGGGTCATGATGAGCGTGTCGATGTGAGAACCATCGACGTCGGCGTCGGTCATGATGATAATCTTGTCATAACGCAGTTTGTCGATATTGGCTTCCTTGTC
>ODAI013636017.1_pt1 | contig 12007 bp, 9 predicted proteins | sample 1539321 | NCBI WGS metagenome assembly ODAI01 (sample SAMN02144231, study PRJEB22623) | gut metagenome | biome: sheep rumen | host: Ovis aries | place: New Zealand
AAACAGATAAATGAAATGCTGAAATTCATAAACAGCATTGGTGAAAGACCGTTCGGACCGGCAGGCTTTGAACCCGATAAGCAGCGTGAGCTGCCCGAAGGCGAAGAAAACAAGGACGAACGCCGCAGATGGAACAGGGACGATATAAAGCGGGATTTTGACAAGATCAAGTTTACCGACGAAACTCAGTATACCACGAGATTTTTTGTCGTGGAGTTTGATGCGGACGGAGAGATTGTTAAAACCGATACGAACAGTATTGCGGCGATAGATAACGACCGGGCAAAAGAAATCGCGACCGGATTTTACAAGGGTAAGGCCCAGAGCGGAAGAGACGGCTATTATTATTACCGGGAATATGTTACCGATAACGGAAGCCGTTTTGTTTATCTTGACTGCACAAAGGAAGTTTCACAGTCAAGAAAGCTTCTGCTGATCTCGCTCGGCGTGGCTCTTGCAAGCCTCGTGTTTGAATTCATACTGCTCTGGTTCTTCTCTAAAAAGGTTGTAAAGCCGGTGGCGGAGAGCGTCGAAAAGCAGAAAGCATTTATCACCGATGCAAGCCACGAGCTCAAGACTCCCCTCACGATCATCTCTGCAAACACCGAGGTGCTTGAAATGATGGACGAAAAGAACGAGTGGACCGAGAGCATCAGGAACCAGACCGTAAGGCTTTCAAAGCTCATAAACGAGATGGTACTTCTCGCCAAAATGGATGAGGAAAAGCGCGAGCTCACGATGGCCGATTTCAGTCTTTCAGCCGCGGTAAGCGAAACGGTAATGCCCTTTGAAACAGTTGCGAGAAACAAGGGCTTTGAGTTTGAAAGCGAGATAGAGGAAGGCATTGAATTCCACGGAGACGAGTCTGCCGTAAGGCAGGTGGTTTCCATATTCATGGACAATGCGATGAAGTATACCGGAAAAAATGAGGCCGGTGAAGAAAAAATAAAAGTGAGCCTTTACCGTAAAAACAAGAAGGCAAGGCTCACAGTTTTTAATACATGTGAGAAAATCGACAGACAGGAGCTGTCGCGTCTTTTTGAACGTTTCTACCGCGTTGACAAGTCAAGATCGCGGGAGACCGGAGGCAGCGGCATCGGGCTTTCGATAGTCAAGGCTATTGCCGATAAGCACAAGGGCATGAACGTAAAGGCCGACAGCCGGTCAGAAGGAACTATTGAGTTCGTTGCAGAATTCCACTGTTGACCTTTTTGATCAGGGAAACACCGCTTCTGAATACGAAAAGCATATCAACCGCAAAGAGCATGATGCCGCAGACGGGCAGGAACTGCATTGCGTAGGAAATCTGGGTTTCTCCGTTTAACAGCACCTTTGCAAGATTATGTTGTTCTCTCTTTTTTGTACCATGATTATAATCGTTCGGTCCGGTAAAAACAATTAACTATATTGTTCTGATGATGTCTTTTTTTATCTTTTTCCGGGAATTTGAAACTTTAACCAAACTTTAACTGCCGCTTTAAGTTCGTTTTAGTTTGCTTTGTTACAATACAGCCATAAAACAAAAACGACAAACGAAAGGCGGCATCAAAAATGAGCGATCTGAGAGTTTTTAAAAGATATGAGAAGAAATATCTCCTTAGCAAAGAGCAGTTTTCGGCATTCTTTACGGAGTACTTCGATAAGCTTGATCCGGATGAATATCCCGAAAATCTGATACAGAACATATACTATGACACAGCGAACTTCAGGCTGATAAGGGATTCTCTTGATAAACCGGTTTACAAGGAAAAGCTGAGGCTGCGCTGCTACAATGAGATACACCACGGCGAGCCGGCCTATCTTGAAATAAAGAAAAAGTACGAAGGCATAGTGTATAAAAGAAGAGAAAAAATAGATGTTGACAAGGCGGAGGCCTTTGTCAGGGGAGAGGGTATGAGCCCCGAAAGCCAGATCGGGAAGGAGCTTCAGTATTTTGCAAGGTTTTACGGGGATTTAAGACCGGCAATGTATCTGAGCTATTACAGAACGGCATGGGTATTGAAGGATGACCGGGATTTAAGGATCACCTTTGATACCGACCTTACATGGAGGACAAGCGATGTGAACCTGATTTCGGGTTCTTACGGCAACAAGCTCCTTCCCGAAGGCTCGGTGCTTATGGAAATCAAATGCGGCGAGGCATATCCGATGGAGCTTGTAAGGCTCCTTGAAAAGTATTCTATATTCCCCACATCATTTTCAAAGTACGGCCTTGCATATTCAAAGCTGCTGCTTGATGCGGCAGTGGGAGCTGCCGAAGCGGCAATGGCATTTTCTAAAAACAACATGGTAAAATACGCGTAGATAAAGAGAGGAAAGAACAATGAACATTTTTAAATCGGTTATAGACAGCACAAAAGGAATCACGGTACAAAGCTTTTTAATCTGCCTTGCGGCAGCGGCGCTTCTGGGATTTGTCATCGCAGTTGTACATATGTATAAGACAAGATGTTCACAGAGCTTTGCCGTCACACTTACATTGCTTCCGGCCCTGGTGGCCATCATCATATTAATGGTAAACGGCAACATCGGAACGGGAATCGCGGTTGCGGGTGCTTTTTCGCTCACGAGATTCCGTTCACAGCCGGGTACCGGACGTGAGATAAGTTCGATCTTCTTTGCGATGGTAGCGGGACTTGCCTGCGGAACGGGTTATATCGCACTTGCAGTCATTTTCGTGCTTGTGGTAGGCCTGCTCAGTATTTTCTACCTCAGCATCGGTTTCGGAGGAAAGGATGCCGGAGTAAAAGAGCTTAGCGTCGTAATTCCCGAAAATCTTGATTACAGCGAAATTTTCGACGATCTTTTTAACAGTTATACAAAAAGCCACGAACTTGTGAGGGTGAGAACAACCAATATGGGAAGCATGTACAAGCTGAAATATGAAGTCGCAATGAAAAATGATGTGAGCGAGAAAAAATTCATGGATGAGATCAGAATGAGAAACGGCAATCTCGAGGTCATGCTCGGCAGGGTTGAGACTCCGACAGATATGATCTAGCTCAAAACTTTTCTCCTTAAAAATAAAATACGGAAAACATATTGACAATGCCTTTGGAGTGGTGTATTATATCCCTATAATCCTACTAAGTAAATAGGAAATAAGCATTAAAAGGAGAAAGACATGAGCAAGACAGTAAACAGTGCAGCCGAGCTTATCGGCAAAACACCTCTCTTAAAGGCTTCCAGATTTGCAAAAAGCGCGGAAGCAGAGGCTGCGGTTATATATACAAAGCTTGAATATTTCAATCCCGCAGGCTCCGTAAAGGACCGTATCGCTCTATCAATGATCGAGGATGCCGAGGAAAAAGGAATCCTGAAGCCGGGTGCTACGATCATTGAACCCACAAGCGGAAACACAGGTATCGGAATCGCTTCGGTGGCAGTGGCAAAGGGCTATAAGGCAATACTTACACTTCCCGATACGATGAGCGTTGAAAGAAGAAATCTTTTAAAGGCTTATGGTGCAGAGCTTGTGCTTACCGAAGGTGCAAAAGGTATGAAGGGCGCAATTGCCAAGGCAAAGGAACTCAATGAGTCAATACCCGGTTCGATCATTTTGGGGCAGTTTGACAATCCTGCAAACGTAAAAGCTCATCTTGAGACCACAGGCCCCGAAATATGGGAACAGACAGATGGAAAGGTTGATATCTTTGTCGCAGGCGTCGGCACAGGCGGAACAGTTACAGGCGTGGGTGAGTACTTAAAGAGCAGGAATCCGGGTATTAAGGTTGTTGCCGTTGAACCTGCAACAAGTCCGGTTCTCTCGAAGGGAACACCCGGTCCCCATAAGATTCAGGGAATCGGTGCAGGCTTTGTGCCCGCGGTTTTAAATACGAAAATATATGACGAAGTCATTGCCATCGAAAACGAGGATGCATTTGAGTTCGGAAGAAAATTTGCAAGGACAGAAGGATTGCTGGTCGGTATTTCCTCCGGCGCGGCTCTTAAAGCAGCGCAGATACTTGCCAAAAGACCTGAAAACAAGGGAAAGCTTATAGTTGCGCTTCTTCCCGATTCAGGTGACAGATATCTTTCAACAGCACTCTTTGCAAATGATTAAAAAGAGCAGGAATTGCACATTATCTGAGATTAAACGGAGCCGGCGAGGCTCCGTTTTTTATAATATGACTGTAATTTTCTTGACTTGAAGGGGGCAATGCTATATACTAAAATGTAACAAATATTACAAAGTGTTTTAAAGCAGAGGGGTTTTATGCAGGAGAATGCAAACAAAACAGCGCTTATAGCCATGAGCGGCGGTGTGGATTCAAGTGTCGCCGCGTTTCTGATGAAAAGAGAGGGCTATGAATGTATGGGAGTTACCATGCGTCTTCTGGTTAACGAGGAGCTGGGGCTTACCGAGGAGAGCAAATGCTGTTCTACAGATGATGTGTATGATGCGGCAAATGTGGCAAGAAAACTTGGTATGCCACACTATGCTTTTAATTTTTCGGATAAGTTCAGGGAATGCGTCATCGATCCTTTTGTGGAATACTATGAAAACGGAATGACTCCCAATCCATGTATAGAATGTAACAGGCATCTTAAATTTGAAAAGCTTTTTAAAAGAGCCGACGAGCTGGGGTACAGGTATATAGTGACCGGTCATTATGCGCAGGTTTTTTTTGACGAAACAAGCGGCAGGTATCTTTTGAAGAGAGCAAAGGATGCAAAAAAGGACCAGAGCTATGTGCTTTATTCGCTTGATCAGGAACAGCTGTCAAGAGTACTCTTTCCCATTGGAGAATATGATAAAACACAGATAAGAAAAATAGCTGAAAGGGAAGGCTTTATCAATGCCGATAAGCCGGACAGCCAGGACATTTGCTTTGTGCCCGACGGAAAATATGCAGAGTTTATCGAAAACTATACCGGCAGGAAATATCCGGAGGGCGATTTTACGGATGAGGCCGGAAATGTGCTGGGAAGACATAAGGGCATAATCCATTATACCGTCGGACAGAGAAAAGGACTCGGTCTTTCGTTAAAGGAACCCATGTATGTAAAAAAACTGGATACAGAAAATAACCGTGTCATATTGTGCCGCGATGCCGAACTTTTTTCAAGCGTACTTTATGCCGATAACATAAATCTTATCTCGGTGCCGGAAATCAACGGCGAAATGAGGGTGAAGGCAAAGGTTAGATACCGGCATACAGAAGATGATGCAGTCGCCACAATGGAAAACGGTCTTTTAAGGGTTGAATTCGACAGACCGCAAAGAGCGATCACGAAAGGACAGGCTGTTGTTTTGTATGACGGCGATACTGTTGTCGGAGGCGGCCGGATAATCAGACTGTAATCAAGGAAAAGGATAATTGATGAAGAAAAAAATAAGCGGAAAATGCGCTGTGCTTCTGCTCGCCGCCGTGATGGCTTTTTCGGCTTGCAGCACGCAGGATAAAAGAAATTCGTCTTCTGTTTCCGACAGTACAAACGTATCTTCGGACAGCAGCCAAAAGGGCAGCGAAAGCAGTGCGGGCGAAGACGGAAGTGAAAGCAGCACAAAAGATAATGAAAGCAGTGCGGATACGGAGGCTTCCGAAAAGGAGGCAGGCAAGCAGGTCATCAGGTTTTCGCAAAATTCGGGAATATTTTCCGAAGAGTTTGAACTTGAAATATCTGCCACAGACAAAAAATACAGCGAGATTTTTTATACTCTCGACGGATCCGATCCCGCAAGCAGCCCCACTGCATTAAAGTATGAGTCTGCGGTTCCGATCAAGGACAGAAGAAATGAAAAGAACGTAGTTTCGGCAGTCGATCCGACACTTTTCTGCGCCAATTTCAGCAAGGTCAATTCCGCAAGAACCGGTTTTGAGTGCAGGATAAAGGCTCCGAAGGATGAGGCGGTTGACAAATGCACGGTGATCAGAGCGGTTGCGAAAAATGAGAAGGGCGAGCTTTCGAGGGAAGAAAATGCTGTTTACTTCTTCGGCACGATGGAGGAGCATATTAAGGGGCTTTCCGAAAGTGCGAAGGCAGCCGGTTATTCGCTTGCCGTTATAAGCCTTTCGATGGAATATGACGACCTTTTTGACGAGGAAAAAGGCATATATGTAAAGGGCAGTATTTTTAAAAATGCCGTGACCGAGTATTTTAAAACCCACAAAAGACCCGATCCCGAGGACGGCAGGAAAATGGATGCAAATTACCGCATGAAAGGCCGCGAATGGGAAAGAGAAGCAGGGATGACCATGCTTGAGGTCACCGAGGACGGAAAGGTGAGCGTTGCACTTTCGCATAACTGCGGAGTCAGAGTCCAGGGCAACTATTCAAGGTCCGATCTGCAAAAGGGTCTGAGATTGTATGCACGTAAGGAATACGGGCCGAAGAATTTCAGGTATCCTGTTTTCGGTGCGGATTATCTCAGCGATGACAAAACGGTGATGGATAAGTACAAGACGCTTATTTTAAGGGCAGGAGGCAACACTGCATTTTCGGCGAAGTTCAACGATACCTTCTGGCAGAACCTTTGTGAGGATATGTCGGTGGACATACAGAAGTCGCGTCCCTGCGTCCTTTACATAAACGGCGAGTATTTCGGGCTTTATCTTCTGCAGGAGGACTACAGCGATAATTATTTTGAAAATCTGCACGGAGTCGATAAGGACGATGTGGTGCTTTACAAAGGCGATGCCGAGGCTTTAAAGCTTGGCTACAAGCTTGACGAGGGCGAGCTTCCCGACGGAGTAAGCGACGAAACATATTATTTCAGGGAGCTGCTTGATTTTGTGAAAAGCCACAAGAGCCTTGAAAAGCAGGAGGATTACGATGAGTTTGCAAGGCTTGTGGATCCCGTGTCGGTGATGGAATATTTTGCGGTCGAGGTATGGATAGACAATAAATGGGACTGGCCCGGAAAGAACTGGTCTATGTGGAAGACGGTAAGCTCTGACGGCACCGACGGTTATGGTGACGGGCGCTGGCGTTTCGTTTTCTATGATATCGAGTTCGGAGGATTTTCGGGTAAGGGCGATGCCGGACATAATACGATCAAGGAAGACAATTATAAGCCCAAGGGCCTGCTGGATATGAACACCGACAACCCGGCGGTACTGTGTTTTGCGCTTCTGATGACCAACGAAGGCTTCAGACGTGACTATGAGAACCTTTTGTATAAGCTGTCCGACGAGACCTTTTCATATGAAAGAGCGGGAGAAAGGCTGGAATGGTTTACAAATGTTTATTCACCGCTTTATCCCCAGTTCTTTGAAAGATATGAAGGGGCAGGAAAGGTAAGCGATGCTGAGGGAAGCATAAACAATATCGATGAATTTCTGAAAAAGAGAAAAGACAATATCAAAAAAATGGTGGATTTTTGCGAAAAAACATTAGGATAGGAAGAGGCGTAAGATGAAGAAAATTATTGCATTGTTAACAGTCGCACTTTTGGTGCTGGGGCTTATGGCCTGTTCAAAGGAATCCGGTGACATGTCCGACGACATAATGCCGACACCAGTAAAGGAAGCGGAAGATACGAAGGAGTCGGAGTCTTCGGAATCTTCTTCGGAGAAGGAAAGTCAGGAAAAGGAAAGCTCTTCGGCGGAAACGAAGCCTGTCCAGGGCGGATTCAAGGTGAACGGGACCTCGCTTCTTGATGCAAACGGAGACGTGTTCATAATGCGCGGCGTAAATCATGCCCATGCATGGTTTGCAAAATATGATGAGCAGGCACTTGAAGCAATTGCAAGGACAGGCTCAAATACCGTAAGAATCGTATGCTCCGACGGCGAGCAGTGGACGAAGGACAGTGAAGTATCGCTTAAAAAGGTGATCGAGCTTTGCAAGAAAAACAAAATGATATGCGTGCTTGAGGTGCACGATGCAACCGGAAAAGATGACACTGCTTCGCTTTCAAAGGCGGCGGATTTCTGGTGCAAGATGAAAAATGTGCTTAATGATAATGAAGCCTATGTGATCGTGAACATTGCAAATGAATGGATGGGCTCATGGGATGAAAAGGCCTGGGCCGATGCCTATGCCAAGGAGGTTGTCAAGCTTCGTGAGAGCGGAATCAAAAACTGCATCATGGTAGATGCTCCGGGCTGGGGACAGCTTGGAAAAGCAATTGTTTCAAAGGGCCAGACCATCCTTGATGCGGATCCGGACAAAAATGTCATGTTCTCCGTTCATATGTACGGTACGGCAGGCGGCTCGCAGAGTAAGATCAAAAACGTCCTGCAGGGAGCAATCGATAAAAATCTCTGCATTATCGTAGGAGAGTTCGGTTACTACCATTCCGACGGAGACGTGGACGAAGCCTACATCATGGAGTTCTGCAACGGAAACGATCTGGGCTATCTCGGCTGGAGCTGGAAGGGCAACGGCGGAGGCGTTGAATATCTCGATCTTGCCATTGAGTGGGACGGAAGCAGGCTTTCGGCTGACTGGGGAGAGGTCCTTATCAACGGAAAGAACGGTATAAAGGAAACCGCAAAGAAGTGCGGAATTTTTGAATGAGACCGGAATTCACCGGTCCGGAGGTGATGATTTGAAATTTATTTCATGGAACGTGAACGGACTGCGTGCCGTTATGGGCAAAAACTTTACGGAGGTTTTTGACTCTCTTGATGCCGATATCTTCTGCGTGCAGGAGACGAAGCTTCAGGAAGGACAGATAGAGCTTTCGCTTGAAGGCTATGAACAGTTCTGGAACTATGCCGACAGAAAGGGCTATTCAGGAGTTGCGGTTTTTTCCAAGCTTAAGCCCATGTCGGTTAACTACGGCATGGGGATTGACGAGCATGACCATGAGGGCAGGCTTATAACCCTTGAATTTGAAAAATTTTACTTCATAGGAGGGTATGTGCCGAATTCACAGAATGAGCTTAAAAGGCTTGATTACCGTATGAAGTGGGAGGATGATTTCAGAGCCTACATTTCCGGGCTTTCGGCTAAGAAGCCTGTGGTATTCTGCGGCGATCTTAATGTGGCTCATCAGGAGATAGACCTTAAAAATCCTTCAACCAACCATATGAATGCCGGCTTTACCGACGAGGAAAGAGGAAAATTCAGTGAGCTTCTTAAAGCAGGCTTTGTGGATTCCTTCAGGTATCTGTATCCCGATAAAACGGATGCATACTCATGGTGGAGCTACCGGATGAAAGCAAGGGAAAGGAACGTGGGCTGGCGTATCGACTACTTTGTGGTATCGGAATCGGCAAAGGATTCAATAAAGGGCGCCGCTATCCATGACGAAATCATGGGTTCGGATCACTGCCCGGTAGAGCTGATATTTGAAATTTAGAGGTGGACTATGGAACGACGCGACAAAATTAATTACTATCTTGACCTTGCGGATGTTGTAAGCAACCGTTCTACCTGTCTGCGCCGACACTACGGCGCGGTTATCGTTAAAAATGACGAGGTTATTGCGACCGGTTATGTGGGCGCACCGAGAGGAAGAAAAAACTGTACCGATCTTAATTTCTGCATAAGGCAGGAAATGAACATACCGAGAGGCGAAAGATATGAGCTTTGCCGCAGCGTGCATGCAGAGGCCAATGCGATAATTTCCGCCGAGCGCGAGAAGATGATAGGCGCGTCAATGTTTTTATGCGGCAGAGAGGTTTCGACCGGAGAGATTATTAATAACTCCAATTCCTGCTCGATGTGCAAGAGAATGATAATCAACGCCGGGATCGAAAGGGTTTTTGTGCGCGACAACGAAAATGAGTACAGGGAAATCGCAGTTCAGGACTGGATCGACAACGACGAGTCGCTTTCGGGAACATTCGGTTATTAGAGGAAAGCTTGGAGGCAAAAAATGGAACTGAAAAATCTGGATATTTTTAAGGATATTGATGAGAAGGAAATTAATGCCCTGATGACCTGCTCGAAGGCCGTACGCAAAAAATACCGTGAGGGCGATTATCTTTTCAGGCAGATGGACAAGCCGGTGTATATGTTTGTGATCCTTGAAGGCAGTGCCGTTATTTCAAAGGACTTTTCTTCGGGCAAGCAGGATATACTGCTTACGGTTACGGCAGGAGACGTGCTCGGAGAAATGTTCTTCAGCCCCAATATGAAGGAGTACTGGTATGATGCTCAGGCAACAACAGAGCTGGAAGCGCTTCTTTTGCCCTGGGGCTTTTTTTACGGTTTTTGCAAAAATGCATGCACAAGGCATCAGACCATAACAAAAAATATGCTTGGAATCTTTTCTGACAGAAATTTGGAAATCACGCAGAAGGCACATATACTGAGCTGCAACATACTGCGCGAGAGGATTGCAATATGGCTGATGGAAAAGGCAAAGGAGGGAGTGGTCATTCTAAATATGAACCGCGAGCAGCTTGCCGCATATCTCGGAACCACCAGACCTTCTCTATCAAGGGAACTGAGCAAAATGAAAGAGGACGGGCTGATAGATATAAAAAAGGATGCCATCATCATTCTTGATCGTGACGGACTTGAAGACTTCATGTAACAGGGGGATGACGCTATGGTTTGTAACCGGTTTGCTTTCGGTATGCGCGGCAGCTTTTCCGATATATAAAAAATATTTTGAAAAAAATATCAAATCGTAACATTTGTTACCGACTTTTTCCCGGAATGTGATATACTGGGGTCAAACAGATGAAAAGAAAAATAAATTCAAGGTTTTAGTTGAAATTTATTGAAATTTGAGGTATCATATATCTGTTACATTCGTATCAACCGCAATATGCGCGCGAAATAAAAAAATACCGTGCATGCAGCCTAAGAAGCCTTGCATGAGTAAAAAGGAGGATTTGTTATGGAAACTCGTGAACAGTGGGAATCTTTCCAGGGACGTCTTTGGAGAGAGGAAGTAAACGTACGTGATTTCATTCAGAACAACTACACACCCTATGAAGGCGATCAGTCCTTCCTTGAGGGTACAACAGAAGCAACAGATAAGCTTTGGGGTAAGCTGCAGGAGCTCTTCAAAGAAGCTCGTGCAAAGGGTGGCGTCCTTGATATGGACACTGATATCGTATCAACCATCACCTCACACAAGCCCGGCTACCTTTTCGAAGATCAGCCTGAGCTTGAGAAGATCGTAGGTCTTCAGACAGACAAGCCTTTAAAGAGAGCATTCATGCCTTTCGGCGGTATCAGAATGGCAGAGCAGAGCTGTGAAACCTACGGATATACTCCCAGCCCTGAACTTCACAAGATTTTTACCGAGTATCATACAACCCATTCGGATGCTGTATTCTCAGTTTACACTCCCGAGATCAAGGCAGCACGTCACTCGCACATCCTGACAGGTCTTCCCGATACCTACGGCCGCGGACGTATCGTCGGTGACTACAGAAGAGTGGCTCTTTACGGAATCGATTTCCTCATCAAGAAAAAACAGGAGGATCTTGCAAACTGCGGTGACGGAACAATGCTTGATGATATTATCCGCCAGAGAGAAGAGCTTGGAATGCAGATCAAGGCTCTTAAGCAGATGAAGGTTATGGCTCAGTCCTACGGCTATGATATTTCACAGCCCGCCAAGGATGCTAAGGAAGCTGTTCAGTGGCTCTACTTCGGTTACCTTGCAGCCATCAAGACTCAGAACGGTGCTGCAATGTCGGTAGGCCGTGTATCAACCTTCCTCGATATCTACATTGACAGAGATATCAAAGCAGGCAAGCTTACAGAGAAGGAAGCACAGGAACTTATCGATCACTTCGTAATGAAGCTCAGAATGGTTAAGTTCGCAAGAATTCCTTCCTACAATGAACTTTTCTCAGGTGATCCCGTTTGGGCAACACTCGAGGTTGCAGGTCTCGGAATGGACGGACGTTCGATGGTTACAAAGACCGACTATCGTTTCCTCCACACTCTTGAGAACATGGGACCGGCTCCCGAGCCCAACCTTACAGTTCTCTATTCAAAGAGACTTCCCGACAACTTCAGAAAGTATGCTTCATTCATCTCCATCAAGACCTCATCAGTTCAGTATGAGAACGATGATATCATGAGACCTGTTTGGGGCGATGACTATTCAATCTGCTGCTGCGTATCCGCAACCCAGACCGGTAAG
>ODAI014025702.1_pt1 | contig 12007 bp, 12 predicted proteins | sample 1539321 | NCBI WGS metagenome assembly ODAI01 (sample SAMN02144231, study PRJEB22623) | gut metagenome | biome: sheep rumen | host: Ovis aries | place: New Zealand
CAGGATCCTCCGGTGAAGCCACAATTGTAATATCGTTCCCTTTTTTCAAAAAAAAATCAGTAAAAATCCGAAGCAGAGTTTCAGTTCCTCCTCCGAAAATCAGATCATTATAAATAATAATTCTCATCTTTTCATTTTCCTGTTTTTTGATTTAACAGAATAATAACTCTCCAGTATAACCGTCTTACATAATAATAAACTCGTGGATGTAACACTACAAAACTTGAAAACCTTTTATCTCTTTTGGTATAAGCCTTACTCTTGTAAAAAATCTTTCTGTGCTTACAAAAGTTATTTCTCAACAAGTCTATAATTTCCTTTGATTTCACACCTGACTTATAATAGATATATATATCCTCAAGACACATATTACAAAGCGAAGCATAAGCAATACTTTCTATATAAGGATAATTTACATGTGTAATTTCAGCTATTTTTTCATACGTCTTAAGACCGCTTATTTTTCTGGGCGTTAATGCAGTATGACGCGAAGTTACTCCTCCGCTGTCTATTACATAATGATATAGAGGTTTTGGATCATATACTATTTTTTTACAAAACTGAAAATAGCGCACATTGAAATGCAGATCCTGTACCATACCCAGCTCTGTATCAAATCTGAGATTGTTTTTTCTTATAATGTCTATACTATACAGCTTATTCCAAGCATATCCGCAAAATGCCCGTGGCATCATAAGTTGTTCAAGAGCTTTTTCTGTATTTAATATAGAAAGTTGGGCATTTTTATTGTTTATATTCTCACCATAATAATGTCCGCATATGCTTAAATCTGCATCATATTCTTCTCTTAAAGAAAATATTCTTTCCAAATAATCCGGTTCAACCCAGTCATCAGGATCAGGAAAAATAATAAATTCTCCCTTGGCATGTTCTATACCGCAATTTCTTGCAGATGAAAGACCGCCGTTTTCTTTGTGAAATACCCGTATCCTTGGATCTCTTTTCCCCCACTCATCGCACATCACAGGACATTTATCGGGAGAGCCGTCATCCACCAGAATTATTTCAAAATCCTTATAATTCTGATTCAAAAGACTCTCTATACATTTGTTTAAATACCTTTCAACTTTATATATGGATACTACTACTGTAATCATCCGATTATCCCTTAAATCATATTATTCGTTTTTATACTATTTTTTTGATTATTTAATCGACAATATCCGCTTATAAAAAGCGGATATTGTTACTTCATATGAAATTACGATTTAGCAAGCACCTTTTCTCTTAACAAATACCTGGAACACTGTTTTAAACAGTATCTTTACATCCAGCCACATGCTCCAGTTATCTATATATTCCTTATCCAGAGCCACCACTTCTTCAAAGTCGGTTATCTCGCTTCTGCCGCTGGTCTGCCACATTCCGGTGATGCCGGGTTTGATGGATAATCTTCTCCAGTGTCTGGTATCATATTGAGCCACTTCATCCACTGTAGGGGGACGTGTCCCTACCAAACTCATTGAGCCGAATAATACATTAAAGAACTGCGGCAGTTCATCTATTGAAGTCTTACGGATAAATTTACCTACCTTTGTGATCCTGGGGTCATCATCCATCTTGAACATAAGTCCGCTTGCCACTTTATTTTTGGCCATAAGCTCTTTCTTTTTGGCTTCAGCGTCCTGTACCATACTTCTGAACTTATACATCTTAAAATGTCTGCCGTTAAGTCCTACTCTTTTCTGTTTAAATATAACCGGTCCTTTAGAATCAATCTTTATAGCTATGGCCGTGATCAGCATCGGTATAGCAAATACGATTATCCCGAAAATACTTAAAGCAACGTCGAAAACTCTCTTTGCCGCTTTTGCATACACATTTAATACTACATTATGATACGTTACGGCTGGATAAGTACCTATGCTGCATATAACTGAATGAGCACGTCCTATACGATACGGATGTACCAATACACGGGCTACCAGGCCCAATTCCATACATAACTCTACATGTTTTTCAAGGTTGACAGGCTTTTTCCTGTGCTGCATGAAAAACACCTGGTCTATAGAATTCTTATGTACCACATCTTCCAGGTCATCTATAGTCCCTAGGAAAGGAGTATCGTCTCCTTCCGGATATGTAGTTCCTTCAGATATGTAACCTATTACCTCGGCGCTCATACTGTTATGCTGTAAAAAGCGGATAACCTTTTCATAATCCGATTTCGTACCTACCAGCAGCGTCCTTACGGCATAGACCTTTGTTCTTCTGAGCACCCATCTTGTAAAAAACGCACTCGCGATTAATAGTATATACTCACTTATAAGGAATATTATATAAAACTTATATGCCACTCCACAATGTCCGACATAAAAAGCAAGTATCGTAACAAAAAGATTGGCAGAAATAAATGACTTTGTAAGGTAGTTAAGCCATCTGTCTATATAAAAGAACAGCGTGGTATCATATAGTCTTCTGTTTTTGTTAAATACAATGATAAGTAATATAGAGCTTGCACATACCAACAGATAATCAATATTACTAAAGCTCTTTCCATCATCTATAATCGAAGCAATAATATATGCCAGAATACCAAACAGTACATCAAAGCACATATATGCTATATTTATATTTGCATGTCTGTGACTGCCTCTCATGACACAATATCCTACCGGCTGTAAAAACCTATCAGTTCAGTTCGGTTTTAAGCGATAAGTTCTCCCATCTCATAAAAATAAACCGATAATATAAAATTACATAATTATACAATTTAATATTATAACATAACAGGACAAATTATGCTATTACTTTTTCTGAATAATGTTAGAGAATTAACATACCACAAACCTTATTTCTCTTGTGTATTTTTAACAAAAAAGTTATAATTATAACATAAATAATAGAGATAAGATATTCACATGTTTCCCGGTTAGGTTTTTCTATCATTTATGTTAAACTTGTTGTATTTTACTTTTTTATATAGTATATTAGAATCGTTTACTAATAGGAATTATTATATCCCATATCTTTTTAGAATCTCAAGGAGGACCCGTGGAAGATTTTAACATAGAACTTGCCGGTATTCCTTTAAGAATAAAATGCAAGTATAAAGAAAACCGGGATTTTTTTAACGGATATTTTACAGATAGAACTCCAGAGTTTATTATAGAACCAACCGATGCTTTTATCCGCAGTGTTCACGCTGACTTTGATCATATGAACGATACGGAAGGCCTTGCTCGGGTCGGCTACAAAGAAGAGTTTCTTGAGAATAATGCCATCCATATCTTAGTCGCTGATAAGCTGGTTGAGTACAACGTTCTGATGCTTCACGGATCGGCACTTGCCATGAACGGCGAAGGCATTATCTTTACAGCTAAAAGCGGTACAGGTAAAAGTACTCATGCCAGGCTCTGGCGCGAGGTATTCGGGGCAAAGGTTCAGATGATCAACGATGATAAACCGATGATCAGGATTGATGAATTGAAGGCTTACGGTACACCATGGGATGGTAAGCATCATCTGAGCAGCAACACCTCCGTCCCGGTAAAAGCTATAGTTAAAATAGAACGGGCTAAAGTAAACAAAATCGAACCCATCAGTATCAAAGAAGCTATGAGTCTTCTGATGAAGCAGACATATGTTTCCCGGGACCCTGCTAAAAATGTCCTGATTTTGGACCTTTATACAAAACTGATTGAAAAAGTGTCTTTCTACAGACTTGAATGTAATATGGAACCGGAAGCGGCAAAAGTTGCCTGGGAGGAATTGATCGGACCTAGGAATGCTTTCGAATATATTGATATGCTGCAGTCGCACAACGAGAAACAGACTCCAAGCTATGAAAACGTGATGCAATTTCTCGAAGAAAAAGCCAGGGCGATGAATGTTCCGATATCCGGACAATTCGAGCTCACCCCGCTTTGTAACCTGCATTGTAAAATGTGCTATGTTCATCTTACACCTGAGGGTATGGGAACTCAAACACTTTTATCGATAGAACAGTGGAAAGACCTTATAAAACAGGCTTTTTCAGCCGGCATGATTGAAGCTGTTCTTACCGGTGGAGAATGCCTTACATATCCAGGATTTGATGAGATATATCTTTATCTTCAAAGCCTCGGGTGTCAGGTCACCATTATGACCAACGGAGTATTGTTGGACAAAAAAAGAATGGATTTCTTTAAAGCTCATCCACCTGCACTAATTAAAGCTACTCTATATGGCAGCAACGATGATGCTTATGAACGCGTTACCGGTAAAAGAGTATTTACCAAAGTATTAGAAAACTTAAAAAATGTTATTACCTGCGGGATTCGACTTGACATAAGTATTACCGCCACATCGCTGCTGGGCGAAGATATTTTTGAAACCATCCGTCTTGCAAGAAGTCTTTCAAGTAATATAACCATAACCACTTCATTATTCGCTCCCAAAGGTGAAGAATGGCGACTTAACGAATGTAAACCCCTTAACGATGAGTTTATTGCTCATATTTTAAAATATAACAACGAATTACAGGGAATAACCCTGAAAGAGATTCCTGAAAGTTTTCTTCCGGAACCGGGTGGAAGTACACATGAATGTACCGAATGCGGACTTGAATGCGGTGGTGGAATATCCTGTTTTGTGATCAGTTGGAACGGAGAGATGCGTATATGTAACAGAATGGATGCTAAAAGTTTTCCCCTAACTGACGGATTTTCTGAAAGCTGGAAAGAAATCAACCAGATAGCGAATAATTGGCCAAGAGTAGCAGAATGTGCCGGATGTGCATATGAAAATGTATGCGATACATGTGCTGCTCAGTTTGCACAATATGCAGAACCTGGCAAGCGTCCCGAGACTCACTGTAAACAGACCAAGTATCTTGTAAGCAAAGGGGTTCTCCCCAAGCCTGGATGCTAAAAATAGTTTACATGTATTAATGTATACATATAATAAATAAACAATTTATTAAAGACAGGAGGTGAAACAAATGAAAAAAGTTTATAATGCTCCTAAGGTAGAGAAACTGGACTTTGCTGAGACAGCTTGTGTTACTGAGACAATCCTCTCATCTACAGGCGAAATCGAATCCACCGTAGTTACCCCTACCCCCGATGCAGGTAATCCTGGTAATGGTAACAATGGCAACCACGGTAATGGTAAAGGTAAAGGCGATAATGGACATCAGCGCGGCTGTGGTAAGCGTTAATTATCATGGCAACTCAGAATTCTAATCGCAATATCGGCTGCTAATGATTCGTAAACGGAGGCAGAACATGAAAGCATGTAATGATTTTATTCTCAGAAATATAGTCGGTGAATATATGCTTGTTCCTACCGGCGAAAGGATGAAAAGTTTTAACGGCACTATGATGCTGAACGAACTTGCCGCTTTCGTCTGGGAAAAACTGCAGAATCCCATGTCCGAAAAAGAACTTCTCGATGCTGTTCTTTTCGAATATGATATTGATGAAGCCACTGCTTCCGCAGATCTGACCGCACTTCTTGATATATTTCAGGAGTTCGGTGTAATTGAAAATTAATACAATCTGCAAGAACAAAAAGCTCAAGTCCGAGTTTAACACTCCAGCTTGAGCTTTTTTCTTAAAATGTAGACTTCGCCATCATGAGCAAATGCGGAAATATTATAAGCTCCATCAATAGCTGGTCTAAAGGAAACCCTTATTTTTTGCTCTTCTCAATAAATGCGCTTATCTTTCCACCCCTTTGAAACTCCCTGAACATGTCTGTCTTTAAGCCATAATTATCCGCTATACATTCTGCTTTTTCCTCAGGGATGCCGGCCTTAGTATAAAAGTTTATAACATAATCCTTTTCCGGCAGCCTTTCAATATCTATGATATTTCTGTTCTTTATCTGCATCAGCATTTTATCTTCCGTTTTATGTACTCCGGTGATCTTTCTTTCAAGCAGGCTGGCTCTTGTATGCCTGCACCTGATCCCTTCGGAGTAAAACATACTGTTTCCGGAATCAAATATCGGAGCCGGTCCCAGCAGCTTCATAGTCACAGCATCTCTCAATACTCCGAAATTCATAAGATGCTCGTCATCATTACTGATGATAAAATCCGTAGCCGTTTGGTAATCAAGGAACCCCTGCATTACTTCCCGGTCTATCCCATTACTTTCAGCCACATTCACCAGATGATCATATACGGAAGTATCGTTACCGCATTTTTGGCTTTCGACCACTTCATAAGCCGGGATCAATTCTACCCTGTCAGAGGTAAAAGCATCACATCTGCAGACCATTCCGTTGTCTTCGGTTTTTGAAGCAGTATATGCCGTATATGCTGTCCCTGTGCCGAGAAACTCATGGATTCTGCTGGCAAACACCTCATTTACAGCCTGCTGCCCAAAATATTTATAGCATTCCTTAACCAGCACCGGAGTATTCCCCGAAAGATCCCAGTATTTTTCCATCTGACCGCCTAAAGAGGCATTCGGATCATACGAAGTAACATTGTGGTACGGGATTTTTCCTTCGTTAAATGTCGACAGGTTCCCGAACCGGACCTTTTCATATTCTATATCAAGATCACACGGACATATCCAATAGCTGTCGGTTATACTCAATGCCAGATTTTTCTCCAGATACTGTTCTGCTGTGATCCCGTCCGGACCATTAAGCAATTTCTGTATTATAGAACGTGAAGCAGGGACAGCCCTTGTCTTCCACCACGACTTGATACGCCGCTCGTCAGCATTACCCAAAAAAGGCGACTCGCCCGATCCCATATCGCTATATGAGAGGATATTGCCGTTCTGCTCATCAAATAATATATTTCCGCATATTGTATTCCTGTGCATCAGACGATATTTCTGCATAACTCATCCGCCTCCTTCTTCATTATGTATGCATCTATTTCCATTTCAGCAAATGCCTTTAATGATTTATAGTATTTTCTGTTGGTCATGGCATTATCATAATCGGTGATGATTGTTTCGTTCCCTTTTTTTACAACGAATATGTCCTTATCTTTTTCTGCCTTCCAAGAGTAATTATATCCCCTGTATGTTCCTTTTATATTAGACAGATACTGTATTGGATTGAGCAGTTCTTCCATATTGCAGTCAAAAAACAGAGCCAGACGGTATAAAACCTCACACGAACACTTATTAATGTCCATTATGCCCTGCTTCAGCCTGCATAGCGTAGTATATGGGAGTCCTGTTTCCATGCTTAGTTTATACAACGATATCCTGTTGTTTTTTATTATCCTCATCAGGTTTTCATTCACAAAAATCACCCTCCCGTGCACTTTCATCAATATTATCTGATACAACTATAACACCACCGTGTTATATAGTCAACAATAATCCGTCAAGTAATTTGTATTTTGTCAATTTCCCCATATTGACTTGCCACAAACTCTATGCTACAATGTCTTTGTTCTTTTTTGACAGATTATTACTTATATATAAGAAGTTTTTTTAATGTAAGAGGTTCAAAATGAAAAAAGTCGGCATCATCATGGGAAGTAAAAGCGATCTTCCCAAGCTCGAAAAGGCAGTAGATATCTTAAAGAGATTCGAGGTACCTTACGAGGTACATGTATTTTCCGCACACAGGACGCCCGTAGAAGCAAGGGATTTCTCCGTAAATGCCAGAGCCAACGGCTTCGGAGTTATCATAGCCGCTGCCGGGATGGCTGCACACTTGGCAGGAGCTATAGCAGCCAATACCACCATACCCGTTATCGGCATACCTGTAAATGCCTCCTCTCTTGGCGGTATGGACGCACTTCTTTCCACGGTACAGATGCCCTCCGGCATACCGGTTGCGACCGTTGGCATAGACGGCTCCTCCAATGCCGCATTGCTTGCTATCGAAATCTTATCGCTTAATGATGATACCCTTGCAGATAAACTGGATAAAGAGCGCAAAGCCAATTCAGAAAAAGTTTTAAATGCAAATACAGAAGTTGCCATGGTCTGACCATGACAACTTCTTGGTGTTTTTATAAATCAATCATATGGAGGAAAACCCATGAACAACAGTTTCAGCGAAAGCTACAAGGCTGCCGGCGTTGACATCACCGCAGGCTACAAGGCAGTGGAGCTCATGAAGAGCAGCATCGCCAGGACCAAAACATCCGAAAGCACACCCGATATAGGAGGCTTCGGAGGACTCTTTGTACCGGATATGGCCGGCATGAAGGAGCCCGTGCTCGTCAGCGGCACAGACGGTGTAGGCACCAAGATCAAGATCGCTTTCCTTATGGATAAGCATGATACCGTCGGTATCGACTGCGTGGCAATGTGTGTCAACGACATCATCTGCTGCGGCGCACGTCCCATGTTCTTCCTTGACTATATCGCATGTGGCAAGAACATCCCCGAGAAGATCGCCGCTATCGTATCAGGCGTAGCTGAAGGCTGTGTTCAGGCAGGCTGTGCACTTATCGGCGGAGAGACAGCAGAACATCCCGGTCTCATGCCCGCAGAAGAATACGACCTCGCAGGCTTCTCCGTAGGTATCGTAGACAAGGAAAAAGTAGTTGACACCGCAAAGCAAAAAGCAGGCGACGTAGTTATCGCACTTCCTTCCACCGGTGTTCATTCAAACGGTTTCTCCTTAGTCCGTAAAGTATTTAACATTGACCATACAGACCTGTACATCCCGATCCCCGAGCTTGGCGGCAAGGGCCTCGGCGAGACACTCCTCACACCTACCAGGATTTATGTTAAGCCCATCTTAGAGCTCTTAAAGCAGGTAGATGTTAAAGGTATCTCCCACATCACAGGCGGCGGCTTCTATGAGAATATCCCGAGAAGTATCAAGAAAGGCCTTGGCGCACGCATCAAAAAGGACGATGTCCGCGTACTTCCTATCTTTAAGCTTTTAGCAAAAGAAGGCAACATCAATGAGCATGACATGTTCAACACCTTCAACATGGGCGTCGGCATGAGTGTCATCGTAGCTCCCGAGAATGTAGATAAGGCTATCGAGACCTTAAAGGCAAACGACATCGACGCATATGTCATCGGTGAGCTGGCAGAAGGCATCGAAGGCGTAGAGTTACTATAAAGCAAAATATCACGAAAGGATATCCACATGCCAAAAACAAAGATCGCCGTCCTCGTTTCCGGTGGCGGCACAAACCTTCAGGCTTTGATAGATGCTGAAAAAGCAGGAAAGATCCCGCACGGAGAGATTGCTCTGGTAGTTGCGAGTAAACCCGGAGTATTTGCTTTGGAGCGTGCTGCAAAAGCAGGTATCAAGTCAGTAGTTGTCGAAAGAAAAAAATATCCCGATAAGCCTTCGTTTGAGGCAGATCTTAAAAAGACTCTCGACGAGAACGGGATACAGATGATAATCCTGGCCGGCTTTATGCTGGTACTTTCGGCAGACTTTGTAAAGCAGTATCCCAACAGGATCATAAATGTTCACCCCGCTCTTATCCCCTCCTTCTGCGGCGACGGATTTTACGGGCTGCATGTACACGAGGCAGTATTAAACTATGGCGTAAAAGTAACCGGTGCTACCGTTCATTTCGTAAATGAAGTGACCGACGGCGGAAAGATCATCCTGCAAAAAGCTGTGGATGTACTCGAAGGTGACACCCCGGAGACCCTGCAAAAGAGAGTCATGGAGCAGGCCGAATGGATAATACTTCCTCAGGCGGCAGAGATAGTAGCCAAGCAACTAAGTGAGGCTTAACACCTCACCCGTCCCTCCGGGACACCCTCCCCTCAAGGGGAGGGCAAAAAACAATAAGGAGAAAAACAATGTCCGAAGACAGAACAAAATACATATCCCCGCTCTCAACACGTTATGCAAGCGACGATATGCAGTATATATTCAGCGAAGAATTCAAATTCCGCACATGGAGAAAGCTTTGGATCTCTCTTGCAAGATCCGAGCAGAAATTAGGACTCAACATCACAGATGAGCAGATAGCCGAACTTGAAGCTCACGCAACCGACATCAACTTTGATGTGGCTAAGGAAAGAGAAAAAATAGTACGTCACGACGTTATGTCCCACGTATATGCATACGGACAGCAGTGCCCGAAGGCAGAGCCCATCATCCATCTTGGTGCTACCTCCTGCTACGTAACAGATAACACCGATGTTATCGTTCTCCGCGAGGCATCAAAGCTTGTTTTAAAGAAAGCGGGACAGGTTATAAAGAACTTAGCTGAGTTTGCTGAGAAGTACAAGGCACTTCCCTGCTTAGCATATACACATCTCCAGCCCGCCCAGCTTACAACTGTTGGCAAGCGTGCTACCCTGTGGCTTAACGAGCTCCTTATGGATGTGGAAAACCTGGAATTCCAGATGAGCAGATTGAAGCTCCTCGGTTCAAAGGGTACCACCGGTACACAGGCAAGCTTCATGGAACTCTTCGAGAATGATGAAGCAAAGGTTAAGAAGCTTGAAGCACTTATCGCAGCCGACCTTGGATTTGAAGCATGTATGCCCGTTTCCGGACAGACATATTCAAGAAAGCTTGATTCATTCTTCTTAAATGTACTCTCCGGCTTTGCACAGAGTGCATACAAGTTCACTCAGGATTTAAGAATACTTCAGTCCTTTGAGGAAATGGAGGAACCTTTTGAGAGCACTCAGATCGGCTCATCCGCTATGCCTTACAAGAGAAATCCTATGAGAAGCGAGCGTATCGATGCCCTTGCCCGTTATGTGATCATAGATTCTCTTAATCCTGCCATGACAGCCGCTACTCAGATGTTCGAAAGAACCCTGGACGACTCTGCAAACAAGCGTATCAGCGTGGCTGAGGCATTCCTTGCAGTAGATGCTATATTAAATATTTACATCAACATCTCTTCAGGCCTTGTTGTATATGACAAAGTCATCACCCGCAGAGTTATGGAGAAGCTGCCTTACATGGCTACAGAAAACATCATGATGGAGTCTGTTAAGCGTGGCGGCGACCGTCAGGAACTCCACGAAAGACTTCGTGTTCACTCACATGCTGCAGCCGCAGGTGTTAAGCTTGAGGGTAAGCCCTGCGACCTTATCGACCGTATCGCAGCAGACCCTGCATTCAAGCTCAGCGATGAAGAGCTTCGCGCAAACCTTGATCCCGCAAAGTACACAGGACGTTCCGAATCCCAGGTTGAGGAATTCTTAAAAGACTTTGTTCAGCCCGTACTTGACAGGATCTACGAAGCTCCGGTTGAGAGTGTGCTTAACGTCTGATGTGACAAGGGGACGGTTCTGCTGTCACATTATAGAGGAGGTATTATGGAGTACTGGGATTTATATGATTCGGACAGGAAACCTTTAGGTCGCACTCATCTTCGTGGAGATAAGTTTGAGGATGGCGAGTATTATGTTTGCTGTGAGGTCTGGGTTGTTAATTCGGAAGGAAAGTTTCTGACCACCAAAAGACATCCCGATAAAAAAGCCGGTAATCAGTGGGAGTTTACAGGTGGCGGGACTCTTGCCGGTGAAACAACGGCAAAGTCTGCTATCCGTGAGCTTTTTGAAGAAACGGGAATATCTGCAACCGAGGATGAATTAAAGCTTATCGCTACTTATGCCCATAAAAACTATTTTCAGGATATCTATGTTTTGAAAAAGGATGTTGATATAAAAGACATTGTTTTACAGCCGACAGAGACGGTAGATGTCAAATGGGCTACGGATGAAGAAATACAACAAATGATCGCTAAGGAAGAGTTTGTATATTCTATCGGGAAGAAATACGGACTATATAAAGATTTAGCCTTGAAGGCATAATTTATTTGTGTGGCAGAGAACACCCATGCCCTTCCGGCGCACAGAATGAATATTCACCCGGGATTCACACACTAACCGTCCCACATCAAATGCTTCTAAGGAGCGTTTGACACGGCTCCATGGTGTAACGGTGGAGTGGGCTTATCCCATTGTTACAAAGAAAGGACAATACTATGGCAGAAGAAATCGAATTTCGTTACGACACACAGCTTCTTATCGAAGGACACGACTTAGATGAGGACGTTATCTCTGATTACATTACCGCTAATTTAGTAGGCGACTGTCTCTTGGCAGTTGGCGATGAAGACCTTATAAAGGTACA
>ODAI011163244.1_pt1 | contig 12006 bp, 7 predicted proteins | sample 1539321 | NCBI WGS metagenome assembly ODAI01 (sample SAMN02144231, study PRJEB22623) | gut metagenome | biome: sheep rumen | host: Ovis aries | place: New Zealand
AATCTTTGGCACTTCGTACACACTCACAGACTTCAGGTTGGTCACTGACCGAGCAAGATCCGTTCAATAACGTAGGTCGTACCTGTATCGAGGCTATGGCAGCAGTATTAGGTCATACACAGTCCCTGCACACCAATGCATTGGATGAGGCTATCGCCCTCCCGACCGACTTCTCTGCACGTATCGCTCGTAACACTCAGATCTATATTCAGAACGAGACCAAGGTCTGCAAGCAGATTGACCCATGGGCAGGCTCATATTATGTTGAGACCCTGACCAACGAACTGGTACATAAGGCATGGGAACACATTCAGGAAATCGAGAAACTGGGTGGTATGGCAAAGGCTATCGAGACCGGTCTTCCAAAGATGCGTATCGAAGAGGCTGCAGCACGTACTCAGGCTCGTATCGACTCAGGTGTTCAGACCATTGTTGGTACCAACAAGTATCGTTTGGATCACGAAGATCCGATCGACATCCTTGAGGTCGACAACACCGCTGTTCGTCTGGAGCAGATCGAAGGTTTGAAGAAACTTCGTGCAAACCGTGACGAAGCTGCATGTAAGGCTGCTTTGGCAGAGATTACAGAATGTGTTCGTGAGTTCAGCGAAGGCAAGAAGAGCGAAAAGAACTTGCTTGCTTTGGCAGTGAAGGCAGCTGGTTTACGTTGTACATTAGGTGAGATTAGTGATGCTTGCGAGGAAGTCGTAGGCCGTTATAAAGCAGTAATTAGAACTATTTCAGGCGTGTATTCATCAGAAAGCAAGAACGACTCCGACTTTGAAAAAGCATGCGAGTTGACAGATAAGTTTGCGAAGAAAGAAGGCCGTCGTCCTCGTATCTTTGTTGCAAAGATGGGTCAGGACGGACACGACCGTGGTGCGAAAGTTGTTGCAACAGGTTACGCCGACTGTGGTTTCGACGTCGATATGGGCCCATTGTTCCAGACTCCGGCAGAAGCTGCACGCGAAGCTGTTGAAAACGATGTTCACGTAGTAGGTGCATCCTCTTTGGCTGCAGGTCACAAGACTTTGATTCCTCAACTGATTGAAGAATTGAAGAAGTTAGGACGTGAAGATATCTTGGTAATCGCTGGTGGCGTTATCCCTGCACAAGACTATGATTTCTTGTACAAGGCTGGTGTTGCTGCCATCTTTGGCCCTGGTACTTCAGTAGCTAAAGCAGCATGTCACATCATGGAGATCCTGTTGGATGAAGAAGCATAATTTCATGCTATAAATAGAAGAAGGGGTGCACCGTTAGGTACACCCCTTCTTTATATCACTCAGTTGAATTATCTGAAGAACTTCCCGATCTCATCGTCTTTCAGGACATAAAGGACCGGATTACCATCGGGGGTATAGTTTGGAGTGGAAGTACTGAGCAACTGTTCTACGAGGTTTTGCATCTCCTCATTCGTCAAGACCTGCCCCACCACGATTGCAGCCGACTTAGCCATCGTCAGGGCCAATGTACCTTGTACTTCTTCCTTCACCTTTCCGCTCTTCTCGACAGCCGTACGCAACATGTCTTGTATTAAAGTCGGCACATTCAACCCTTCAATACCGGCAGGAACACCACTGATGGAATAACTTCCTCCACCCAGATCAGTCAGATCAAATCCCAGACTGTACATATCATCCATGATACTTTGCATAATAGGGACATCCGACACGGGTATCTGAACCATCTCTGGGAATAGCAGCCCCTGCGAGACTCCTTTTTGCTGTTTGATTTGATCCATATAGCGATCATAAAGGATACGTACATGTGCCCGATGCTGATCGATGATCATTAAGCCCGATTTCACCGAGGTAAGGATGTACCTCCCCTTATACTGGAAGTTCTGGAACGAAAGATCCTCTTTCCCTTGTTCCTCTGTTCCCTTATATAGACTATCCGACTCGTCTGTAAGTCCTCCTCGATCGATCCATTCATCTGAGAAATCCTCCTGCTTTTCCAGTCCCTTATACAGTTCATCCCAACGATTGGTCGACTGGCGTGCCGGTGAATACGAGTTTCTGTCGAACGGATTATATGAAGGGTCATACGACACCTTCGGAGGCTGAACGTTCGAGTACTTTAATGGCTCGTAAGGAGGAATATCCGGCATACCCTCTGTGTCGAAATCAATAGAAGGCACCTCATTGAACTTGCCCAAGGTTTCCTTGACTGCCGCTGACAGGATTTGCCAGATAGCCGATTCATTATCGAATTTTATCTCCGTCTTCGTAGGATGGATATTGACGTCAATATTGGCAGGGTCGATATCAAAGTAGATGAAATATGGGACCTCTTCATCGGAGGGGATCAGATGTTCATATGCATCAGCCACCGCTTTGTTAAAGTAAGGATGACGCATATATCGTCCGTTAACAAAGAAATACTGACGCGCTCCCTTCTTCCGCGAAGCCTCCGGACGACCAATAAACCCGTTAATCTTTACCATGGTCGTATCAACATTCATCGACAACAAGTCTTGGTCCATTTTCTTGCCAAAGACTCCCATGATACGCTGGCGTTTCAGGCTTGCAGGAAGATTAAAGACTTCCACATCATTGTGATGCAAGGTAAATGAGATTTCCGGGTTGACCAATACGATACGTTCAAACTCGACTAAGATATTGTTAAGCTCCGTATGATTCGACTTCAGGAATTTGCGGCGGGCCGGAATATTGTAGAACAAGTTCTTCACGATGAAATTACTTCCTTTGGGTGTAGCAATCGGCTCCTGTCCTTCTACTTTTGAGCCACTGATCACAAGTTTTGTGCCCAGTTCCTCATCAGCCATTCTGGTACGTAGTTCAACTTGTGCAACAGCCGCAATTGATGCAAGCGCTTCTCCACAAAATCCCATCGTACGAAGAGCAAACAAGTCGGATGCCTCACGAATCTTGGATGTGGCATGACGCTCAAATGCCAGACGCGCATCCGTTTCCGACATACCCTTCCCATCATCGATGACTTGAATGGATGTTTTACCTGCATCCGCCACAACTACATCAATGTGGGTTGCACCTGCATCCACAGCATTCTCCATCAATTCTTTGATGACCGAAGCCGGACGCTGAATGACCTCTCCTGCAGCAATTTGATTTGCCACTGAGTCGGGGAGCAAACGGATCACATCACTCATCTCTTCCTCCTATTTAAAAAGACAACTCACCCGTTATGAGATAACGCATGATATAGATCAGTACAAGAATAGCAACCAATAACGTAGCCGTAGAAAGAGGTTTCCTTCCACTCTCCTTCCGGCGCTTTAGGTATTTTGTCCCTTCAACAAACTTCCCACGAATATCCTCTGGATTAAATTCTTTCGGAGGAAGCATTCCTAATTCACGTTTTGCATTTTCCTCGATCTTCTTCAGTTTTTCCTTTCGTTCATCATAATAGATATATTCGTGATGGAAAGGACGAGGCTTATCCATTCTAAACCAACCCATAGCTATTTCGTTTTCTTTTTAAACAATTCTTGATTAGGCAACGGTATCTTATTTGAACGACTGGATTTCTTTTGTTCATCACCGGCCATCCTGGACTTCCATTCCATAATATCATACTTATCCTTGGGACGGAGATAATCCAGCCATAGGAACCCAGTTAGTTTCTTATCCTTCTCCGGAATCATCAGCATCGGGTAGAACGTTGCAACAGGCTTGGGATAAATAGAGATTTTCTTCATCTTCCGATTCTCCAAGAACATGTTCAGTGTACTTGCCTCCAACTTATTCATTCCGACATAGGTGCTGTCCTCATCCATATAATAATAAACGGAGTGAACTGAGCCAATCACATCTACCTGGCGTATTTCACCTCCCTTGAAATAAGCTTTTATCTCTTTTCCGCTCACCTGGTTGTATTTAGCAGAATCGAGTTTCTCGACCGAAAACGCTTGATTCTGGATATGTGCCCAATCGATGGTACTATCATTCATATAGATACGTATTTCTTCACCGGATAACTGTTGTTGCTCATGCCAAAGCACCGGTTCATGATACATGATCAAGCAGCTGTCTTTTGAGGAGAAGACCAATGAGTCGCATACCCCCTGGACATCATTTCGGAAAATACGTACCTTGAAATAAGCCCGTGCTTCACGGAACATCGAGTCCGTATCAGCAAAGAAAGTAATCATCTTCAATGTATCTGCATGAAGGCTCAGGCTATCCCCTTGGGAGTAGTCGGTAAGCACGGCCTTATCAGTCACAAAAGCATATTTTGTAGAGTCATTGTAATAGCCGTAATTTCCCGTCAGCACGTTCTTATTGATGGTATCGGTATATTCAATGTTATTAAAGGCTTCGCCATACATCTTTTCACGGTCATAGAACAGGCTATCGCCTATCATAATCTTACCCTCGTTCGTAATGACCGATCGGTTTAACAGTTCGGCCTGTCCATTCTGCGTATTATAATGACCCAGTTCCGAATAGATATGATTCTGGTCACTGACAATATTGGTCGGCCCCACGATGGTGGCAATCTTGGAAATCGTGCTATAACGAAGTGTATCCGAGTAGAGGGTAAACTTAGGGTTTTCCAACTGGACACTGTAGTTAAAGACAGCTTCCTTTGTGGAAATATTATATTCTCCCCAATCAGATGTCAGCACATTTTCCTCATCCATCATGGAACCACCATCAAAATAATAGCCTAAGTTCTCGAGACGGTCGTAGTTTAAACTATCCGTAAGCAATGTTGTATTGCGATTCTCCAGGCGAACATGATTACGGACCTGTGCGATTTGGGTATTCCCATCGTAGAACAAATAATCTCCATACAAGGCCAACGTGTCACCTTGTTCCATACGCACATTGTCATAGGCCTCCAATGAATTGGACTTTTCATAGAAGCAAGCACTATCGCAGTACATATAGATGCTATCATGCCGAAAGATGACATTTCCGACCAGGATCTGAGCATCCGGATCAGGATTCTTGGGACTTTTCTTCAGGACATCAGAATGAAGCAAATAGACCTTGCTTTTAGCCGTCTTCCCTTGAGGTTTCCTGCCCGTTGGGTTGACCTGAGCTAAAAGACAGAGGGCAAAAAGGCACAGGAAACTTACCAAAAGAATCCTATGCCCATCATATTGCTGATTCGTTTTTCCTTTCACAATCGTTATTCCTTTATCCAACCAGGATATTTAAATTCACAATTTCTCCATTTCTCATTGATACGCACATAAGTAGTTTTCAACTTCTCGCGTATCCACTTGTCAAGGATCTCATTGCTTCGTTTCTCCATGACAATAGCCTTCAGCCGCTGGTAGTCCTCGGTGATGGTTGCCTTATGGCCTTCGATACGACTTTTTAGTTTCACGATGGCACAGACTTCCTTTCCTTTATTGTTAATCATGACAAACGGATCAGAGATCTCGCCTACATGCATCTTCTCGATAACCTTTGCCACCTCTTGAGAGCTCTGAGCCAGTTGAGCCATTTCAAAGCGGGCTGTTCCGGTTTCCTGATTCGCCATCAATCCATGATTAGCACGTGTATCCTTATCTTGGGAGATATAGGTAGCTGCGTCATCGAAAGTGAACTTCTCATTACGAATTTCCTTGGCAATGGAATCCAACCGAACCAAAGATGCTTCCAACTCTTTTTCATCTACTTTCGGTTTCAACAAAATGTGACGGGTATTAATACGGTCACCTCGTTTTTCAATCAACTGAATGATATGATAGCCAAACTCTGATTCAACAATCTTCGATACTTTATTCGGGTCCGACAAGTTGAAAGCCACATTCGCATATTCCGGTACCAATTGTGCCTTATCCATAAAGCCAAGTTCTCCACCTCGACGTGCTGATCCTTCATCTTCAGAATACAGACGAGCCAGAACAGAGAACGGCATCTCACCGGAAGTAATCTTCTGCGTATAATCACGCAAAGTTTGTTTTACACGGTCAATTTCCGACTGAGGAATCTTTGGTTCCATCGTGATAATCTGTACCTCCACCTGTGTAGGTATAAAAGGAATACTATCAGCTGGAAGATCCTTGAAATAGCGACGGACTTCAGCAGGCACAATCTTTATTTCGCCAATCAGGCTCTGTTGCATCTTACGTACTGTCTGTGATTCACGCTCATTTTCACGGAGCATCTCACGGATCTGCGACATTGACTTATTGAAATATTCCTCCATTTTCTCTTTGGTACCAATATTCTCAATCATCATATTTGTACGCCGCTCTACCATGCTGATGACCTCTTGCTCAGAGACCTCAATACTATCTAACTCTGCTTGGTGAAGGAACAACTTCTGAATAGCCATCTGTTCAGGTATCACACAATACGGATCACCATCTATCCTTCGCCCTTCATACTGAGCATTCAGACGTTCATTCTCTACCTCTGACTTTAAGATAGCCTCGTCACCGACAACCCAAACGACTTCATCGATGACATTATTCTGACCATATACCGTAATTGCGGTGAATAACAATAGCATGAATGCATAAACTTTCTTGTTCATATCATTACTCTTCTGAATTCAAATAATACTTTATATCATGTTTCTCCGTAGCGTCCTCAACCAATTCTTTTTTGATTTGGTTGATAAAATCAACCCGCTTCAGATTCATTAAAAACTCTTTTATCTCATCCTTTGCAAAGTCCAGAGGCTGAACCTCACCCTTTGCCAAGAAATCCTCTACATGCAGGAAATAATAGTATTCCGAGTCCTGCACTTCGACGTTACGATTTGTATTCAAATAATTCAAATCATTTTTCCATGAGGATGGTGGGAACTTTCCCATCTCTTCCTCCACACTCTTCCATTGATCATAGAAATACTCATACACCACCGCGTTCCCGACACTGTACTTTTCCAAATTGTCAATCGCATCCTGTGTCTTTTGGCGGTACCAACGACGAACCATGTTCACATCTTTGGCATGTAGGGGTACCTTTATAAACAAGCCTCTGATCAGTGGAGATTCAAGCCGGAATAATTCCTTATGCTCATTATAATAGGTCTCGACCTCCTCATCTTCAATGGTATTCCTCAATTTCTGACGCACCAACTCATCTTGATACGCATGCTGAATCAAAGACCGCCGGTATGCCTCAACCATTTGGTTTATTTTCTCTCCCGTTGCAATGTTTTTTTCTGCGACACGAGTGAAAAGGACGTCCTCCACCCACGCATCCACATATTGCTTAGCAAACTGGATACTATCTGTCTTCGGCAAATTAACCGGAATAACCGAGCGCAGATCCTCCTCGTATAAATATTGCCCATACACCTCGACGATAGGAGTCTTCCCTTTATGATCGGTTGCCTTATCGCATCCGACAAGCATAAAGACAATACAGGTCAACAATACGACACTCTTTCTCATTATCCACTAATTAATCTACGAAGATACAGTAAAATTAGATACGACCGTCATTATTAACGGTTTTTAAAACGTTTGAATATATTTCTACATGATATTTCTTCCGCAGTTGCTTGGTCATAGAGATGAGGTTTTCCTTTTGATAATCCTGAAGGACCAATGATTTAACATCCATGAAGCTAGTCGGCCCTTTTTTCATCTTTTTACCCATGACGAATGCGTACGGGTAATCATCTAAACGCGGAGCTTTTGTGCATTTAAAAACAAGATCATCTACGAAATCATTCTTTCCAAGTTCAAAAAGATCAAATTCCATGATGGCATCTGCTTGTTCTTTATCAGCATATAAACGATCGAAATCTCTCTTCCAATTCTCCATAGGTACGCCTTTAAGGTATTTCTTAATAGACTTGCCTATTTTCTTGTTCTTCGCATGAATCACTGCGCCCTTGAAACGCGGTAATTTCCATGCGTATTGGTCTTTATGCTGCTTATAATACTGTTCCAAGACGGCATCATCTATTACCTGCTCTCTCTCATCTTTTTGCGAAAACGAGGAGACCAACAATGCGTCATGAATCTCTCGTTGCTGCCACACCAACGAAGACGATTGATTCAGACCGTCAATTCCTTTTTGCAACCATGACGACAGGATATTAAGGTCAACAGCAGGGTTCATCTTGCCCTTTTTCTCCAACCGAAAAGATAATTCATCAGCTACCTCTTCATACGGAGCCGTCGACTGATGACCGATCCATTTTAATATATGAATACCCTTTGGAGAATAAAAAGGTGCAGAAAACCGTTGACGCTGCAAGGTTGTAAGTTGATCTTTCCACTCATTCAAATGACGATCAACAGGTATCCATGGTAACACTTCCGCAACGATCTGCAAATCTTTCTGCGATGAATTCTGCATGATCCTCTTCATCAACTGATCAAAATCGGCTCCCTTTTGCAGAACCGTATAGACAGAATCGATCCATTGCTTAGCCAATGTCTCCTGATAAGAATTGGCATGTTGGGGAATACGGACGCTGATATGTGCCAGCTTTATCCATTCAGTTGTTTGCATCCGTTGTTGATTGGATGCGTATAGTCGTTGCTTTTCCTGTAATTCTTTCTGAGCATCAACAGCGATTCGCTTCAGCAACTGATTGTTTAAGTAGGCGTATTGGCTACGGAACATAACGGTTGTGTCCTTACCTTCCCTTTCTGCATCATATACCTTCAACTTAAAATCGATATATGATTCCAGGAAATCATCTAGAGGCATGTTTGTCTTCCTCCACTGATAGAGAAACTCCTCCTTAGTAACCGGTTCTGATTCTATAGAAAATACAACTTCCCCTTGTGCTTGCAGAAATTGCACAAACACAAGGAGAAGTCCAACTACACCCAAAAACCTACGCAGCATGTTCGTATTATTGAGGGCGACTATAGTTTGGTGCCTCACTGGTAATTGTTATATCATGAGGATGACTTTCCATGACACCTGCATTGGTGATACGCGTAAATTTAGCATGATGCAGTTCCATGATATTATGAGCGCCGCAATATCCCATACCTGAACGCAATCCACCAACCAGCTGATAGATAACTTCTTGAACGGTACCTTTAAATGGAACACGTCCTGCGATACCTTCTGGAACGAGTTTCTTGATTTCTTTCGTCTCAGACTGGAAGTAGCGGTCTTTCGAGCCATTCTCCATCGCTTCCAAGCTACCCATTCCACGATAAGTCTTGAACTTACGGCCATTGAAGATAATGGTTTCACCTGGACTTTCCTCCGTACCTGCTACCAATGAGCCGATCATCACGCTATATCCACCGGCAGCCAACGCCTTAACGACATCACCGGAATAGCGCAAACCACCATCTGCAATCAAAGGTACACCTGTTCCCTCTAGGGCACAAGCCACATCATAAACTGCACTTAGCTGAGGTACGCCCACGCCAGCAACGATACGAGTCGTACAGATAGAGCCCGGTCCGATACCAACCTTCACACAGTCGGCACCGTTCTCAACCAACATCTTTGCAGCAGCGCCTGTAGCAACATTGCCCACAACAATATCTACATTCGGGAAGGAAATCTTTGCTTCACGCAACTTTTCAATAACCGATTTTGAATGGCCATGAGCTGTATCGATAATGATTGCATCGGCTCCGGCATCCACCAAGGCCTGCATTCGCTGTAATGTATCATTTGTTACGCCAACACCTGCTGCAACACGCAAACGCCCCTTTTCATCTTTGCAAGCCATTGGCTTATCCTTAGCCTTTGTAATATCCTTATAAGTAATCAAGCCTACTAAGTGATTGTCCTTATCCACTACCGGCAACTTCTCAATCTTATTTTCCTGCAAGATTTGTGCTGCGGCAGCCAAATCTGTTTGCTGATGTGTAGTCACCAAATTATCCTTGGTCATCACCTCGTCGATTTTCTTTTCCAGACGACGCTCGAAACGTAAGTCACGGTTCGTTACAATACCAACTAAATGGTTGTCATCATCTACGACGGGGATACCACCGATATGGTAATCACTCATAATGTCCAAAGCATCCTTAACGGTCGAGCCACAGCGGATGGTCACCGGATCGTATATCATACCATTCTCAGCACGCTTCACGATAGCAACCTGCCGAGCCTGCTCCTCAATGGACATATTCTTATGGATGACACCTATTCCACCTTCCCGAGCAATGGCAATGGCCATACGAGATTCTGTTACAGTATCCATAGCGGCTGTAACAAACGGAATATTCAAATCAATGTGACGTGAGAACTTAGTCGACAAATCGACCATACGTGGAAGAACATCTGAATAGGCTGGAATCAAAAGGACGTCATCATACGTCAATCCATCCATCACAACTTTATCTGCAATAAAAGATGACATAGGGCTTATGTTTATAATTTTATTGCGTGCAAATATACGTATTTTATCCGACTTGAGAAAGTTTCGCCTCCTTTTTTTCGCGATTTATTTACACCGACCTTTTATCTTTTCTATTTTCCCTTTTGTAACGTATATACAAGGAAATGACAGCCATCTACGGAATGTTTGAACTGGAAAGGCTCAAGGCGTGTAACACTTCTTCCTTCAGTTATTTGAACATTCTTTATGACTTTCTTTTCCACTGTCTTCCCGTTTGCATTCTTAAGTTCGATCACAAGCGTTGCTTGGCAAGCATCACCTATGTTAAAAATGACTGGACGAACTTTATCATTTGGCCCGTAAACCGTATCCACATCATCACTCGCAGCCCAAATCCGTTGAAATGCCATTTTATTTGCATGGAATGCCAGTTTCGGTACATAAAAAGGATCGACCAATGGCTTCTGGTAAGTAAACATATTGGGACCTGATTCCATCGAGCACCATGAGAAGCCACTTACGCCTCCAAGAGTTTGCATCTTCATTGACTCCCAGGCCGAAAATGCTTGAAACGCTTGGCTTGCCCGCCACTCATTTGCCTCCAAAAGGCGTCCGATACTTCCTTTCTCATAAGGCCATTCATACGATTGTACTTCGAACCACGGTTCTTTCTTAGCCAGTGTCCAGTTTGGCTGTGCAGCTGATTCCTCATGTTCGAAATTGAAATAGCACAAATCATGTGCATCCAGACAGGATTTAGCCCATGGAGAAGGCATCTCTCGTAAGACGCTCCAATTGCGGCCATACCCTGTATATGCATCCTGACTACCACGAGTCAGTTTCCGATGCACTAATAATGGATTAGGAGCAATCGGATTCCCATGGTTATCAATGGTTCCCTCATAATTCTGATAAAAAGCGTGTTGCCAGAAAGATGTGGGAGATACCAATCGAGAGGTATCTGTTTCAAGGATCGTTGATATAACCTTATTGAAGAAGTCAAACGACTCCTCCCTACTGTGTTTTTTGAATTGATTCGGATGATTGCTGGCCTCCCATAGCACAATAGAAGGGTGGTTATACACCTGTCGCATATAAGTCGGGTAATTCTGAATGTCAACATTCCAAGCCTCTCCTTCTCGTAGCCATGCAGACGTTTGCCAGATTAGATAGAGCCCAAGCTGATCTGCATATTCAGCAAAACGTGCATCGTTGATTCCATCCGTTATATCTTTCTCAGAATGTACATGAATACGCAACAAATTCCCGCCCAACCGTTTTGCCATCATCACATCACGCATCACCATCTCGTCAGTACCACAACGAAGAGTTTTTGACGTATATTCCAATGGTAGTCGATAGCCAAAGTTCTGAGCACCATTCAACATTTCCGGATGGTGATTGACATACAAGACTCCTCCTTTTTGTTCGATAAAACGAATTCCGGTAGTCGTCACCCAATCATCAATCGGTTTTCCCTCCTCATCCCGGAGGATACATTCCACTTTGTATAATTGAGGTTTTGAAGGAGACCATAAGAGAGGTGTATCAATGACCGATTCCATATCAAATACATTCTCAATGAGAGGTCGTAGTTCGATATCGGTAGATGTGGATGAAACGCATCCGCCTTCCGTTGGGAACCAAGGATAATAGTTGATATCCAACTTTCCCTTTTGATACTCATTCTTATTATTTCTAATATGAATCTTATGATGTTGAACTGCCTGTGTTGCTGATAGCGAAGAAGTATGAACAAATCCTTCGGCTATTCGG
>ODAI013229181.1_pt1 | contig 12006 bp, 15 predicted proteins | sample 1539321 | NCBI WGS metagenome assembly ODAI01 (sample SAMN02144231, study PRJEB22623) | gut metagenome | biome: sheep rumen | host: Ovis aries | place: New Zealand
CCGACAGACAAACAGAGGACGAAAAGCCGGGCACGGCCGCAAACAGGACGATAAGCGGAAGGACGATCAGATATTTGCGCCGCCCGACGGGGCGAAGAAGGAAAAACACCGCGCCGAAAACGACGGTGAGGTGAAGCCCGCTTATCGCCAGCAGATGAGAGATCCCCAGCGAAGCGAAGTCCATTCGGAGCGAACCGTCGAGCTCACTGCGATCTCCGGCTGATTATGGCAGCTGCGAAGAAAGCAGCCGCCACCGCAACCGTAAAGGCTTTGTGCTTAAACCTTAGAGAAGAGCCGAGCAAGGACGCCACAATCCTTGCTCGGCTTCCTCATGGTTTAAAGCTAACCATCGACGGTGGGCGGGAAGCACCAGACGGCTGGCTGGCGATTGATGGCGTCGGCTACGTCATGGCTGAATTTGTGAAATAAACGGAGGGTGAGGAAATGCTGACGGAGTTATGCCAAGAACTCAGGAACTGGTTTGTGAAAGAAAAGTTCATCGGAACCTTCACCCTCAACGACGGCGAAATCACGAGGAGCACCGGCGAGAGCCTCGGCCTGATTCCCGGTCAGTATGTCCGCATCATCGGCAGCGTTTTTTCTGACGGAGTATACCAGTACCCTGTCATCGACTCGCAGCCGGAAACCTTCTCCGGCGCGGTTTGGGCCTTGGCGATTCCGAAGGAAGTGATCATGCTGGCTGAAGACATCGAGGCGTGGAGAACGCAGTACGAGGCCGTTGACAGCCAAGCGATGTCTCCGTACAACTCGGAGAGTTTCGGCGGCTACTCTTACAGCAAGACCAGCGGGAACAGCTCCGGAGGCGGAACTGCCGCAGGCTGGCAAAGTGTTTTTAAATCTCGTCTCAATATGTGGAGGAAGATACTGCCATGAGCCTTTTGACAGAAGCAATGGAAACGTGCACGATGATCGACCGCACGACGGCTCCCGACGGCTATGGCGGCATCATCACCACGTGGGTGGACGGAGCGGCCTTTCAGGCGGCAATCGTCCTCGACTCGTCCATGCAGGCCCGAACGGCGGCGGTGCAGGGCGTGACAAGCCTTTACACCGTTACCACAAAGAAGAACCTCAACCTGCAGTACCACGACGTTTTCCGGCGCGGTTCTGACGGGAAGGTGTTCAGGGTGACCTCAGACGGGGATGACAAGAAAACACCGGCCAGCGCGGCCCTGAACATGCGTCAGGTGAGCGCGGAAGAATGGAGCCTGCCCAATGGATAAAATGCAAGCCCTTCATGGGTTTTGGGCGGGATTCGGCATCCCGGCCATCGACGAACAGAGCGCATACGACACGCCCACAATGGAACAGCTCGGAATCACATACCCGTACATCTCGTATGAGGCCGCTGTGAGCGAACTGGACGAACCGGTCGCGCTTTCCGCCGACATCTGGTTTAAATCGACGTCCTGGGCAGGAATCGAAGCCAAGGCGCAGGAAATCGCCAGCACGATCGGCTACGGAGGGAAGATGATCCCGTATGACGGAGGCGCGATCTGGATCACAAAAGGAACCCCGGCATACCAGCGACAAAGCGCGGATAACGTCTTCGACGTTCGCCGGATACACATTAACATCAACGCGGAATTTTTGTCCGTGTAAAGGAAGGAAGAACAGACAATGGAAAAGTTTACTAAAATCCCTGAAGATACCTTCCAGAAGCTGGTCATCAATGCCGGTATTCTGGTGGACGAATTCACCCCGGACACCGGGACCATCGGGAACATTCTAGGAGCCACGACCGGCGGTATCTCTTTTGAGACGAACACGGAGTATGTCGACTTCGGCGAAGACGTCGACAACTGCCCGAACAACACCAAAGAGCTGAAGCGCATCCAGAGCTACGACCCGACCATGAGCGGCACGTTCCTGACCTGCTCCCCTGCGATCATCAAAATGCTGATCGGCGCAGCCGACATCGATACGAGCGACACGACCAAAGTGGTGCCGCGTTCTGTGCTTGAACAGGCCGACTTCACGGACCTCTGGTGGATCGGCGACTATTCCGATGTCAACACCGGAGCAAACGCTGGATTTCTGGCGATTCACCTGATGAACGCCCTGAATAACAGCGGTTTCTCCATCCAGAGCGGCAAGAACGAAAAAGGACAGATGTCCTTCGAGTTCCACGGTCACGTGAGCATCAACGATCTTGACACCGTGCCGTTCGAGATCTACTGCAAAGCCGGAACCGCAGCCACTGGCACTGGCGGCACTGGCACTGGCACTGGAAACTGATACCAATGCCGAAACCACAATAAAATCAAATAAATGGAGGTAACGCCTTATGAACGAACAGCCCATAAACGAAGTGAAGCAGGAAGAAAAGCCTAAGATGAAGACACTCGCCAACTGCTCCCCGCGAGATTTCCTCGTGCAGACCAACCGCATCCGCAAGAAAGCTGCGGACTGGATCGAACTGACGAAGATCGCGGAGATTCGTAAACGTGCCCCGGTGTTCACGGATGACATGGACGACGAAGCGAAAGCAGCTGCTGCAGCGGCGCAGGCCAGGGCGAACATCTACGCCATGATGGACAGCGCGATGGAGGATCACCCGGATGAGACGGCGGAGCTGCTCGGAATGCTGTGCTTTATCGACCCGGAAGACCTGAACAACCACAACGCACTCGACTTCTTGGCCCCGGCAACGGAGCTGATCAATAACCCGCAGGTAATCGATTTTTTTATCTCGTTGGTGCGATTGGGCCTGACCGATACTTCGACGCTTGTGAAAGCATAAGGCTCGACCTTCTGGATTTATACGGACGCGGCTATGTGATTGATCATGTAGCCGCGTTTTTCCGCAGAGAGCAAGAGGACCTGCGGTTCAGAGCCTATCTGACAGACGCAATCAAGGCCGTGACCGAAAACACAAGCCACTACTTTGTCCCAGGCGCCGGAGATGTGATCACCTACGGAGCAATCATGCCGCACCGATGGATCGACGGGACAAAGAAACAGGAAACAGACACCCGGACGGGTGACGAAATAGCGGCGGACGGGATCCGCCGTGCCGGACTCACGCTAAAAGGCGGGAACGAATAATGGCAAACATCGTATACGAACTGATGGCCAAGATTGGCCTGGACGACAAGGAATTTAATAGTAAGCTGACCGGAGCGGGGAAAACCCTGAAAACCTTTGGTGCCACAGCCGGAAAACTGGCCATGACCGGAGCCAAAATCGCCGGAGCCGCAGTAGGAGCCGCAGCAACGGCGGTAGCAGCGGTCACGAAGCAGGCGGTCGAAGCCTACGGGGAGTACGAGCAGCTTGTCGGCGGCGTTGAGACGCTTTTCGGAACCAGTGCCGACAAGGTTATGGAATATGCGGACAAAGCGTTCATGACCGCAGGGCTTTCTGCAAACGAATATATGTCGACCGTGACCTCGTTCTCTGCATCCCTGCTGCAGTCCCTTGGCGGCGACACCGAAAAGGCTGCGGACTACGCCGACATGGCCATCCGGGATATGTCCGACAACGCCAACAAGATGGGTACGAGCATGGATGCGATCCAGAACGCCTATCAGGGATTTGCGAAGCAGAACTACACCATGCTGGACAACCTGAAGCTCGGCTACGGCGGAACAAAGTCGGAAATGGAGCGGCTGGTCGAGGACGCAGAGAAGCTGAACTCCTCCTTCAAAGCCACACGAGACGCGAACGGGGATCTGACGCTTTCCTTTGGCGACATCGTGGACGCGATCCACATTGTGCAGACGGAGATGGGCATCACCGGAACCACTGCAAAGGAAGCATCCTCAACGCTAGAAGGCAGTTTCAATTCGATGAAGGCATCATGGCAGAACCTTCTGATCGCCTTTGGCAGCGGGGAAGGCGTGGAGGAAGCAATCGGCAACCTAGTCGAAACGGCAAAAACCTATGTCGGGAACCTGATCCCGGTCATAAAAACGGCTCTGGTTGGGATCGCTGATTTCGTAAAAGAGATCGGCCCGATCATCATTGAAGAGCTTCCAGGATTGATTCAGGAACTGCTGCCGGAACTTCTGAACGCAGCAATCGCGCTTGTTGGCGCATTTGTCGAGGCCCTGCCGGGAATCCTCACGGCGATTTGGGACAGCATCAAGACACTTTTCGGAACGTTCATGGATTGGCTGCGGGAACAGAACCCGGAGCTGGCGGCTACCCTGGACGGGCTGATCGAAGCCGGGACAAAGGTTGTGGAGTTCTTCATGAACTTCAAAGAAAACATGGCCCAACTGTGGGAGAACATCAAGACAGCTATTTCTGAAAAAGTCGAAGGAATCAAAGAGAAGATCACCAGCGGCATTGAAGCGGCAAAGCAGGCGGCAACCGAAAAAATGGAAGCTCTAAAAAACAAGTTTGTAAGTATTTTTGAGACTGTGAAAAGTACAGTCCAGAATGCAGTAAACAAACTGAAAAGCATTATGAATTTCAGTTGGTCGCTTCCAAAATTAAAGTTGCCTCATGTCTCAATCAGCGGTTCTTTCTCTCTCAATCCTCCGTCTGTTCCGCATTTTTCGATTGACTGGTATAAGAAAGCTTATAGCAATCCGTACATGTTTACAAAGCCGACGCTGATGGGGTTTGGCGATGGAGCTGGTGGTGAAATAGTTTATGGTCATAACCGCTTGATGGAAGACATCAAAAACGCCATGGGTTCAGGTAGTGGTAATACAAATGTCACGTTTAATATCTATCCGCAGAAAGGTCAGAGTGAGGAAGAAATTGCCAGAAGCGTGGAGAAAGTCCTCGTTCGCTGGGACAAGCAGAGAAAGGTGTCGAGTTTTGCATGAGCTATGATACACGTATACGGTATGGAGCCAACTGGTATGGCAATGTAAACGGTGTAAGAGTTTTCCGTGTGGACACCGATGCGGCTCCAGCCAGAGATGTTCAGGCTATCGAAATTCCGGGCAGGTCTGGCGATCTTATTCTGGACAACAAAAAATATCACAATGTAGACATGGTATATACATTTGTTTTTTATCTTGGGACAAGTGCTGTTGCAGAAAGCAATGTCAGGGATATAAAACAAAGGCTACTGTCATCGGCTGGTTATCAAAGGCTTCTGGATAATACGTATTCTGATGAGTATTATATGGCAGTTGTAAAGGGAGATATTGAACCCGTGTTCTCGCCAGACCGTGAGATGGCAAAAATGACTGTAACTTTTAACAGGAAGCCTCAGAGGTTTTTAACTTCTGGAAACACGAGGGTACATTGCACGAAAGATACATCTGGAACGCAGATTGAGACAATAGTTAATCCTGCATCTACAATTTCGCAACCGTTATTTCAGATTTATGGAGCTGGAACGTTTAAGGTAAACGACCAGACAATCACAATTGACAGTGCAGACGAATATACCATGATTGATAGCGAGATGATGGACTGTTATAAGGGAAGCGTAAGCAAAAACGGCAATGTAGCATTTAGCAATCATGAGTTTCCGGTATTCAAAGGCGGTACTAATACACTGGAATTTGGTCCGGGAATTACTGAATGGTATATAACTCCTCGTTGGTGGAGGCTTTAAGATGATTCCAATTTTATTTGATCCTCATGCAACGACTTTTAATACAAATGGAATAGGACGGCTTTCTGAATGTGTTTCGTGTGTTGTAACTGAAGAGCGAAACGGTATTTATGAATGCAAATTTGAATATCCTATTACCGGGAAATGGTATGATTATTTGCGAGAGCGTGGCGGCACTGTTTTGTGTATCCATGACGATCAAAAGGATGTCCAGCCTTTTGATATTTATGGTTACACAGCCCCAATTGATGGCGTGGTTACGTTTTACGCACATCATATTTCCTATCGTCTAAATCGTATTGCCGTCCAACCGTTTACGGCTACTTCTGTGGCTGATGTGTTTTCTCAATTATCAGCGAAGTCATACGAAGAAAATCCGTTTACATTTTGGACTGACAAAACGACTGCTGGTGATTTCAAATTAGATCATCCTGAATGCATCAGGCCGCTACTTGGGGGACAGCGTGGGTCTGTATTAGATATATACGGAAAAGGCGACTATAAGTTTGACAATTTCTATGTTCGCCTTTATGCCAATAGGGGTGTAGACAGCGGAGTAACGATCCGTTATGGGAAAAACCTTGCGGATATGACCGTGGAGTATGACAAAAGCGAAACATACAATACCATTCGCCCTTATTGGAAAGGAACAGATGGGACAGTTGTTATTGCTCCTGCTGTGCAAGTTCTGCAAACATTAGTAGATCCATGGACTGATGAAAATGGAAATTATATTACAGACGAAAACGGAACAAGTATAGAGTTTGAGCATACTGAAGACAGTATTGTTGTAACGAAGGATTTTTCTTCAGAGTTTGAAGAAAGCCCAACTGAACAGCAGTTAATGGCAAAAGCAGAATCGTTTTTGCGAAATAATCAGCCTTGGATACCGAAGAAAAACATAACGGTAGATTTTGTACAGCTTTGGCAGACGGAAGAGTATGCAGATGTAGCGGCACTTCAGCGGATAGGTTTATGCGACAGAGTTTCCATTTATTACCCAGAACTTGGTGTAACGGCAGAAAATCAGAAAGTAGTTCGTGTCGTTTATAATGTTCTTTTGGAACGATTCGATGAAATGGAACTCGGAGAATCAAGAACGTCACTTGCAGATGATATCCGCAGTTCTATCCGTGAGGAGTTTGAAGCGTTTGCAGATGGTGGCAATTTTGAAAGCATAATGCAAGAAGCCATTGACCACGCTACTGAATTGATTACCGGCGGTCTTGGTGGACATGTGGTTATGACGTTGGATGCAAACGGAAAACCACAGGAAATTCTGATTATGGATACAGAGGATGTGCAAACTGCGGTTAACGTCCTTCGTATTAACCAGAATGGTATCGGATTTTCTTCCAACGGGTATAACGGTCCATTTACAACAGCGTGGACGTTAGACGGAAGTTTTGTTGCGGACTTTATTACGTCTGGTCATATCACAGCAAATATCATCCAAGGCGGTACACTGACTCTTGGTGGAGCGAATAATGGTAACGGCGTAATGCGGTTGCTTGATACAAACAATCAGCAGGTTGGTTTGTTTAATAAAGACGGCATCATTGCTACTTCTGGGCAAATAGGTGGATGGACTATTGATTCAAATAGTTTGTCCTGGAGCAACATTAATAATAGAAAGACAGTGTTAAGCGGAACAGATGGAAGTTTGTCGGTTTCGATTGGCGAATTATCTGGTATTGATGTCGGTACTTTTACAAACGCAGCGCAACAGAGAATATACGCCGGGCTTAGGCTTTATGGTTATAACACTCAAACATTTACAAAGAGGGAAGCGGCAAGGATACTTGCTGGCAATACTAATTTTGGAAGTCTTTATACGGCTATTGCTATACCAAGCGATGGTAGAATAGTAATTTATTCAAATTTGGACTACAGCTTGGAAAGCACTGACGATGTGTTAGCGGAGATTATGCCATGGAGCAGTGATCGTGTATTTGAATTTTACCGTCCTGCATATTTTCGTAGCGGCGTAATTGTAACTGGTGATCTTGACGTATATGGTGCAAAACCAAGGGTAATAAAGACAGCAGATTATGGTGATCGAAGGTTATATGCTTATGAAACCGCTGTCCCGTACTTTGGAGATATTGGTGAAAGCATTATCGAAGATGGTGGAACTGTCAAAATTGAAATTGAACCAATTTTTGGAGAAACCATCGACCACAACAGCTATTGCGTTTTCTTACAGAAAGAGGGTCCGGGTGATTTGTGGGTAGACCAAAAGAACTCAGAATCATTTGTAGTAAAAGGAACTCCCGGGCTGAAATTTTCATGGGAGCTTAAAGCCAAACAGATAGACCACAAGAACCGCAGATTGGAGGAAAAGAAGAATGAAGATAGGTGATTTGCCGGATATTACCGCTTTTAGCTCAGAAGGGTTTATTCCAATAGAGATTAACGGAAGCACTAAAAGAATTCCAGTCAGTACATTCTTGAATTTTGGCTTGTCTGCACTTACAGCCAATTACAATGGGAATGTATTTTCCGTAACAGATAGCAATGAAAACTTTAAAATTATATCATCCGCAGTAAGAATATTTGGTTCTCATTTTGTGCAACTTAAATTTGTGGCACAAACACAGTCGGCCATAAATGTTAATTCGAATGGTTTGGCCTCCGGTGTTACGGGTGGAAATCCTATTGGAACTATAAAATCAGGTGTATCGTGCAGACCCATGTTGGAGACAGTAGCATGTACACTAGACCGGCAGGGGCCTATGGCATTTTGTAGTATCGGGACAGACGGAGTAGTTCGTTTACACAGTTTTGCATCGTATCAGACAACTATTGCGGCGTATACAAATCTAACATTTGTAGCCACATACATTACGCCATAAATTGAGGTGATACACCATGATTTACAACAAAATTCATGTGGCCTTCGGTGCGCTGAGGAAGATCACCGGGCCTACAATTAATTACCAGTATGATGCGAAGCAGATTCTGGTCATCAACGGTCTGAATCTCCCGGAATACTACGTTGTGGATTTCTGCAACGAAGGAGACGCAACGGTTATTCCGATGACTGGTACATCTGATGGCGTGGAAATTCCAGATTCTTTGCTCCAAACTGGTAAGCCCGTCAAGGCATATATTGTTGTATCCAGCGGACAGGGCGATGTCCAAACGAGGTATGAAGTAAAACTTCCGGTCAACAATCGCCCGACAAGAGCGGATATTAACCCGACAGATGAACAGCAACAGCAGATTGACGCGCTGGTGGCGGCTTTGAACAGTGGTGTGTCAAAGGCCGAGGAAGCTGTCGAACACTATCCAAAAATTACTGACGGATACTGGTATGTGTGGGACGGTGATGCTGGAGAGTATGTTTCTACGGATATCAAGGCCGCAGGAACTGACGGCACGGACGGCGTGTCACCGACTGTCACCATTGTGGACATCGCAGGTGGTCACAGAATCACAATCACTGATGAAGATCATCCAACCGGTCAGAGCTTTGATGTGCTGGATGGTCAGGGGGGTGGCGGTGGCACTTCGGATTACACCGGACTCACCAACAAACCGCAGATTAATGGTCACACACTGAGCGGGAATCAGAGCGCTACTGATCTGGGGCTCGGGACGTACAGTAAACCGGCAAGCGGGATTCCAAAGACGGACCTCGCAAGCGATGTGCAGGCGTCACTCGGCAAGGCGGACACGGCACTGCAGACGGCTCCGGTACAGTCTGTCAACGGCAAAACTGGTGCAGTGATTCTTTCTGCCGCTGATGTCGGTGCAAAGCCGGCTAGTTACACGGCTCCTGTTTCCAGTGTCAATGGCAAGACCGGTGCTGTTAACCTAGCTTCTGGTGACATCGCATATGACTCTACGGAAACCTATCAGGCCGGCACTGTTGGGGCAGAGCTGAGTAATCAATCTCGCCAATTAAGTGACAAAGCTGATAAGACCACATACCAGACTGTGACCGGCACAACGCTGACGCTTGCACCGGCGGTTGACAATACGATGTACATCTGCGGGGAGCTTACTGAGCTGACCGTGACTGCACTGGCAACGGGTATCTTCGGAATCAGGTTTACTTCTGGCACGACGCCCACGGTCGTTTCGTTTACCGGAATCACCATGCCAGACGATTGGCCTACCACGCTGGATGCGTCCACCACCTATGAGATTAACGTGCTTAACGGATATGGGGTGTGGCAGTCATGGACTTGATGAATAGGAGAGGTTTGCTTATGGGAATGCCGATTAAATCACTTGATAATGTGGATCTTCTCAAAGTCGTACAGTTATCAGAGCCAAAGCAGAACTTTAGAATAGATTTACCGGATAATGCATTTAGCGATTATAAACGGCTCCTCATTTCATTTTTCGCTGCAGAAGGTACGACAGCAACGTGGATTTATACGCCATTCAATAAAACTTCAGTAGATGGTGCTTATGTTTCTATAGGCAGCAACGTCGCCGGATGTTGTACGATTTTTAACGATAATGGTCAATGGGAATACAAAATTAACGGCTCAGTTGCTACATCAATCACGCCTAGAGATTCTGGGAATTTTATCACGGTCAGATCATATTATGCAGACAAAACATTTGCCGCTGGATCTATTTTTGTTCTTATCGGCGAAAGAAACGGAGAGTGAAGAAAATGCTTGACATAAAGATCAAACCGGGCGAAAATCCTTCACTCACTCACTCACTCACTCACTCACTCACTCACTGCCTGACCTTTGCCCGGAGGTGCGCTCATGAATCTCTTAGAGCGCAGACGGGCGATGATGGGCGCGAAGAGTGCCGCAGTAGAACCGATATACAGGATAAGCAATTACGACTTCAACAATGGAGTGATTGACACCAGTGTGTTGCTTGCGCAAGAAGGTAGCCACGGATATACGGTTATCGCGAAGGTAGATTGCAGTAATAATACGAACGGTCAGCCTACCATAATTAACGGAGCTGGGATATACGGGAGCTATTCGTACATATATCTCACAAATGCGAAGCCTGTGTATGGCATACAGTCTTTTCATGGTGGCAACCAATCTTATCACCCGCCAGAAGCGGAAAGGAAAACATGGCTTAGTTCCATCTGTATTTCGGTAAACTTACAAGCAATGACTACCTGTGTATTTATGAATGATCTGCCTGCGAACAACGGAACTATCGACAGCTTTGCAACACCAACAACAACCTTGAAGATTAATTCTGATAATCGCAGAACCACGAATATTGTTCTGAACTGGCTTGAAATCTATCCATATCCAATGACAGAAGCTCAAATGAGAGCATTAGTACAACAGTAAAGGAGAGAATCATCATGAGAAACATCTACATCGTTAACGCATTACATATTGTAACTAGCGAACAGAATCCGCAGGGAGTCCTGTCTACCGTACCAAACTATCCGAAGAATTTTGACTCCCGGGACTATAAGGCACCCGACGACAATCCCAACGGAGACGAGGAAATCGCTCTGATGGCGGCGCAGGCTGAGTTCTCGGCTGAGATCGTCACGCTGGCAACCGCAAACAATGTCAACCGTGTGGGATGGTCTGTATCCATCACTCGCGGATCGGACGGCAAACAGCTTTATGTGAAGTCGTTTGGCGGTTTTCCCGACATGACACCGGCTCCCGAACCGGCTGAAGAGGCTGAGTGAAACGTCTTTTGATTTGGATACTCAGCACTTATAACGGAGCAATGACATTCACAGTATGCGTTGTGATTCTGACCGTGGTGGCGTGCTGGTATCTTGGACACTTAGTCACTTAACGGCCTATTTAAGTGACAAACCACGGTGGCGGAATATGTAGACGCAACAGTATGTAGGCCTAAGACAAAGGAAACTGAAACTGTGGCAAACGCTGTATGCCATGCAAGGTGCAAATCCTTGCCCGTGGTTAACCGCTGGCGTATGCGGTATATAAATTGGCGTATAGCCAAAGGGCGGCTGAGATACTGCTGAAGGGAAGCGCGGTTGACCAAGGTGGTCTTGACGGTTGGGCGAGTTCGATTCCGCACTGCGCGGCTCCATAGCGTATCAACAGCTCAAAACCGTACCTTTCAAAACCTTACAAGGGGGAATGCAGATGCTTATGGTCAAGATCATGATGTACCTCGCGGTTGTCTGTACAGTTACGATTTTAGGCTTTGCATTTTGGGGGGATCAACCATGATTACCAGAGATGAGTTAGAGGAATTCATAGAGGGATTCATATGAGTAACAAACAGTTGATTTATAAGCTGCTCCGCAATGCTGGCATCACCGAAGCTGGTGCGCTGGGCATTCTTGGCAACTGGCAAGCGGAGAGCGGGTGCGAGCCAGGAAGACTGCAAAATGATTTCTCTGCTTTCCGCACCGCAAGCAAAGACTACACAGCCAGAGTGACAAGCGGAGCAATCACAAGAGATCAATTCGCCAGAGATCAAAAGGGTTATGGTCTTGCACAGTGGACTTATTTCAATTCCCAGACAGGGCA
>ODAI013566793.1_pt1 | contig 12006 bp, 10 predicted proteins | sample 1539321 | NCBI WGS metagenome assembly ODAI01 (sample SAMN02144231, study PRJEB22623) | gut metagenome | biome: sheep rumen | host: Ovis aries | place: New Zealand
CATACGGATTTGTAATTGTGTCACCCTGAAAAACACCATGATTGCGATAAGTTGGTGTCACAGCGATGTTTTTATAATAACCTTCCCATCCAGCTTCCGGAGACGGATAAGAAAAAGCATTATCTGGGTTGCTATCAAATGCTCCTATGCCAAAAAAGTTATTTCTTTCTCGTGCAAAATACGAGGTACCAGACGCCGATTCCAAAATCCCCTGCGCCATCACAGTCTCCCAAGGAATGCCATAATTGATACTATGCATCACAGCAATATCGTGGTATCTCTTAATAAAACCGAGCTGTGTACCATCTGGGTCTCCGCCCAAAACTCCGCCTTCTCCCATAGAACTAACACAACTGCCATATGGATCATAAAAAAGAATATTGTTATCCGCATAAATGCCTAGTTCTTCTTCGGTCATTTTGCTTTTTATAGCAAAGGCATTTGTAGAAATTGCCGCTAAACTAGCTATCGACAACGCTACAATAACGCTTCTACTCTTCGCTAACATAATTATTTTCCAAATAATTATCAATAAAACCGTCTATCTCACCGTCAAGCACCGCATCGGGATCAGTTTCTTCATAGCCGGTACGCGTATCTTTCACCAATTTATAAGGCTGCAACACATAATTTCTAATTTGTTGCCCCCAACCAGCAGACTCTCCTGCCCTTAATTTATCAATTGACTCCGCATGCTGTTCAAGCTGCATCTGTACCAATTTACCACGAAGGATTTCCATCGCTTTTTCTTTATTCTGAAGTTGCGAACGTTCATTTTGAATCGCGACCACAGTGTTAGTCGGTAAGTGCGTAATACGAACCGCCGAGTTCGTCGTATTCACGCTCTGGCCACCATGTCCACCAGAGTGATATACATCAATCCGAAGGTCTTTTTCATCAATTTTTACGTCAGTATCCGCCTTTATAACTGGCAAAACCTCGACCAATGCGAAAGAGGTTTGCCGAAGATTGTTCGCGTTAAAGGGCGACAATCGCACCAATCTGTGCACTCCGTGCTCGGATTTTAGCAGGCCATACGCATTAGTCCCATTAACCTCATAAACTGCAGTTTTTATGCCCGCTTCTTCGCCAGAAACCCGTTCTAAAGTCTGTACTTTAAAACCTTTTTTCTCAAAGAATCTTAGATACATTCGTTCTAAAATACTCGCCCAATCCATTGCTTCCGTTCCGCCTGCACCCGAAGTAATCCTAATAATTGCATCTTTATCGTCATATGGCCCATTAAAACGAAGCGCTTTTTTGAGCTCTTCAAAATCGTGTTCCATCGCCTCAACCTGGCCAGAAATTTCATCCTTTAAACTATCATCAGACATTTCAGTTAATTCTTTTAAATCCTCAATCTGTGTTTTTAAAAGTCGCCAAGGCTGAACCTCATCGCTAAGCTTTGATAATTCCTGGTTTTTATTCGTTGCCTCTTCAACGTTCCGCCAGATTTCCGGCTCTGCCACCTCTTTTTCAAGCACTGAAATCCGCTGTAATTTGTCGTCTATTTTCAATTTTTCATAAGCCACCAAAAAGACTTCTTCAAGATCAATAAGCCGCTTCGAGAGTTCTTGCATATCTTATATTATACCATTTAATGTTATAATAGAGGCATGGAAAAGCTTAATCTCACACCTGAATCTGAAAATTCAGCCGAAGATACTAGAAACAGAGACCAAAAACTTGGCGAAGCCGCTCTTGAAGAAAACTTTCGCGTTGAACGTGTAGCTACTTGGGCCGGTTATTACCACGATACCGAAAGAGCTTACAGAAGGCATAGAAAAGCAGCCCAAAGAATCGAATACGAAGACATCGTCGAATGGGAAGACCGTGCAACTATCTCTTTTAACAATATGAAATCTGCCGAAAAAAATGCTAGGTTTTCTTCTCGCTATGAACGCGACCGTGTTGAAAGAATCGGCACTCTAGACCCAGATGAATCGATTGAAGGCGATGCTGGTATATTCTACCTACGTCGTCAGCGTGCTTTAAATAAAGCCATCGAAGAATCTGATGATAAAAACAAAACTGCCGACCTCCAAGCCGGTGAAGAGCTATACCGTTTAGTCAATGAGCATCTCTATTATGAGCATGATTATGATACTAGAAGTATGGACCCTAGGTATTATCAATCCAAGCGTCGCGCTGCTCATAATGCACTAATTCATCATCTCAATTACATGAATTCCCTCGCGCGAAAATACAATGTTCGTCCATTTACTTTTCGCGATTTTGAAGACAACGATTTCCCGTATTCCGAAAAACTAGATGTCGGTGGTCACACTAACGCCCGTGCTGAATTCGATCGTTCCGCCGTCGAAGCGTATTGCAGAAATGCTTTTAGTTCGGCCTACGAAAAAGCCGAAAAAGACAATCACTAACAGAGTAAACTATTGACTTTTTTAAGCATATGTGCTATAATCAAGGTATCGTTCTGTCTTTTTTAGTAGGGGGGTGGTAAATATGAACGAGAAAATTACCAAGCACTTCGATGCGGGAGAGTTTGTAAAGAGCCTAAAAAACGATTTTTTCCATGAGGAATTCATCAATAAACTCGGCCGCACTCCTGCATTTTCGAAGCTCCGTTCCGGAGGAGAGGACCGGATGACCGGATATGAATGGGGCATTATCGAACGCGGATACAGAGATCTCGGCGTTCCCGATACCCTTTCTACCGACCAGATGGTTGCTCTTGCTTACGCACTTACGGCTCGCGCCGTCACTTCGAGTCACTTTTAGTGGCTCCTGGCCTGCTTTTATGCAGGCCTTTTTTCATAAAAAAAGAGCAGCCCCCGAAGGGGCTAACTCTATCGTGTGAGGTGCCAGGACAAATCACTCGAATTGAATTCGAGTCGCATTTGCTCCCGACCAACCAGAACGTCGAAAATGTGAAGCGTAGCTTGCCCCGCGAAGTGAATGTGTGTGCGGAGTAGCTCTGTCACTTCGGTTTCCGTTTGTCCACGTCGCCTAAAAGTGAGAGGCTGGCATGGCGTCATTTCGTAGCCGAAAAGCGCCATCACTTCGACTTGTTCTGTTTTGTTGTTTTTGTTAAAGTTTTTCATAAAAGACTCCTTTAATTAGATTATTAGAGTCATTTATGTGAGCCTCTGTTTTATTGGCTCGTAGTAAAAGGGCAAAATGACAATACCCTAATACCTTAAACTTTTCTCTTAGCCAGTGACCGAAGTATAGCAAGAGACACTTCTATTTTACCATATTAGATACCGCTAAAAATGTGCTATAATTTGGTTTCTGGGAGTACGTTAAAAAGGAGGTGTTATACTTGCAAAAAGCAATTTCCGCAATCGACGATTTAAATCATCTAGGCAAAAGGTTAATCGTTTTCGAAAACGACGAAACTGACCCGCATAGACTTACCATCATTCAATTTCCAGAAAATCGTGGTACCGTCTTGTTTGAAGATAGACTCTATGATTGGTACGGTCGAGAAGTAATCGTTTCGGAAGACATCAAGCGTATTGTGTCTCCGTTTGGTCATTACACAGACGGCAAAGACCTCTATCATTGCCACGATAACTTCATCGTCGAGCTAAAAACCGGTGAATACGCTATACCTGGTATCAAATACCGTCGGTTTGCCTATAGTGGCCCCGATTATTCAGGGCTAAAATATGCAATCACGGCAGGTGCATTCAATATGTTGCCTCATCTGGATCTTGAGGATGCGCCACGTTTTGAAGAAATCATACCAGATGCTCTCAGCGGTACTTGCTTTGAAATTTTTAAACGATATCGAAATAGTTCGAGCTATGCCATTGGCAAAAACCCTTTCCTCACTAGAAGGTTGCAAGAAGACGTTAGTTGTATTGTCTGCGGCGATAGTGCTATAGATAATCACAAGCAATGGTTTTCGATTGCAAAAACTCGTGAGGAAATCCTTGAAACCAGCGAGAATAGTGTTGGTATGGTGGAAAGTCCCGAAGCCTATCTTAATATGGATATCTTTCGTGGTAACATTATCGTTTCCAAAAATGGCAACAAATTAACCGCAAACTTCCCTATTAAGCATTATTCAGACCAAACCATTCGCGCCTCCACCGACAGAGAAGTCCTTTCTCACATGCGAGATAATGGCTTCTGGTGGTACCTTGATCAGTAGTTCTCCCAGAATTCCCCGCTAAAAGCGGGGATTTTTATATCAATTAAATTTGAAAAGTCTATGCTTTTATGGTAAAATAATAAAATGATTTGGAACGATTTAAAGAGTCCATTTTTAATTCTGGCACCCATGGAGGGTGTGACCGATGTCATCTTCAGGCAAGTTATAGCTAGTGCCGGTCGCCCAGATTTATTTTTCACGGAATTCACCAATGTATCTAGTTATGCTTCAGAAAAAGGTCGCGAAAATGCCCTTGAACGCCTCGAAATTGCTCCAACCGACTCCCCAATAATCGCTCAAATCTGGGGCAAAAACCCAGAACATTTCGCTAAAACCTGTGCTGCTTTAGAAGACCTTGGCTTTTCTGGTGTCGATCTTAATTTTGGCTGTCCAGACAAGCACGTTAATAAAGCCGGAGGAGGCGCAGCCATGATAAAAACACCTGAACTTGCCGTTGAATGTTTTAGAAATGCCAAAAAGTCCACCAACTTACCGGTTTCTATTAAAACCCGTCTCGGCTGGGCTAAGGTTGAAGAGTATCAAAATTGGCTTTCTACTCTATTAAATGAACATCCGGCTGCACTCACGGTCCATCTTCGTACTAAAAAAGAAATGAGTAAAGTTGTCGCGCATTACGAATTAATTCCAGAAATTATTAATCTTCGAAATAAAATTAGCCCAGAAACAAAACTAATTATTAATGGTGACATAAAAGATAAGACCGCCGCCTTTAATCTTCACAAAACTTACCCAGAAATCGATGGTTTCATGATTGGCCGTGGAGTTTTTCAAAATCCATATTGTTTTACTGAACATACCCCAACAAGAGAAGAACTAATGAATCTTTTAAAGCTACATCTGGACTTATTCGAGCAAGAATCAAAAAAACATTATGTCTCTTATGAGCCACTAAAACACTTCTTTAAAATGTACATCAATAACTTCCCTGGCGCATCAGATATCCGCGCTAAGTTAATGGAAACCCACTCTGTTACTGAAGCGCGTGCTATAATAGAGTCATGAAAATTGCATTATTAGGATACGGAAAAGAAGGCAAAGCTGCCGAAGAATATTTTAGCAAGAAGGGTGCAACCTTCGATGTTTTTGAAAACTTCACCTTTGATGAAATTTCAAAAAAAGATTATTCATCCTATGATATGATTCTCCGTAGTCCCTCTGTCCATCCAATTCCAAACCAAGAGAAATTAACCAGCTTGACCAAATACTTCTTCGATCATTGTCCTTGCCCAATTATCGGCGTTACTGCCACTAAAGGTAAAGGCACAACCTGCTCCTTTATTAAATCGCTACTTGAAGCCTTAAATGAAGATGCCTATTTAGTCGGCAATATCGGTACGCCAGCCATCGAAATATTAGATCGTCTCAAAGAGACATCAGTGGTAGTCTACGAGATGTCCAGTTTTCAGCTTTGGGATCTTGAGAAATCACCCCATATTGCCGTCGTTGGTACCATCGAGCCGGATCATCTTAATGTGCATAAAGATTTCGAAGATTACGTCTCGGCTAAAGCCAATATTTGCCGGCATCAAATTAAAGACGACTATCTAGTCTATTATTCAAAAAATAAAGATTCAAAATGGATTGCCGATACATCTAGTGCCAAAAAGATTACTTATCCATTTGAATTACCAGAAGACGTATTAAATGCAGTCGTTATTCCAGGTAACCATAATAAAGAAAACGCCATGGCCGCTATCGCCGCTGTAGCATGCTACAAAAATATATCACCAGACGAATTTATAAAAAACAATAAAGCTGACATTATCGCTGGACTTCAAAACTTCAAAGGTTTACCACATCGTTTAGAATTTGTTCGCGAACTAAACGGCGTAAAGTATTATGACGATAATTTTTCAACTAATCCGGCTTCGACCCGTGTTGCAATTAACGCTTTTCCAGACAACAACGTAGTTGCCATTATTGGCGGTCGCGACAAGACTGGTAATGAGGACCTTCCAGAAATTTATGAGGTTATCTCTGCCAAAAACGTTAAAAAGGTTATTCTGATGGGCGAATCAGGTCATGAACTAGCAAAAAGATATAGCGATGACCGCTTTATAGTTGTAGAGTCACTAAAAGACGCCATTGATACCGCAAAGAAAGAAGCCGAAAAACTGGCCAGCGCCATCGTTTTGATGTCCCCCTCCGCAGCCAGTTTTGACATGTTTAATAATGTTTACGATCGTGGTGATCAGTATCAAGCTTTATTGACGAAAAGCCTCTCTTAATTCATCTATCGTAACTGTATCATCTTTTTCTTCGACTGGCGAAACCGTCGTATCAGTGGTCTCTAGTTCTTCCTTTTCCCCATCACTAGAACCGCCGCTTACGCCTCCGTTATCGCCGTTATCTTTCTTTTTTCCAAGCTTTTTGCAAAGAAGAACGATTAAACCAAGTAGAATTATTGCGCCCTCAACCGCTGCAATAATCATAAATAGCGGTGAGCATTCTTTTTCTTCGCATTTTTGGCAAGTTTCACAAACCGGACAAGTATATTCTGCTCTTGTGACCTCAATAATGTAGTCTTTTCTGGTACCATTTTCGGCAACCACAGTGATTACATATTTATTAAGACCTTCCTTAACCTTTTGTTTCCCAATTGCGCCGGAAACTTTGGCATTACTATCTTCTGCCTCAATCTTAATCTCAATCTCATCAATGTCCGAATCTACTGTTGTTTTGTATTTACCGTCCTCGAGCTTTATGTTATCGTCTCCGATTTTAACGGATTTAATATTAGTATTGTCGCTCTTAGGAGTTGGTTCTGGAGTTGGTGTCGGAGTTGGGGTCGGGGTTGGAGTTGGCGTCGGAGTTGGAGTTGGTGTCGGAGTTGGTGTCGGCGCAGGGTTTGTCACCTTCACCACAACGAGAATAGTTGACCCAGTTACACTAGTATAATCATAGGCAGTCACATCTGTAGCAGTTACCGAAAATGCAGTTTCACCGACAGCTACACCAGTTACAGTAACTTTCTCAGACACCTTCCCTTCGCTATCTAAAAACATGGAAGTTTTATCTACGGTTGCAACAGCCGAATTACCCGAAGAAACATCTATGCGTCCAGCGGCGCTCTCTACCGAAACCGTAAAGCTTTTTGACTTCCCAGCTTCAATAGTCATATTAACGGTATTGCTTTGATTATTAACTTTTATAGATCCATACGCATAAACGGAGTTCGATGGAACTATAAACAGAAATGAAAGAAGGAAAGCCGCAAGAAAAGCGCTAAACTTCTTTAGACTTCCCATATATTACCCCCGTGCATGATATAATTTCTGACCTTAATGTAATCAAGTGATGTTACATTGGTATCTTTATTAATATCAGCAGCATAGAAAACAGCAGAACCAGCTTCAATCACATCAGTCTCCATAATATGATTCTTAATTCTGATGTAATCGGCCGAGTTAATCGTACCATCACCATACGCATCACCAAGAATTGAAACCGTATAGTCATAGTTTACGCCAGCAATCGTAGCTCTCACTATATCACCAGTCGAAAGCGTATTAGTCTCAAGCTCGTTCATTTCGGAATCGTAGTGAGTAAGGACCACTGTCGCAGCACCAGCATTAATCCTGTTTTCAATATCCGTGAGATCGCCGGCACGAAGAGCCATAATATTACCTGGCTTCAAAGCTAATACCTCGTCTTCTTCCACCACTGGACCAACTGTCACGGTAATCGTATAGGTATTTGTAGAAAGATCGTCCTCGTCAAACGTTGTGGCATCGGTAACAGTCACGGTAATCGTTGCAGTACCAGCACCCTCACCAGTTACAGTAATATCGGCGGAACCTTGGTTCTCTAGACCAGAATCTAGAAAGATACGGTTCGTCGATACAGAAGCAATATTATCATCACTAGAGGTAATATCAACACGACCGGCTGCATTTGTAGCTGCAATCGTAAACACTGCAGTGTCTTCGATGGCGACATTTAGAGTGTTCGTAGAAACTCCAATACTACCTGCAGCAAGGGCAATCAAGTTTGGTAGTGCCACAAAAGTAGCAACTATTGCAATCGCCGCTCCTGTAATTATTGTTAATAGTTTTTTCATATATTACCTCCGTTCATAATATACTTTCTTACTTTTATATAGTCTAATGATGAAATGTTCTCATCCTGGTTTAAATCTGCGGCTATGTAGCCTGGCGACGATCCCGTCAAAACATCAGTTTCCATAATATGATTTCTAATCTTAATATAATCAAAAGAGGTAACCTCTCCGTCACCGTTCACATCACCAATTACGACCATCGTATAATCATAATACCAAGTCTCATCCACGGCCATTCTCACAACGTCACCGGTCTTGATTGTATTATTAGCCTCAATATTACACTCATCGTCGAAATGCGTATACGTAACCGCTGCACCGTTAGACATTGATAATCTAGATGTCACATCCGAGAACACTCCTTCATCCATTATTAGCATCCCATCAGAGTACTCAGTAATCGTCCCATCGTTTTCGTCCACCACCGCACCTACTACAGTAATCGCGATATCGCGTTCGTTATTATCATATTGAAGGTGGACATTCACGGTTGCGGAACCAGGCTTCAAGCCTGTAATCTTAATATCTTCTGGATATAGATTGTTGTCAGCATTCTTTTCATCAATCATTTCAATCGCACCGTCAGTATTGCTAGTAACCTCATAGGTAACTCTCGCCGCATCCATCCTTGGCGTAATGTAGTCCATTAATGATACCATCTCGCCTTTTTTCACAGTAATACTAGTTTCAATGGTTGAATATTCAAACATTGAGTTTGCAGAAACGTTTTTAAGAAGCGGTATTCTCTTTACGCCATCAATGGTAGACTGCGTCCATGCCCTATTAAACGCCATTGTAGGAGTATACGTAACGGCATCGACTATTTCATTATCATAATACCTACCACGTTTAATTAGCGCCGAAGAGAAATAATTAGAAAGGCTAATATTCGTATTATCTTCTTTACCAACGATCGGATTGTGGTATTCAGTATAATCGCCCTGCGAATCTGCCTTTGCGGTGATCGTACCGGTATTCTGAGTTTGTTTAACGACTAACCCACCATAAGGCCCCACACTACCAAACATACCGGTTGACAATTGACCAGAAACATCCGCCGAAGAATAAACATCTGTCACGCCAATCGTGCTCGCGTTTTCACCGAAAGTAGTCTTACCGACCACCGCACCAGCATTGCCTCCGGTTGATTCTATGGTGCCACCATATATATATATGTTCTTAATATCCACCGATGAACTATCCGGAACATGCAAACATCCGATAACGCCAGCACTACCGGAATTCCTAATAATCGGATTAACGAGAGTCATTGACCCGACCGGAACGTAGTTACTGCCAAGTGCGCCTTCAACATAGCCAAACATACCGGCACATTCGCTATCCGAATTTACATTGAGGCCAGTAATCTTATACCCATTACCATTAAATGTACCAGTAAATGGAGCGTCGATAGTACCAATTGGAGTAAATGGCTTTGTCAGTTCAATATCATTACCCATCTGGAAAATCGCGTCTGGGTATGCACGTACTGCGCTAAACTCGCTTTCTTGCGTAATTAGATACGGATCATCATAAGTACCTGAACCACCACCCACAGTAATACCGGCCACCGTAATCGATGATTCACTACAATAACTTTGATAACAAATTTTCAGCGTGAAATCGCCAGCGCCAATATTAGTATTAACCTTCACGTACGCGTTAATCGCATTCGCACCAACTTTATTATAAGTAACCGTTAAATTCCCGCTCGTAATATCCGTTGCACCGTCGTACAGATAATAAGTCGGCAAAGCATTCGACGGAATATTCTTCGTATTAGTGAAAATTGTAAGATCATGCGTAGAGTCTAGAGGGATTAGACCAATATTAATGTCAACATTCTCGGTACTAAACCTCGGTGTATCATCAACATTTGAAGTAAACACTTGTACACCACCCAGAATCATCGCTTTACTATTAAGGTTCTGCACTACCACCGTGAATGAATCGGTGTCTAATGTAATGTCTTGATCTGAAACATCAATTGTGTGAACGCCCGGCCATAACACTATCCCCTCAAACACCGTGCGCGTAGTATTTCCATCGTTTACCGTAACTCTATAGTTACCATTGTATGAATATGGCAAGAACTTAATTAATTCAAGTTTCTCGGCGCCAGCAACTTTTCTTTCCACTGTGATCTCGTCTTTTAGACCGCTCATACCGGAAAAATGATACCAGTGATTCAAGTGATAGTTGTTATCCCAAACCCTTTCACTCATCGGCGTCATATCAGTAGTAAAGTTAATCTGCATATTTGATCTCGATGAATCGTAGGCGATATAAATATAATCCTGGCCATCACTTCTGACACCCCAAGAGTTACGGATAATCCAAACGCCGGTACCAGTAACCAATGTTCCTTGATTACACCCGCCGTTAAAGTTAGTCGCGGTGTGTGTAGAGCCGACTCTACAAAAACTGTACGAAAGGTTATCGTTCCAACCAATAATCTGCATTGAGTGGGCACCAAAGTTGCTATCACCAGCACAGGAGCTCTCATCGTAAATCAATCTACTATTATTAAAGGCGGAGCTACAAGAACCGCTCGGCGAACCGGTCGAAACCTCCGCACCGCCATAGCGCATAATGCCGCTCTTAGCATATTTAATATAGTCATTATGTGGAAGTGCAGACTTTGGAAGCATCACGCCACGGTTCAATTCATAAAGCGAATTGTCATAATTAAAGATGTCCGCCATTTCCTTCAGGGAAGTATCGGTCGTATTGTACGTCATATACGAATTATCAACAAAAGCCAAACCATTTGCCGCCATCAGCGATGCCATGTAATAATTACCACCCTTTGTTAGTAATCGTGAACCATCGGTGTTTACATAGTTATTAAGACCATTTGTACTAGTTGCATAATCAAGTTGTCTGACTGAAAACTTCTGAGTCGTATTAGCGTTATATGGCGCATTATTAGTAACCATTAAATAACTTTCTGCCTGTTCATTGAAAGCAAAATCCCAACAAAGGCCAAATGAGCCCTGGTTATTAAGCGGCGTAATATAGCTGCTACCATTCACGTCACGTAGATCATAAGTCGCCGGAAATGTGTCATCTTTGCTAATATAATCATTGGCTCCAGAAACATTCATCGATTCATCGCCACGATTCCGGTTCTTCGTTTGTGGTTCAAGTTCAGATTCATCAATTTCAGCGATAAGATATGCCATCGGAATCACATCAAGTTCTTGCTTTTCTTCGTCGCTCATCTCAAGATACTTGACGTATTCTGGATTCAAGTATAGATTCCCAGCTTGGCGGTTCTTTTCGGTTGGAAAAACATAACCGGACTTTTCGTAGTTATCACGCACAAATTGTTTAGCTACCTCCGGAAGATAGTTATAAGCATCCGTTTGTAGAATCAGTTCAATCTCGCTTAATGCACTAGTTTTTAAGGAAGTCAAAAAAGTGGCGCAAAAAAACATCGCCACAATCATAAACATATAACCAGTTCTGCATTTTGACCTAAGCATTACCTTAATTATATATTTAATCTTAAAAAAATCAAGAAAAAGCTTATGTTTTTTAGAAATTCAAATGAGTTTCAAGACCAGAAATCACGGCTTTTTCAACCGAAGAAACGGTCGCAAAACCTTTAACGCCCGAACCAGCAAATTCACGTGCTAGTTCAATCATTTTCGTACGATCAATTCCGCGAATCAAATTTGGCATATCGTCATATTTTTCTATCGATTCATTAGTGAAATAGTTTTCAGCATAATAATCTGCAATTTGACCGACCGTCTGTGCACCCATCTGAAAACGACCAAGCGCATAACTTCTAGCC
>ODAI011110152.1_pt1 | contig 12005 bp, 12 predicted proteins | sample 1539321 | NCBI WGS metagenome assembly ODAI01 (sample SAMN02144231, study PRJEB22623) | gut metagenome | biome: sheep rumen | host: Ovis aries | place: New Zealand
GTACAACCATTCCTCCGTTCCGGCAAGAAGGCACCCCGGCGGAAGTCAGTTACCATCAGGTAACCTTTGCGCCAAAATCGCTGTTTGTCCTTGGGACATTAACACTTTTTTAACGTTTCCGAGACGCAACTGTTGCGTGGAAATCGGGGGAAGAGGCCGTCAATCGCGGTAATTTTCTTCTATCCTGTCGAGGGTGGCAAAGGTGGCCTCGGCCGTGGGGGTGGCCACAAGGGCCAGCCGGTAGGGCTTGAAGTTATACAATCCCTTGAAATAGTTGCCGTAGTGCTTGCGCATCTCGAAGATGGCGGTGCGTTCACCCTTGAAGTCAATGGCCGCCTGCAGGTGGCGCCGGCACACGGCCACGCGTTCCGCCACCGTTATCTCCCGCTCGGGCAGTCCGGCAAAGGCTCTTTGGCACTGCTCGAAGATCCAGGGGTTGCCTATGGCGGCACGCCCAATGAGGATGCCGTCGACGCCGTAACGCTGCTTGTTCTCAACGGCTTGTGATGCTGTGGTGATGTCGCCGTTGCCGAAGATGGGTATGTGCATGCGGGGGTTGTTCTTCACGGCCCCTATCATCGTCCAGTCGGCCACGCCGCTGTACATCTGCGCCTTGGTGCGTCCGTGGATGCTGAGGGCTGCTATGCCGGTGTCCTGCAATGCTTCGCAGAAGTCTGTAATCATCATGGAATCATGACTGTAGCCCAAGCGTGTCTTCACCGTCACCGGCAGACGGCTGCGCTTCACCATGGCTGCCGTGATGGCGAGCATCCGTGGTATATCCTGCAGTATGCCTGAGCCGGCCCCTTTGCCGGCCACCTTGCGCACCGGGCAGCCCCAGTTGATGTCGATGAAGTCGGGCTCGGCCTGCTCCACCACGTCGAGGCAGCGCAGCAGCTCCTCTTCGTTGGCGCCGAATATCTGTATGCCTATGGGGCGCTGTCCTGCCGTGAAGCGCATCTTGCGCAGGCTCTTCTCGGCGTCGCGGTTGAGGGCTTCGCTGGCTATGAACTCGGTGATCAGCAGGTCGGCCCCCATCTCCTTGCAGAGCTGGCGGAAAGGCATGTCGGTGATGTCGTCCATGGGCGAGAGGCCGACGATGCAGTCTTTCTGCGGCAGGAACGGCGCGTTCACTCTTCTGCGGTGTTGTCCGTGGCGGTGGCGTCTTCCCCGTCTTTCTTGCCGAAAGCTCCCAGCTGGCGCATCAGCGTCCAGTAGATGAAGATGAAGAGCAGGGCGAACATGATGTCGCCGATGCCCACGAACCCGCGTCCGAGGAAGAGCAGTGGCATGATTATCAGCAGCAGGCGCGCCAGGGTGTAGCAGTGGAAGCCTGTGGGGCGTATGTTCCACATCAGCGCAGCGCCCAGCACCTCGACGGCATAGAGGATGCCGCAGCCTATATAGTAGGTCTGTGGCACTTCCATCATGCGTTCCATGTAGGTGGTGAACTGCTCCGGCAGCACCTCCGGGTTGGCGGCATAGTAGCTCTGCACCGTGGGCAGCATGACCCCCATGGTCATGTACACCATGGCCGACAGGCCTGCCGACAGGAAGGTGATTACCAGCAGTATGTGCAGCAGCACGCGGTTGTTGTTCATAGCACTGCAGCCATTTGTTGTTGCAGCTTCTTCGCTTCGCGTGCGGCGGCCTCGGCGAAGTCGGTTCCGTTGGAGGCATAGATGATGCCGCGCGACGAGTTGACCAGCAGACCGCAGTCCTTGGTGAGGCCGTACTTGCACACCTCTTCGAGGCTGCCGCCCTGGGCGCCCACGCCGGGCACCAGCAGGAAGCTGCCGGGCACTATGCGGCGCACGTCGGTCAGCATCTCGGCTTTGGTGGCGCCTACCACATACATCATGTTCTCCTCGCTGCCCCACTGCTTCGAGGTCTCCAGCACGCGCTGGTAGAGCGGCGTGCCCTCCTTGTCCTCGGTCAGCTGGAAGTCGAAGGCCCCTTTGTTGGAGGTCAGCGCCAGCAGTATGACCCACTTGCCGTCGTAGACGGTGAAGGGCTGCACCGAGTCGGCACCCATGTAGGGGGCCACGGTGATGGCGTCGAAGTTGAAGTCCCCCTTGGGGTCGAGGAACGCCTTGGCGTAGCGCTCGCTGGTGTTGCCTATGTCGCCGCGTTTGGCGTCGGCGATGGTGAAGACGGCCTTGCCCATGCCGTGGATGTAGTCCATGGTGAGCTTCAGCTGCCGCAGCCCTTCGATGCCGAGGGCTTCGTAGAAGGCCAGGTTGGGCTTGTAGGCCACGCAGTGGTCTATCGTGGCGTCTATGATGGCGCGGTTGAACAGGAAGATGCCGTCCGTCTCGTTGCGCAGGTGCTCGGGCATCTTGGCGGGGTCGGTGTCGAGGCCGACGCAGAGGAACGAGCGGCGCTCGCGGATGAGGTCTATTAACTCTTTGCGTGTCATATCTCTTACATTGTTAGCTTGTGGAACTGTTCTGTCAGCTTGTTGGCCGTCAGGCCGCTGATGTTCTCGTCGGCCAGTATCTTGCCGTGGCCCATGATGATGGCGCGGCTGCACATGGCCTCCACCTCCTGCATGATGTGGGTGGAGAGCAGCACCGCCTTGTTCTTGCCGGCGTTGCGTATGACGCCGCGTATGAACTCCAGCTGGTTGGGGTCGAGGCCCGTGGTGGGCTCGTCGAGTATCAGCACCTGCGGGTCGTGGATCATGGCCTGCGCCAGGCCCACACGCTGGCGGTAGCCCTTGGAGAGCTGCCCTATGCGCTTGTTGGCCTCGGGGCTGAGGCCCGTGAGCTCTATCATCTCGTCGGCGCGCTCGGCGCTGTTCTTCACGCCGCCAAGGCCCGCGGCAAAGCGCAGGTATTCACGCACGTACATGTCGAGGTACAGCGGGTTGTGCTCCGGTAGGTAGCCTATGCAGCGCCTCACCGCCAGGGTGTCGTCGAAAATGCTGTGTCCGCACACCGTGGCGTCGCCGTCCGTGGGGGGAATGAAGCAGGTGAGTATCTTCATCAGCGTCGACTTGCCGGCGCCGTTGGGGCCCAGCAGGCCCACGATCTCGCCCTTCTTGACGCTGAAGGTGGCATGGTCCACGGCGCGCTGTTCGCCGTACACCTTGCTGATGTCTTTGACTTCTATCATTTTCTTTTTGTGTTCTTTTGTTGCAGGGCTATGGCCTGCTCCAAGCTTATGCGTTCGCCGTTGTAGATGGCTATCACGAAGGCGTCCTTGAATCCGGTGGTGCGCTTGATGGTGTTGCAGCGCTTCTCGGCCTCGTCAGGCGAGGCGTAGTTGCCTGTGGTGTGGATGAAGTATTGTCCCGATTGTGCCGAGCGCACGTCCTTGATGCCCTGCAGGTCGGGGTCGCCGGCCTTCATCTGCTTTTTCGTGGTGCAGAACTGCACGCGGTAGGTGAGCCCTTTCATCGGAGCCATGGCCTTGTACTGCGGCTCCGTGGCCTTGGGCTGCTGCTCGGCGGCCTTGGCGGGCTTCTGGGCTTCGGCCTGCGCCGCTGCGGGCTTGGCGCCGGGTTCCTGGAAGATGTGGGCCCAGGCGTCTTTGAACGGCGTGGTGCTCTTCAGGTGTTTGCAGTAGGCCCTGGCCTCGTCGAGGGTGTTGAAGCGGCCCGTGTTGTAGGCGTAGCGCTTGCCCTGCTTGGTGATTTTGAAGTCGCGCACGCCGTTCAGCTCCGCGGCGCCTGCTGCATACTCATTGGGGGCGGTGAGGAACTGCACGGTGTAGTATGTCGTGGCGTCGTCCGCTGCGGTGTTCTGCGGGTCTTGCAGGGTCTCTTTCTCCGCCGGCGCTGGCGCGGCGGCTGGCGCCGCCTGCTGTGCGGGTGCGGCTTCCGCTTTCGGCTCTTCTTTCGGCTCCTCTTTGTGGGCCTGCTGCGGTGCGGGCTGCGGAGCGGCTGCGGGCTCGGTTTTCACCACCGTCTGCTGGGGCAGCGCCGTGGGCGGCAGGGGTTTCTCCTGCGGTGTCTTGGGGGCCACGGCGGGCGTCTCTTCGGGCTTCGGCGCGGCCTTGGGTTCGGGCTTGGGCTCCGTGGCGGGTGCGGCCTTGGGCTCCGGCGCGGGCTCCGGCGTTGGCTCTGCCTTGGGTTCAGGCTTCGGCTCAGCCTTGGGCTCGGGTTTTACCTCCGCTGTGGGCTCGTCTTTGGGCTGTGCCTGTGCCACATGCTGCGCCTCGGCGGCCGGTTTCTTGGCGGTGGCCGGCGGGGTGTAGCCTTTGATGTTTATCACGGGGTTGGCGATGCGGTTGCTGCCTTCCTCGGCGGCCTTGAAGTTCATGAAGGCGTTGAAGAGGCTCAGGGCTATCTTGGCCTGCCCTTCGTCGCTGAGCATGAAGGACTCCTCGCCGGGGTTGCTGATGAAGCCTATCTCGGTGAGCACCGACGGCATGGCGGTCTTGTAGAGCACGAAGAGCTCAGCCTGCTTCACGCCGCGGTTGATGGTGCGGAGGTTGTTCTTGTACTGTGTCTGAATGGCCTGCGCGAAGTTGAGGCTCTTCTCCATGTAGGCGTTCTGTGTGAGGGTGAAGATGATGTAGCTCTCTTCGGAGTTGGGGTCGAAGCCGGCGTAGTCCTTGTTGGTCTTGTAGTCGGCCTCGAGCAGTATGTCGGCGTTCTCCTTCTTGGCCACCTCGAGGTTGGCGCGGCTCTCGGAGAGGCCCATGACGAAGGTCTCCACGCCGGTGGGCGTGCTGGAGGGGTGCGAGTTGGCGTGTATGCTGATGAAGAGGTCGGCCTTGTTGCGGTTGGCGATGCGGGCGCGCTCGGCGAGCGATATGTCGACGTCGGTGGTGCGTGTGAAGATGACCTTCACGTCGGGGTAGTTGTCCTGTATCAGCTTGCCGAACTTCTTGGCCACGGAGAGCGTGATGTTTTTCTCCCACGAGCGGCTGCCCTGGGCTCCGGGTTTGGCGCCGCCGTGACCCGGGTCGATCACCACCGTGCGCACCCGGTAGGCCTCCTTTTTTTGCGAAAAAGCACTGCCGCCCACAAGGCCCATTACGAGAAATATGACTAATAAACGTTTCATATCCACAACAATATATTTTTGTTTTTCAGTTTGCAGAAATAGTTTTATCTTTGCAATCCAAAATGCAAAGATACGAACATTTTTTGAATGTTGAAAATTAATTGTTTTGCCGGTCTCTAAAAGACATATCACCAGCCTCGTTCTGCGGCCGTTCGGCTCTGCTACGGCGGTGCTACGCCTTTTCTACGGCCTTTCTATCGCATTTTGTCGGCCCTTGGCCGTGTCGCGGCCGAAGGAAGGCCGAAGGGGGGCCGAAGGGGGGCCGAAGGGACTCCCCTTAAAGGCTGTCTTTGTGATGGTTATGATGTGCCTCTGCAGCTATGGCGCTGTGGCTCAGACCGATGTGGACACGCTGATGCGCATCTCGCCCAACGCCGTCGACGAGCTGGTGAAGTACAAGGCGCGCGACTCGGTGGCGATGGACCTCCAGTCGCGGCGCGCTTTCCTCTACAGCGAGGGCAAGATAGACTACGGCGAGATGAAGCTCGAGGCCGACCGCGTGGAGGTGGACTTCGGCAAGCAGACCCTCCACGCCTACGGCACCACCGACACCGCCGGCGAGGTCGTCGGCCGCCCCTTCTTCAAGCAGGACGAGGACGAGTACCACGCCGACACGATAACCTACAACTACAACTCGCAGAAGGGTATCATCCAGAGCGTTATCACGCAGGAGGGCGAGGGCTACCTGCACGGCGAGAAGGTGAAGAAGCTCAACGACTCGGTGATGTACCTCAGCGGCGGCAGCTACACCACCTGCAACTACGCGCACCCCCATTTCGCCATCAACTTCACCAAGTCGAAGCTCATCACCGGCGACAAGATCGTCACCGGTCCGGCGTGGCTCACCGTCGAGGATTCGCCGACGCCCATAGCGCTGCCCTTCGCCTTCTTCCCCATCACCCACGACCGCGCGTCGGGCATCCTCATACCCTCCTACGGATGGATGAACTACCGCGGCTACTACCTCAAGGACGGCGGCTACTACTGGGCCGTCAACGACAACCTCGACCTCTCGCTCCTCGCCGAGGTATACACCAACCTCTCGTGGGCCGGCGAGGTGCAGTCCAACTACTACCGGCGCTACCGCTACAAGGGCTTCTTCGACGCCCGCTTCGGGCGCACCTTCACGGGCATCCGCGGCGACCCCAACACCTTCAGCGCCTACAACGACTTCAAGCTCACCTGGCGCCACGACCAGGACGCCAAGGCCAACCCCTACAGCCGCTTCTCGGCCAACGTCAACCTGCAGAGCCGCAACTACAACCGCAACACCACCAACCGCGGCGACTATTTCAACAGCACCACCACCTCCAGCATCAGCTACAACGCCAAGCTGGGCTCCTACTTCAACCTCGCCGCCACGGCGCGCGAGTCGTTCAACGCACAGACCGGCGTCATCAACATCAAGCTGCCGTCGGTAAGCCTCTCGTCGGTGACCATCTACCCCCTGCGGCGCAAGAAGCCCGTGGGCGGCTACCGCTGGTATGAGAACATCTCGCTCTCCTACGTCCTCAACGCCGAGGACAACATCACGGCGCAGGACTCGGACCTCTTCAGGCAGACCACCTTAGACCGCATGCAGTACGGCGTGCAGCACACCATACCCGTCAGCAGCAGCGTCAAGGTGCTCAAGTTCTTCAACTGGACCAACGCGCTCACCTACCACGAGCGATGGCACTGGAGCACCATAGAGCACACCTTCGACAACGCCACCAACACCCTCCACACCGACACCATACGCGGCTTCCGCGCCAACCGCGACTTCAGCTTCTCCTCGTCGCTCTCCACGCGCATCTACGGTATGTTCCAGTTCAAGCACGGCCCCCTGAAGGCCCTGCGCCACGTCATCAACCCCTCGCTGAGCTTCACCTACCGCCCCGACTTCGGCAGCGACAAGCTCGGCTACTGGAAGGAGTATACCGACAACACAGGCTACGTGCACCGCTACTCCGTCTTCCAGCAGAGCCTCTACGGCGGCCCGCCCGACGGCCGCAGCGGCCAGCTCCGCTTCGCGCTGGGCAACAACCTCGAAGTCAAGGTGCAGAACCCCTTCGACACCGCCGCCGAGGTCAAGAAGGTCACACTCCTCGAGAACCTCACCTTCAGCGGCTACTACGACCTCGCCAAGGACTCCCTCAACCTCAGCAACCTCTCCGTCACCGGCCGCACCACGCTCTTCCGCTCCCTCGTGCTCAACTACAGCGGCTCCTTCTGCCCCTACGTCGTCGACTCCTTCGGCAACCTGCGCAACCAGTTCCTCTGGACCGCCGAACGGCGCCTCTTCCGCACACAGAACTCCACCTGGAGCGCACAGCTCTCCTTTAACCTCAACAACAACACCTTCAAGGGCGACGGGGAGAAGGGCCAGGGGCACCCCGTCTACTCGCTCTTGCAGACCCCCTACAACTACAGCCCCACAGCCATGATGGGCGGCTATGTCGACTTCTCGGTGCCGTGGAACATCAGCGTAAGCTACTCCTTCAGCCATGTGGGCAACTATGTGGCCCGCGAGATGAACCTCAAGCACGAGACCATACAGAGCATCAGCGTCAGCGGCAACGTGAGCCTGACACCCAACTGGAAGCTCGCCATGACCACGGGCTACGACTTCGTCAACCACGGCATGTCGTACACCACCGTCGACATCTACCGCGACCTGCACTGCTGGGAGATGCGCTTCTCGTGGGTGCCCTTCGGCTACTACCGCAGCTGGTCGTTCCAGATCAACATCAAGGCCGACGCGCTGCGCGACGTGAAGTACGAGAAGCGCGAGAGCTACCTCGAGAACCAGGGGTACTATTCTTATTGAGTTAGGAGTTAGGAGTTATGAGTTATGAGTTTTGAGTTAAGATAATTATTTTATGGAAGACAAATTATACTATTCTATAGGCGAGGTGGCTGGCATGCTCGGCGTGGTGCCCTCGGTGCTATGAGTTATGAGTTAAGAGTTATGAGTTTTGAGTTATGAGTTAAGATAATTATTTTATGGAAGACAAATTATACTATTCTATTGGCGAGGTGGCGGGCATGCTCGGTGTGGCGCCCTCGGTGCTGCGTTTCTGGGAGACAGAGTTCGACCAGCTGCACCCCGTCAAGAACCGCCGCGGCGTGCGCTCCTACACGCGCCGCGACGTGGAGCTGCTGCAGCGCATACACTACCTCACACGCGACTGCGGCTACACCCTCGAGGGTGCCCGCGACCAGCTGCGCTCACACCCCGAGGAGGACCCCAAGATGCAGGTGGTCAGGAACCTCGGCGAGCTGCGCTCGTTCCTCGTCGAGCTCAAGGAACAGCTCTGAACGCCACGCGCCAATCATCGCAACATACATACCGACAGCCCTCAGGGTGTCTTAAATAATGTTAAATCCACAGGGCTGTGCATCCTTTTGAGGTCGAAAATGCCCTTATTATAGGCGAAAGGGCATCACTATGGACCGCAGCGAACTTTTTACCCGATACAGCGAGCTGGTGCTGAGGCACGAGCGGATGATACGCACGCTGTGTCTGCGCCAGAGCGACGACGCCGAGCTCCTCAAGGACCTGGCGCAGGAGGTGCGCATAGGGCTCTGGGAGCGCTACCTGGAGAGCGGCGGCAACCTGGGCGTGTGGCCCGAGGGGCTGTGGGTCTACTGGCAGACGCGCACCGTGACCTCGCGCCGCAGGCGCCTGCAGCGGGCGGAGCTCGTGAGGCTCAGCGAGCAGATGGTGGAGACCATCGCCGCCGGCGACGATGCCGCCGCGGAGCTCGTCGACGAGCTGGCCGAGGGGCTGCCGGAGCTCTACGCCGACCTGCTGCGGCAGCTGCGCGAGGGCTACAGCGTGGCCGAGATCGCGGAGCGCTGCGGCGAGCCGCTGGCCACCGTCAAGTCGCGCCGCCAGCGCCTGGTGGAGCAGCTGCGCCGCCGCGCCGAGGCCCTGGGCAAGATACAGGAGAATACAAATATACAAACGTCATGAAAGAAGATTATATAGACCGGTTGCTCGCCGACGCCGGGCGCCAGGGGGCGCTGCGGCGCAGCGTGGCAGAGCGCTGCGACGAGCTCGACGGGCGTCTGGCGGCACACGCCGCGGACCGCCGCCGCTACTACCGCCTCGCGCTGGCGGCGCTGGCGACGATGCTCGTGGCTGTGGGCGGCGCCAACGTGGCCCTCGCGGCCAGGCAGGAGCAGAGCCTCCGCTGCAACAGCGCCTGCAACACACAAGAGTTATTAACCGCGGCCGACGGCGTGATAGCCAGCTGCCGCCAAAACACAATGATATGAGGAAGATACTTAACATCATGCGCACCGCCGTGGCGGTGCTGGCGGTGACCGCCATAGCGCAGGCCTGCATGCAGCGCGGCACCGCTGGAGCCCTCGACGGGCTCTACGACAGCTATGCCTCGCAGGAGGGCCTGCAGGTGGCCCTGCTGCGCGACAAGGGCGTCTTCTGCGGCCCGGCACAGGGCGACAGCGTCTATGTCGACATGCTCATGCTCACGGCCACCGACGGCGAGGCCTGGCAGCGCCTGCAGGACGACTTCCGCGCCCCGCAGCCCGTGGAGGCCATGCAGCGCAAGATCGCCGCCGGCGAGGACATCGTCACCGTGGGCCGCTACCGCGGCGCGGGTGGCGACGAGGCCAACGACATGAAGGTGGTCTCCTACCTCAACCGCACGGTGAGCATCATCCACGCCGCCTCGGAGGCCGACATGCACACCGTGCTGCACCGCAACATGGAGAACAACATCAAGTAAGACAGCAAACCCTAAAAACAGCAACAGATATGAAAAAGAGAACAATAGCAATGGTCCTGGCCGCCGCGATGATGGTGCTGGCGGCAGGATGCCAGAAGGAAGAGGCCACACGCGTGGCGCCGGTGAACAGCGTGCGCGCGGTGGAATACAGCATCGACAACACCCGTCAGCATGTCACCGTCAAGGGCACGGCGGAGTGGCAGGCGCTGCTCGGCGAGTGCCTGGACAGCGTCGCCGAGGGACACCTCGTCAACATAGCCCACGGCAGCGGCACCAACTACGCCAAGGAGCGCCAGATGTACTCCACCGAGAGCCGCGATGCCGCCATGGCTTGGGTCGACGCCCGCTTCAACGAAGGCTATGACGTCACGATGTGGTACGACGAAGAGGAGGGCAAGTACATCTGCGTTGCCAGCAAGAGGGCGACCTCGTCGGGCAGAGCCCCCAACGGCTTTGTCTACCAGCCGCTGCAGCAGTATATCCTGGGCAGCTGGACAAAGAGCATGGACCGTATTGTCACCTTGGCTCCTGGGGCCGCCGACGTTGACCTCGACCCACAGTACGGCATCATGACGATGACATGGGAACAGATATACGATTTCTACAAGATAGAGCCGACGATGTCGACAGACAGCTCCTTCCTCCATTTAGAAATAACTAATGACACTATAACAATTGGACCACATATTTATCGAGACTATGTGACGGGTGAATTGTTCCCACCGTCAGCCTATCTCAAATATAGTATCGCATATAGTATTGTTTCTGAAGACCTCATTGTAAACGGTTATGGATATCAAGACCTATATGAAACGAAGAGAAGGCTCTATCATTGGAATGTTTGGGACAGATTCCGCGCATACGAATGGAGTCAGGATACGATGCTGGTCTTCTTCGAAAATAGAAGCAATATTTGCCCCACAGTTTATGTTAAAAAATGATAGTGGTTAACCTATAAAAATACAAAGATATGAAAAAGAATTATTTAAAAATGGTGATACTTGCCATTCTAATAGGAGTCATTGTATCGGCTTGCGGAAAAGACGAAGTTGATGCACCTATAAATGACACTCCCACTGTCCAGAACACAAGTTTGTGGCCTGAAGGTGCACGCTTGACAGGTGGTGATTCCTGTATTACATGGACTTCTTCTAATATTGAGAGAACAGCCTGGCGAATTGATTCACTGCTCTGTATATATTATCACAACGACATTGTTCTGCCGGATGGTTTTTGCGCAGTGTTGCCAATCAGTGTTATTGTGGGCTTTACTAATACAGGTAGTTATGATTATGGGGACAGGGCTGCTGTTGTTATTTTTAAAGGGAACAGAGAAGATGCGATAAATAAACTTATGCAGGTAGATGGTATCTATGCAATAAACCCGGTTTATCGGAATGTGCGGGAGTGGCTTATAGTACCTAGCGCTATTATTAAAGCTCATCTTCTTCTTTCTGACGAGGAGCAGGTTTCCGATGAAAACATGAATCAATTGATGTCAATTGCAGAAGATCTTCGTTTGAGACTCATATATTCCGATACAGGCGCTTATTGGATAGATCTTACCTTTTTGACAGAATACTCGATGGTTAATAGTGTGGTTGCGGCAGATATTATTGAAACAGGATGCAATGTTAATTATATTTCACCATTATATTATGGACCAAATAATAGATTGAAGTAGTATTAGCCCATCGAAGACGTATAAATGTGTGCGGCGGGAGGCCTTTTGGTGAGCCTCCCGCCGCTGTTTTTTGTGTGGTTCACAATGTGGGTGGCACATTTTTTGCGTTATGTGGGGAAAAAGTTGTATCTTTGCAGTCGTGAAGATAGAGGAGGCCATAGTACGTTTTGTGGATTATATCGCCGTTGAGCGCCGCTTGGCGGCGGGGACGGTGCGCAACTACGAGGGTGACCTGCGCGACCTGCAGGCTTACCTGCTGCCGCTGGAGGTGACGGAGCTGGACGACCTGTCGGCACGTGACATCCGCGGGTGGCAGATGGAGCACCTCGGTGCCGGCGAGGCCGCTGGGACGGTGCGCCGCCGCCTGTCGTCGGTGAGCAGCTGGCTGCGGTGGCTGCGCCGCAGCGGGTTCCTGGAGGCCGACCTCATGGCCAAGGTGTCGCCTCCGCGCCAGCCCAAGCACCTGCCGGTGTTTTTCAAAGAGAGCGAGACGGAGCACCTGTACGACGAGGGCCTCTTCGGCACCGACTTCACGGGGCGTCGCGACGCCCTGATGCTGCGCATGCTCTA
>ODAI011568683.1_pt1 | contig 12005 bp, 4 predicted proteins | sample 1539321 | NCBI WGS metagenome assembly ODAI01 (sample SAMN02144231, study PRJEB22623) | gut metagenome | biome: sheep rumen | host: Ovis aries | place: New Zealand
GCCGCGGAGGATGAAGATCGTGCCGTCAATGAGCACCTTTGTATATTGTACATTGCCACTTTGTACATTCTCCAAGCCTTGCTCTGCACTACGACGATCCACCACGTTGGAGCGTCCTGTGAGGTTAGCCGCAGGAACTCTATTGGTGTTCGTTGCAGGAGCGTTAGCCGCAGCGGGGAGAATATACTCAATCGCATAGTACGGCAGGTTGTCATCCGGCGTCTGGTCGGTGTACGAAGTATTGGATGCTGCCACGGTAGCTATCTGTGCGAGCGAAGCGGGTGTAGCGCCTCGTAGGATGTTGTACGACGCAATCGAAGCCCCTTCGTAGGCGTTCCAGATGAGGTTGAAAGTGCCGTCCACGATCCCTCGGCTGATGGTGAGGTGTACGGTCTTGTGGATAGCGGAAGCCGGTGACTCCGAGCCGTTAGCTGAGATACCGGTGATACGATAGCGCTCGGCTTTCTGCGTAGCATCGGAGTTCGCGTCGGTGAAGGAGCTGACAGAAGCGTTTGCAGAACCGATAAGTTGGAAGTCATCGAAGGTTGTACCTTCCTTATAAACATTAATGGTCTGGAAGGCATCTACGTTGGTCCATGAGAGGGCGTTATGTCCGTTGGCATCGGTGGTAACGAGACTCAGTGTCGGGATGTTCGTTTGCGGACGGACTGTCACTTCCCATTCGTAGTATCCTGTACACCCATTGGGAGTGGTGAATTCAAAGCGCAGTTCCAACTTGTCGTTGCAGAGCGAGGTCTTATCCGGCAGCAGGTACGCCGTAATCGTACTTCCATTGACTTTGAGTCGCCGGTCGTAGATAAGGAAATAGGATGCATCCAGCAAGATACCCGTTCCATCTACCTTACACCATTTTGTATCATCATTGAGTTTGGCATACCATGCACAGGTCACACCTTCCGGCAGGTCAACCGTGAAAGGCACATCCTCATAGAGTTCCTGTGGCGGATAGATGGGCAGTTCGTACGGGTCGCTTACCATAATCGTCACCGTATAGGTAGTGTCGGTGAGCGTAAGCGAAATGGTTTTCTCTCCGCCGCTCTGCCAATAGATAGTATATGGACCGAATTCGCTACCGCTATTTACTACTGCATCTGTTCCGAAGTTCCAAACAGGTGTGTCGGCTTCCTCCGCTCCCTGATACGAAATGGAGGTATTGTCCCACGCACAGGTTTTAGACGGCGCCTCTATCGGGTTGCGTACGACGTGATAGACGAGCGTCTCGGAGAAGAGAGACATCTTGTTCTGGTTATCCACCGCTTGCAGGCGAACCTCGTAATTGCCATTAGTGAGAACGGATGTCGGAATAAGGAAACGCGTAGCGTTGATATAGTTATATCCCGGCAGATATGCCGCGTTTTCGTTACCGCCGTTCTGCGGCGAGAAGAGATAGGTAGTGGCGCCTTCAGCTTTCACCGAGAGGTTATATCGCATCAGCGCAGCGGGCGTATGGTCGTCCATCGCATCATCCCACGTGAGGAGCAGACCTTCGTTCGTCATCGAGGCTTGGATATTGGTCGGTGCTGCAGGACGAGTATCGGGTTGCGTAACGATAGGATAAAGCGTTGTTAAATTGAATTTCAGATAGTGTTCATTGGGCGTGAGATAAACATCTTGCAAATCCCAAACATCTTTAATGCCTTCAACTAAAACCCCATGGTTCATCAATCCTTCTGCGCCCATATACCATATATAGAGCGCATAGGCATCGGCTGCTGGTTCGGTTATGACGGCAACCGCATCTTTGTATCCGTTGTTGTCCACATCGGTAATCACAAAAGGCTTATTTTCGGGAACTACAATATTCGCACTCTTCGGTAAGTCCATTCGGATGAAGGTTGTATTATTGTTGTTCCAATATACACGTCCGAATTTAACATCGTTCGGATCCCACTGGTCGTTATGATAAACCAGTACATCCGTGTATCCATCTCCGTTAAAGTCCTCCATAATAGCGTTTGTGCCTCCTGCCGGCAGAGCCTCAGGGAACGGGATGTTGCTCTGTTCGTATATACCCTTTCCGCGATTATAAAAGAGCACTAAATATGGGTAGTCAGTTTGTTCCATAGCATTTCCTAATGCGGCAATATCCGCAAAGCCGTCATGGTCGAAATCAGCGGTCTGTAAAGAGCAGAGGTCTTTGTAGCCTAACATATTGCGAAGTAGCGTTGCGTCGCCGTTAACGATTATGTCTTTAAACGTGACAGAACCATCCTTAGTAAAGTCCGCTATCTGCGCTGAATAATATCCTGTATTTCCTATTTCAGTTCCATAGAAACATTCAGGGAAACCAATATGCCGCAGATCCTCGTTCAATGTATAACAGATTGGAACGAAGTCCAATAGATAGACAAGGTTATTATTTGCGGAGAATGCCGTATTGACTCGCGATGTCAGTGCCGGTAGATTGGCATCATGCAACATATATTCAACATTCGAACCCGATGTGCGGAGCAGCAGATCTACGTCTCCATTGCGATTGTAGTCGTACCACCGCATTGCTTGAATCGACTGAATTTCCGAATTCCACATACCAAGCGATTGGCGGAAGAAGGTTGAGTCCTGAACACCTTCATACACGAGGTTGCGCACACCGTCCTGTCGTCCGTCATAAGTATAGTCTGCCAACGGGTTTTTCAATAGATTCGATATATCGTAGTTATATGGATCTCCATTCGTGATATCTACAGGTGCTCCCGCTTTCGCCGGCAAGATGGTCAATACCGCTGAAACGGAATCCTTTTGTCCATCGGGGAAGGTGACAATATGGGTAATCGTCTTTTCTCCGCCGGTCGGGAAACGCAACACAAGGAATGAATCGTCTTGCAGCAATTCTCCATCAGCGTAGTGCCAAGAATGTGCATATCCTTCCGGCAAGGAGGTATAATGCACTTCGACGGAATCGCCAAAGGCAATCTTATCTTTCGAAAGAACAAAGTCAATGGGGACAAAGATGTGCGAAACACTTGCCTCTTCTGACCACGCAGAGCCCATATGCTGTGCGTCGATGGCTTGTACGGCTACATAGATATCGCTTGGCGCGTAGGAGCGCAGGTCAATCGTGTAAGAATGCGCGCGTCCCATATTGCCGTCCAGGAAATTACGGCGGTTACCATCGGCTTTCGCATGAGCGGCTAAGATGTCGTTGCCACCGGCAGTAGTACCGATACGCAAAGCGTACGTGAGGTCAGCTACTGCGGTCTTTTCATCTGCTCCGTTGCCCCAAGTGACGGTCAGCAGTCCGTTTTGGTAAGCCAACTGCGGAGCTGCAGGAGCTGTAGGACGGTTGTTAGGAGAGGCTACCGGGAACGGATAGAGTTCGGTTGTGCCGTTATTATGATTGGATGCAGTGATGGGAGGATCAGCAAAACCCGACACCCATACACGGGTTGTACCACTACCATCCAAATCTTCTGCATTGACATGGATGCTCATGGAATTACGTCTATACGATGCAGAGTCAAAATTGCGCCATAGCGTTGTGGCACACGACAACTCATATAGTTTCTGTGGAGCTGCAAATGTGTTATTTGCACCGCCACGCAACAAAACGACCTCCGCGCCCGGAGCAAAATACATGGTGTTTGAAGTGCCAACAAAAGGAATGGAATAACTATATATCAAAATCTCAGCTCTAAAAGCCAACAAGTCATAGTAACCATCACCGTCTATGTCCTGACACTCCGAAAACCACAGTTTGTTGTTTGAGCCGTAGTTCTGCTCGTTCTGCTTGGTAAAATTACCATTGCCGTCATTAATAAAGAAACTCGTATATGCTACATTTTGGTTATTATAGGCGGAGAAAGTAGCCAAAATATCAATATCTCCATCTTTATCGAAGTCATAGCAGAAAGGAGTATCATCTATCACAGCAGTGCTGTTAATGGATGTAATCGCGTAGTTCTGAGAGGCAGCGTCATAGATAGCCACCTTCAGTGCATCATCTCCCGGCATAACAAAATCCGTTAAACCATCGCCGTTGAGGTCGGTAAGGACTATTGTTTCGTCCATATCCTTCCATTCCCATTGGCCATTCCCTTTGTTGATATAGAGGAAGCCATCTCTCTCGTTCACTAAATCCATCAGTCCATCGCCGTTAAGGTCAATAGTTGTCATTGGCAGTGAGAGTTGGTTGGCTACACTCTTCGCTTTGCGGACATGAGGTGCATGTAATGGAGTGCTATTCACAAACTCCATTGTTTCGAATCTGAATCCACCATCCTGTATCTGATAAGCAATCTGGCCATATGGAGAAGGATTCGTATTCGTTATAATCAAATAATCCAAACGACCATCGTTGTTCAAATCCATATTAGTCATCGTAAAGGCTCCGTTCGCTAAAGTATATTCCTTCTCTTTGCTTATCCAAACTTGAGTAGATCCCGTTACACTACCCTCTGAGCGCTCAGTGAACGTAACATTCCCAATAGTAAACTCCGGTTTGCCGTCACGGTTAAGGTCTTCTATACTTAATATACGGTTACCGGATGAGTATCCCAATGCGCCAATATTCTCAAACGTGTGTCGGATTATTGTATCTTGTGGCGCAAACCCGTCGGCGATGGAAGCGGTAGCGGTTATCGTTATGTCTTGATTGTCATGCGTACATTGACAGCCGGGTACTTGTTCGTCCACAATATAATTCTTCACGCTCAACGATGCTACCTGCTTCTTGCCGTCGCCGTTGAAATCGTACAAAGCCTGTGCATCGGGCATTTCGAGATAGACGATATTGCTGCGGTCTGTAGGCATACCCTGGTAGAGCAGATAGCCGTTCGCAAGGCCCAAATAGTTTCCTTGTCCCAAGCGGGTTACACCATATTGACCATATACAATGAGTGTGTCTCCTGACTGCACTTGTGCCTTGTGGAAGAAAGGTGCGCCATTTAATCCGGTGGAGTGAATCACATTCAATTCAGTACTAATAGCAGTCGCGCTATCCGAGATAGCGAAAGACAATGTGCCTCCATCTTCCAAATCCGGCGACTCCCACTGATATCTGGTCATAATACCCTTCACAACATAGTATTGCCCTTCTTGCGGAGAAATTGTGCGGAATTGTTCCATGGTCAGTATATCCGGATTATTCCAGTCTATTGTGTAAACCGCCTTTATCGTAACATCATCGGTGATATTGGTTAAATCGTGACTCCATCCGGCGAAGAGCATAAATGGAACATCCGGTGCTTGAGGAGCCGATACGGTACCGCCGATAGCCACACGTCTCCGCTGTATCAGGTTGCCGTCAATGTCTACAAACGTAACCGTTACATACCCGGCCACCTCTTCATAGACAGGATGCACCTCGATAAACGGATTGTCCCCCCCGAGGTTGGTAAGACTTGTGTCCCAGCCGATGAACTGATAACCCGTTTCTGTCATGTCCGCAGGAGCGGTAGCATTGCCGCCGCGCGCTACTGTCTCGCGCTGGATCTCCTCGCCATGAATGTTATAGAAAATAACGGTATATTCCGTCAACTGCCGGCACTCGATGCGATAAGCACATATTTGATAACTTGCATCCGGCATATCCCAACGCAGGGAGTCGGTGTATCCTGTCCAATGCACATACAATCCGTCTTGTTCTACTACTCCGCTACTCCATGTAGCAGCAGCAAGATTAGCAGCGTTACTCTCATAACGACATAGAATAGTCAAATTATTAAAGGGTTCAGCAGCTTTTATGTACTGATAACCGCTATAGATAAGGAGTCTGTTTTGATACCGCACGCCGTCAATCACAATCGGGTCTTCACCTATGCCGCCTCCTTCATAATAGTCGCTAAAAATAGTATAGTCGCCTTTGGTGGCTTGAGGTATTCGCCATGTGCCGTATTGTTCTTTCCATTCATCGATGGAGAAATTCAGCAGGGTCCGATGGACAGGATGAACTTCCAGATCCGCGAGTACATCGGTAAACTCCTGATCCCAACCGCCGAAACACTCGTCGTCTATTATCGGGGCAGTGGCATTGCCCCCTATTGACACCGGTTCGGTCTTGGCTATATTGCCGTTGAAATCGTAGAATGTCACCATTGCTCGATTATCCGTAGTATCGGAGATGATAGTTACTCCTGCGAGAGGCGATCCGTAGCCGGAGGTAAAGACTACCTGTGCGGCATCTCCCGTCCAGATGGCGGTACTGATGTTTCTTTCCCAGTCTATTTCTCCTAACTCCAATTGACCGGTTGAACAGGATGACTTGGGATTGCCCATTTTGAGCCAATTTTCTGCAACCCTGTGACCTGCAAAGGTCAAGATGATCTTTCGTATTTTGTATGGAGCTGTGACGGTGAGGGTGCTCATCCAGGAAAGATAGACGGAATTATCCTGATAGCTCGGTTGATCTCCTTCCAAACCCTTCTTAAAAATTATCAACTTGTCATCAACCGCAAATCCGATAGAGTCCGCCGGACCGGTCGGCCACTCGTCCCAAGGATTGGCTTCTTGCCATTGCGCCACATAGGCAGGTATATCCAATACCGTCGTGTCGTTGTAACTGAGAGAAGGATCCAGAGGCGGCTCTGAGAAAGTGACGGAGAATGCCACAAATCCCTCCGTGGCAGAGAAAGTGACGGTCAGGCTCTCTTCTGTGCCCGTCCAGGTTACAGTTGCGCCTTGGTTAGCAGCCGTCCCTCCGCTCCATGCGGCGTTCGTGAGATTGGTTGCCATGGTAGCGCTGTACATCGTGAACTCTGCCTGATTCAGTTGCTTCCCTTCGGGAATAACAATCGTCATCGAATTGCCGGAAACAGCAGCTACTGCACTGTACTGCGCGTTGTAACTCGGTGCACTCGTCCCTGTGCCTTGCGCAAAAGTAACGGTCACGCCGTCCTTGGTGTAGTCGGTCACTGCATCTCCGTTCTGGAGGCTCTTTACAGCGGCCCATTCAGAGGCAGTGAAACTGATTGTTTGGGCCTGCATCGCGACCGCCATCAGCAGCGTCAATGCCATAAAAATTGACTTTTTCATAATTGAAAATATTTTATGTGAATTGTATTTGCCTTAGAATCAATTGTTTCGGCTTATTACGATTTTCTGTAGCAAACAATGGAGTCTGTTTTTCTTTCTATTATAAATAGTTCAACATTGATTTTCGGGTGCAAAGTTACTACAAATTTTGCACATACGCAAACATTCGGGCATTTTTTTTGAAAAAAAGAGATTTATCGCGAATTTGTGCGTACTGAGCGGCTATTGGAAGCTTGCTCACGGATTGTTGTCCTATATCCTGGGCAATATGCGAACGTATTTTCGGTGGGACCCTGTTTATATTTTGTAAATAGGGAGGACCGACGTTACACAAAAAAATGACATACGCAAGGAATTTGAAAGAAAATTATATTTTTTGTTGTTTATTTTTCTCGGCAATCTCGAAGAGACGTGCCGCAAATGCTGTGTTAATCCTGTGTTAATCCTGTGTTGGAACACCACGTTTAAGGCAGGACAGCACGGGATAAAAAAAAAGAGGGGTATATTTTTTCAAATCTTTTTTCAAATCCAGTGCAAAGATACAACTTTTTTCTGAAATACGCAAATTTTTAGCCCCTAAAAGTTTAATTTTGTTAATTTTTTTCGAGTTTTTGATTAGTACTGTTGCGATAATTAGAAAAAAATATTAAAAATAACTTTTGTGTGCTTTTAGAGGCACGCCTCTTGGTTCAAATTGCCATTAAAACCTACATGTAAGCAAGCTTACAGATAGCTTTTACTACCAATTTGTACAACTCTTCGAGTTAAAAGCACTCAAAAGAGAAAATATTAAAAATATTTCATTTCAAATCAAAAAATCGCGGCTAATCAAGAGTGTTTGGTTTGAGAAGGAAATCTTCCATGCTCACAATCTCAACCCCTTCGTCATCAATCCAACCGCGTTGGAAATCATTGCCAAGGATAATAATCTTGCGGAAATGATCCGGGATATTCACCAACGGACGTTGTTCTTTCTCCGTCTTTTCCCTGTCTTGAAGTACAAATGCAGATTGGATATACATTCTCTGAGGCGGATTATTCACCACAAAGTCCACCTCTAGATTCTTTCGTAATCGCTTGCCTTCAGGAGTCGTTTCCCAGACCTCAACCTGACCTACATCTACGCTATACCCGCGCATACACAACTCGTTATAGATAACGTTCTCCATGATATGCGTATCCTCCTGCTGGCGGAAGTTAATCAGCATATTGCGGATTCCCAAGTCTTCAAAGTAGTACTTTGATGCAGTACCGATATATTTGCGCCCTTTGACATCGTACCGCTGCGCTTCGCTGATGATAAAAGCATCTTGCAAGTGCTCTAAATAGTTCTCTATAGTTGCCGGTGCAATGGCCAGTTTCTCTCCCGACATAAAGGTGTTGACGATATTGTTCGGGTTGGTACACGAACCTATGCAGGAAGCCAACACTTGAATCAATTTGCGCATTCCCTCCGGATTGCGTAGGTGATTACGCTCAATCACATCTTTCAGATAGGTTGTTTCAAACACGGATTGCAAATACTGTTTTTTCTCCTCCTCCGTAGCCAAAAGTGCTACATGAGGCAGACCTCCATATCGGTAATAGTCATATAGCGCTTTCCTATAGTCGCCGCCAACACCCTCGAAGTACTCCGCGAAACTTAGCGGATGAACACGTATCTCCCATCCGCGACCACGGAACTCGGTGACTACATCTTTGCTTAGGAACTTGCTGTTACTGCCCGATACGTACGTCTCAACATTTTGCTTGTGTGTCATGCTAAGCAACACACTCACAAAGTCATCAACCAACTGAACTTCATCCAATATAACATAGTTCTTCTTCCCGTCTTTCACAATATGGTTGTTGATATAATCCAACAATCTGTCCGGATTGAGAAGTTTCTTATTCTCCCGATCATCCAATGCCAAACCGATGATATGGTCCTCCTGTACTCCTTGCGAAAGAAGGTAGTTCCGAAAGATATTAAAAAGCAGATAAGACTTTCCACATCGGCGAATGCCGGTTACAATCTTAATCATTCCGTTACCATCTGCACGAACCAGTTTTTGAAGGTACAATTTGCGTGAAAATTCCATATTTACGTTAAATTTTTGTGATTTGCAACTAAAATTTGACACAAAAGTACAAAAAAAGAATGAAATACGCAAATTTTTAACCCATAAAAGTTTAAGTTTGTTAACTTTTTCGGGTTTTGATGACAAAATCAGCAGATTTTGGGAATAAAAAAGAGTATTTCCTCGCCTACCTTGTCCTTGTAGAAGCCGTTCCTACCGCGCGTCACTCCAGCCGTCCGGAGGGCCGGAAGCCGGATGTTAGTCCGGCAAGATGAACCGGACAAAGACCCTACAGTGAGGTCGCGGGGAGGTCGCGGGGAGGTCGCGGGTTCAACAGGTAAAGGGAGGCTGTCGAGAGGGTTGCCGGGTGGATGTCGGATGGCATCCGACCTAATGGACGACGCTTTTGGGATGTCCGGATACAATCCGGACGCAATGGACAAAGTCATTCAGGCGGACGGCGGACAGGCTGACACCCTTTTTTATAAACTCACACACGCGTGCGGGTGTATGTATTTTACGGAAAGGGTGTCCGCCGTCAGCCCGGTCTACCCTTTTCCCTCTATGTTTCTGAGATTTGCATATAGATAATTTACTCATAATAAGCATTTTATACATCACACAACTTTGTGTTAGATTTGTTACCAAGCGAGGCCGAGGGTGATGCCGACGCCGTGCTGGAGGTATTGATTGAAAGTGTCGTAATTTGCTTTGGGCTTGAACGCCGGGATCTTCAGGTCATTCTTAGTCCACTGCCAATCCATCGCGTAATGAAGCCCCAGGACCAAGTCCACGGAGTTGAACGGGATACGCCAATCGAGTCCTATACGGGTATCCGTGAGAATAGCAAAGCCCCCATAGATATTTCCCGTCTCCATCGGTCCGGCTCCGGCACTCTGGGTAATCCGCGGAACAAGCATGTACTTGCCCACCTGAATAGGCAGCTGTCCTCCGACATAGAGCCCGAACATGGCTCCGGCGCGGGTTTTGTATCCCAACTTGGTAGCAAAAACCGCGTCCTCGGTCATGGCTTCTTCGATGAGCGCGGTTATCTGCACGCCGGTAGCGATATAACCCCACCAATCATGCCCTACTTGCAACCCCACCTGCTGGTTCATTCCCAGATAATTGTCATAGACCAGGCGCACATGGTTCATATTATCCATATCCGTCACGATATGCGTTGCGGAGCGCTCGAACTTTTTAGCGTCTTTTCCTTTGCTCTTCACCAGACTGTCGCGCACAGCCAGCGTGCGCAAAGCGGGATCGAGCGGCAAATGCCAGTCCATGTCCCCTATCTCTTTTTGAACCGAATCCGGCAACTGGCGGAACACATAGAGCCAGTCTTCGCCGGAGAGCGACCGCAGCGGCTCCATCTCATTGCTTGCATCTGTTTTAGATGCTCCTAATGTGGCGATAAACGCTTGCACATCTTCTTTTCCGATCGCCAATCCCACTCCTTCGCGATAGAAAGCCTTCCAGGTGTTGATGCCCAAGATCTCGTACTTGCCTGCCGCGTTTTTGAGCAAGAGCGGTCCGCCGCTACTACCGGGATCAATAGAAGCCGTATGCTGGATGATACGCGAAGCGTGCTCGTGACTATTGACATCCACGCGTGCGTTGGAGATGCTTCCGCGCGTGAGTTGCCAGGACGGTTTATTTGCCAACTCGGGAAAACCTGCTGCCACGATAGAGAGATCTTCCTCTATCTCACCGGCATAAAGCGGCAGGGCAATCATCTCGCATTCCGCAGGAAGGGCGATTGCCGCCAAGTCCGTTGAAGCAATATTCGTCACATCGCAATGCTCGTAGCGGACGGTTTTCTCATGGAGTTGGAAGATAATCGTTGCTTTCCCAGCATAGCCGATGACATGGAGGTTGGTGAGCACATATTTCTTGCCGTCATGCTCCACGACGACACCCGAACCGAAAGTGCCTTCGTTTTTATAGGCGGTTAACGCCCGCGAAGCACTTCTCATTCCGGCTCTCGCCGTATAGAGGGCGTAGTCGCCCATGAGCGATTTGTCCGCCTCGGAATACTCCGGTTCAACGATACAAACACTATGCCGCAAGCCTTGCGCAGAAGCCGGCAGCAGCACACACAGCAGCATAGCTGCCAAATAGAAAATACGTTTCATATCAGAAAAAATTATTCGTCGTCACCCACTACACCATTCGAAACTGAGTCCGTCTTCGTCTCCGGAACAGTTTTTTCTTCCGGCATGGTGTTGTCTTCAGGAATCACTTTTAGCGGCATTTCCGCTTTCTTGTTCCCCGCCATTTCGTCCAATATATACTGCATATCGGAGCCTTTGAGTTTGCCATTCTTGATAGCCGTAGCGATCTCTTCATTCTCAGCAAACAGTTTCGCTGCCGCTTTCCTCATCGCCGAAAAACTGCCGTTCGCCATCGCCAGTTCAGCCAGTTCCAACTCCGGGCGAACCAGATAATAGAGCGTAGGCGTGTCCGGTCCGTTTCCACCTTTAAACTTCACGAAATACAGGTCGCCTGTCTTCTTGTCTATCTGATAGTTCATCTCGCATTGGAAAATCACCCCCCATGCACTTCCCATCACCGGATTCCCCCATTGATGCTCGCTCTGCATCATGGATTTGCGGGCGTGGACGTAGTACAACACGTGCTTCTTATCCGGGAAATCCTTATGCCATATCTTGATGCCTATAATATCCGCCGCCTCTATATCGATGTGTCCTTTATCCTCTGCATTCTTTTTTGCTCCGAGTTTGCTTTTGCCGACGCGGGGCAACTCCAGCTCCGCGAACTCTTCGGAATGTCCGTCCTTAAAGAACACCTCACCCGGGTAGTAATGCGGGGTGAGCAGACTCATTTGGGTAATAAACTGCGCGTGAAGCGCTACGCTGGCAAAGACTGCTGCCAGAACAAGAAGAAATCTTTTTTTCATAAATTTGAACGTTTTATTAACAATTCGCTGCA
>ODAI012627506.1_pt1 | contig 12005 bp, 9 predicted proteins | sample 1539321 | NCBI WGS metagenome assembly ODAI01 (sample SAMN02144231, study PRJEB22623) | gut metagenome | biome: sheep rumen | host: Ovis aries | place: New Zealand
AGGCTTTATACCGGTCATATCTGGAAAAAGCCGATAATGACGCTTTTAAGCTCCTCCTGGAGAGACACAGGGAGCTGCTGGCACTGTTTTTAAACGGAATGCTTCATAATATCGAAGATGCCGAGGATGTCATGTTGGATGCATATGCGGTAGCTGCATCCGGGACAACGAAATTCAAAGGAGAAAGTAGTTTTAAGACATGGCTTTATGCTATAGCAAGAAATTTAGCCTTAAAACATTTAAGAAAAAAACACTTCTTTTTTATCCCTCTAAATGAAGAAACGGCAGAAATACCTGAAGAAAACAGTTCACCTGATATGGAATTGTTAAAGTCGGAAGACAATAAAATCTTATATGAGGCATTAAATAAAATCCATCCTGATTACCGTCAAGTACTTCACTTAACATATTTTGAAGAAATGGATAACGATGAGGTAGCAAAGGTTCTCGGAAAAAACAAAAAACAGGTATATAATCTGGTGGCCAGGGGGAAGCAGGCATTAAAAGAAACCATGCAATCCCTCGGATATGAAAGATGAAAAGCCGGGTGTTGCGGAAAAAGGTGTAATGGTATCACAGAAAGGTAAGTGAGATATGAAAACAACGGACGAGCAGATGAATGAGATAATGAGGCGTTCCGAAAGCCTTAAGGCTAAAAAGTCCATGAATGATTATATAATAGGTTTCAGCATAGCGATAGCTGCCTGCTTGGCGCTGATCGTTTTGGTAGGAGCGTCGATTGCGAATATAAGTCCTGAAACCGCGGACAATTCGGTTTCACAATACGGAAGTCTTGTCATCAGTGCACCGTATATGGGTTACGTGGTGATCGGGCTGCTGGCTTTTATACTCGGAGTACTTGTAACACTTCTTTGCAGACGTATCCGTGAATTTAAACAAAAATAAAAAGGTGCAGAATGAATATTGAGACAGTTTATACTTTGCTTAATATATTACAGGTAAGTATTCTTACTTTTGTATTGTGGCGGCTTGTACTTAGAATGAAAACCGGGAGTTTTACCATGGTCTCGGTTTTTTATTTATACGCACTTATACTATTTCTCCTCAGTGATATATACTGGCTTGTGCACGGACTTTTAAGACCGGAGACCAGGATACCGTTTGGTGCGAATGAGATAGGAGAGATCGGAATCTATCTTATGTTTTCATCGCTTCTTAATGCGGTATTTAAAAAGGAAGAGCGATTTAAGGAATTATTGGGAGCCACTTTACTGGCAGGGATATTTTCGCTTGCGGTCATTGCCTTGTGGATCGGATGGACCGGTGAATGGGTTAAAGATATCCTGAGTGGTTTGGCGTTTGGGTATTTTGCATGCACAACCATTAGATCGCTTATCATATCTAATGCTTTTGATAAAAAAAGATTATCGGTACTCGGAGTTCTGGCTTTTGTTCTGCTTGGGCTTCAGGGGATGATATTTGTAATACCGGAAGCTCTTGGAAACATCCTTGATATTGTATGCTATTGTATTATGTTTGCCGGAATGATATGGCTGTTTGTTTTTTGCATTAAAACTGTCAGAAAAGCTTACAGTAGCAGCAACGGTAACGGTCCGAATGAAAATATTAAAAAGAAGTCATTAGCAGTATCCTTTTTATTAAGCCTTTGGATACATAATGCTCTGTATATGAGCAATGAGTATGTGTATACAGTAATATTTATTATTGTCTCTTTCAATATTTTGATAATGTACTTTTCGGTGGCAATATATGAAGACGGAGCTTTTTCACAAAGGGGGGTGTTTAAATGATCTATTCGGAAAACATCCTTATCTGCATAGCAATGCCGCTTCTTATTGCTTTGTTTTTTACTAAAGAAAACACAAAAAGATTCCTGACGGCTTTTCTGATGGGAATGCTTGTGTGCCTTCTTTCTGCATACATAAGCGGTTTTGTGAATTACCTGACCGGTATCGGCAGGGATGATATGGCGATTTATTATTCACCTGTCATAGAAGAGATAATGAAGTTATTGCCTCTTCTTTTTTACATGTTTGTTCTTGCAGCGGATGGGAACAGGATGTATACGGCATCCATAGGTATAGGGCTTGGATTTGCGACATTTGAAAACTGCTGCTACATACTGTCCGCCGGTTCCATGAACCTGACATATGTCCTTGTAAGGGGCCTGGCGGTAGGAGTAATGCATCTGGTATGTTCATTGGCACTTATTTTGGGACTTAACCTTTCACGGCATTTTAAAGTGTTGACGGTAGCAGGAGTTATAGGAGCTATCTCAATGCCTATGATATTCCACGGGCTGTATAATCTTTTGGTATCGGAAGAAGGCGCGAGCACTTATTTTGGTTATTTCCTGCCTCTTATCACAGCGCTGCTTATGTTTGTGCCATTTAAGAGAATGCGTGAAAGTGCGGGGAATTAGGATTTATAATATTTGATCAATACACTTTATTTTTACAGGTCGGTACAGATGCCGGCCTGTTTTTTTATGGGTAAATTTAGTGAAAAATAGTGAAAATTTTTTTGAAATAAGTGAGTAAAAAATCTCTTTTGCGGTACTAATGGGTATAAGACATAAAAACAGGGAAGGAGGAGGCTTATGAAGTACAGCATAGATGAAGCGATGCGTGAGATCAATGAGAGAAAAAACGTATTAATAAAAAATAAGATTAAAAGAAGTATCAGCGCATATCTGGCTATGGCTGTGCTGATATCCGCAGGGCTGCTTGCAGCCATATACGGATATGCGGGGTTTGGTGAAATAGACGGCACTTATTCCGCCTACGGATCCTTTATGCTGCCGGACGAAGCAGGGGGATATATTGTAGTAGCGGTTCTCAGTTTTGTGGCAGCGGTAGTAATAACAGTTTTATGTATAAGATGGAAAGACAGGAGGAAAAAATGAAAAAAAGAAGATTTTTCAAAAGTATAGTATGTTTTATACTGACCTTGGCTATCATTTGCCCTGCGGGGATAGGGGCAAAAGCCGCAGGGACAGATAATGCGGTGACGATCGATGAAACCGATGCGGATGCGGATGATATCTTAAAACTTGATAAGGTGATTCCACAGGGATTTAGTGAATATAGTGTAAAGGATGTTTATGGAAGTGCAAGTGAACCATTCCTGCTTTCAGAGCAGAATGAACTTTTCCTTTATCGGACTATAGGTAAGCCGAGCGATAAGGATTCAAAGGCACAGGCATGGTATTATAATAATGCGGATATGACCATAAAGCGTTCAAATCCTAAGAAGGACGAGTATTTTGTAAACAGTATAAATAATGTAAATTCAGGCAGCAAGAGTATAGGCGTAAGTAAAGACGGCTTCGCTTTTGTTGAGGGTGTTGGCTTTGATCCTTTAAAAAGCGGACGTAAAAAATATGCAGGATATGTGGGATATAAGGATAAGAGTCTGTACTGTTTTGTTATAGAAGCCGCTACAGGCAGGCAATGGTCGATAAAACTTAACAGCATGAACTGGGTAGATACCTACGATCCCGATTACTGGCAGGCAGCAAATTATCTTTCGATAACTGCCGGCGATTTTGACGGGGATAAAGCGGAATCCCTGATCGTATGCGGTATAGGTGACGGAAGTAACCTTAATGTTTATGAGGTAAAATTTAACGGTTCAAAGCTTACAAGCAGCACGGTGCTTAACCTTGCAACCACAAAAACAAGCACAAATGAACCGATACTTTATGATGATGTATATAAATATGTCTATAAAGGAAATCCGAACCTTAAGACACCTTACGGAAAAGATGAAAAGCAATATATATTAAGGAGCAGACCTGTTATATCTCTTACATCGGGCGATTTTGACGGAGATGGCAAGGACGAGCTGGCATTTGCTACCGGATACAATAAGACCAAAGGTGGTGCGAAAGACGGATATTCGGGAAATGCAAATAATGTGGAAGGTTTTTCAACTACGGTAGGTATAACCGATCTTGAAGGAAATAAATGGTCGAACCCTGTAACTTTTTATATGTATGAAAGGACAGGGTCACCCAAGATTAATAAAAATGAAGAAACATACAATCTTAAGATCATGCATCAGGGAGCACTGACCGCTGCAGATAATGACGGAGACGGTGTGGATGAGATAATTGTGGCAGGATACGCCTCTTATGATCATATTGCAACAGCTACATATGATGTTTCAAACGTAAGCAATGGTAAATCTATCGTAAAGAAGTATGATTGTAAAAAGGTTTACCATATCGGTGACTTTGATAAAGAGAATTATGTGACAAGCGTCATTAAATCTTCCAAGAGTTCTAAGGGAAAAATCACATATTCGAGATCAGAGCTTAATAAGCTTGCAATGCCTAAATTTAACAGTGATTCGTTCAAACATCTTCATGATAATGATTTTGTATTTTCTCCCATAACTATGGCAAGTGCCAGCACAAATGGAAAGAAATTTTCTGAAGATGTATTTATCGCAGGATCTATATATAATTTTGAGTCAAACAATGCTGAACTTAAGTATTCTCCTAATATCATGACCCAAGGCTTTGGTCATGTATTTAGCTGGGAAAGTGTCAATACAAGTGTTTTTTGGGTAAATAATGTTGCAGCAGGCAATTTTGACCATAATGACGGCGGAAGAGAACAGTTCGTATATACAGTATGGTTTAAGAAAAATAAGTCAGATACCAATTATGCATTTCTGGGAATAGCCGGTGGTGCGAAATATGATGATAGTAAAGACGGAAAAGGTAATATTACTTCTTACGGCACATGTACCCAATACGGAGACAGTGATATAAAGTCCGGTCATAAATATGTGCTTTGGAGCGGTACTGGAGATTCTTCACAGGTTCTTGTGAGCGCGAATGGACATTATTGTAATGCGGTACCTGTGGCAGTAGACACGATAGATGACGGAATAATGGCCAAGTTCAAAGCAACAGCTTATGCTTATACAGATCCTGAGGTCATAGCTGTTCTTGAGGCGGCTCCATATTTTGAAGAATGTCAGGAACCCGGTTCGATTTCATATACGGTTTCTAATGGATATGAAAAGAGTAAATCAGAAGGATGGGAAGTGTCTTTTAATGTCGGTTTTACAGGAGAAACCGAAGCCAGATTGGGAGCTAAAGCAAAAGTGGGTGTTGAGGCCGGAGTAACAAATTCGTTTTCAAAGACCTACACTGATTCATATAGCATCTCCGAAAGTACGACCATTACAGCGACGGATAAGACAAGTGTAATAGTAAACAGAACACCTTATTTGATATATTTATATGATATTAAAGACAATAAGACTGGCAAATGGATGGAGAACAGTTATGCAGTATCTGTACAGTTGTCTCCGAAGATGTTTGCACTGAGTATTGATGAGTATAACAAGTTTGTTGATAAGTATAATAAAATGATGTCAGGGACAGGTGCTTCGATGTTGGCAAAAATCCAGGATGAGAACAAAAACAAAGAAGATATTGTTACTGTTCATCCTGAACATGAAGGAAATCCCTTTGCATATGCTGATGAGCTTTTCAACGAATCTTGGGCCACAAGTGGTAATAAAGTAAACACGAATAATGGTTCAACAGGTGCTTCCAGGACTCAAGAAGAATCTCATACCGAGGAGTATGTTCATAGTCATGGTTTTTATGTGAGTACGACAGTACAATGGGGAGTGGATATTTTAATATATGAAGCACAGGCTGGATTTAATTTGGGACTAGAGACGAATTGGTCATTTGGTGAAACAAAGACAACATTTAGTGGGATGGAAATATCTGCAGAAGTTTCGGATCTTAACTTGAAAGAAATGAAAGCCAGAGGGCTTACAAATGATCAGATTAAGGCATATGGATTTACATGGAAGCTCGCAAAATGGGAAGCAAATTTAAATGGTGCTGATAAACCGGCAGTTCCGGTATACGGATTTATTACATCTGAGGTAACCGCACCCCCTGTACCGGTAAAAGACCTTGAAGCCAACTTTGATATTGATAAAGATGGAAAAAGAGTCGTAAACCTTACATGGTCAGATCCTGGAGATGCCAACCGTCCAAGCGCGGGATTTATAGTATACAGGATAAATGATAAGGGCAAGAAAGAAAAGCTTGGTGAGGTAACGGGTACACAGTATGTATTTAAAAATGTCGGGAATGAACAGGTATTCTCATTTGTCGTAAAGACATTGGGAAACGGAACCAGCCTGGATTCAAATACTGCTACAGCTTCGGTACTTGATAAGGTAATCTATGATATCAAGCTTACAAAGAAAGAGAATGGTAAGAATACTTATACAGTATACTACAATAACGGAACGACAGAGACTCTTGAGATCATGGATGGCGAGAAGGGTGAAAAAGGAGATAAGGGTGATAACGGTTCAGGCACAAAAGGCGATCCCGGAGATCCCGGCGCTGCAGGAAAATCTGCATACGAAATAGCAGTAGCAAACGGCTATACCGGAACAGAAGCGGAGTGGCTTGAATCCCTCAAAGGAAAAGATGCAACAGGAGAAAAAGGAGCTACAGGAGCATCTGCATACGAAATAGCAGTAGCAAACGGCTATACCGGAACAGAAGCGGAGTGGCTTAATTCACTTAAAGGAAAAGACGGAGCAGCAGGTGCATCTGCTTATGATATCGCAGTAGCAAACGGATATACCGGAACACAAACAGAATGGCTTGCTTCACTCAAAGGTAAAGATGGAGAAAATGCGACAGGCGGTACAGGTTCATGTAATATCAATACTCCGGTTGAGGTCGCTGTGATCGGAGAAGGCATGGGAATAGAACTTAGATTTACTCAATTGGGATTCACGTTGTCATTTAGCGGCGATGGTATTACGTTGATCAATTCTTCTGAAAAACCGTTATTATGTGTAAGTCCTGCTGAAGTATTCATCGGCGGAGAATGATAAAACTAATTTTGGGTCAGGTACTGTATTTAACGGTACCTGGCCTTTCTTTGATTGGGCCACCCCCGGTTCCCGCAGACCGCCGTCAGTGTTTTATGCATAAAAATACAATTGCCCTTGACTTAAAATTTTTGGATGATATAATAGTATTTTAGGTAATTTTGGATTTGAAGGAGGACTCATAAATGTCTGAAAAGAAGCTGATGCTGGGCAATGAGGCAATCGCGCGCGGAGCATATGAGGCAGGCGTTAAGGTATCTGCGGCATATCCCGGAACACCCAGTACTGAGATTAGTGAAAATATCGTAAAGTATGATGAGATCTACTGTGAGTGGTCACCCAACGAGAAGGTAGCCCTCGAAGTGGCTATCGGGGCATCCATGGCAGGTGTAAGATCACTTGCGTCCATGAAGCACGTAGGTGTAAACGTGGCATCTGACCCTCTATATACAGTAAGCTACATCGGTGTATCGGGCGGTCTGGTACTTGTAGCAGCCGACGATCCCGGTATGTACAGCTCACAGAACGAGCAGGATTCACGTGCAGTAGCCCGTGCAGCACATATCCCGGTCATAGAGCCCTCTGACAGTGCGGAAGCTAAGGAGTTCATCAAGTACGCATATGACTTGAGCGAAAAGTACGATACTCCCGTTATGTTCCGTACCACTACACGTATAGCTCATTCACAGGGGCTGGTAGAGCTTGAGGACCGCTGCGAGCCCATTGATATCCCGTATGTAAAGAACGTAGCTAAAAACGTTATGATGCCCGGCAATGCCATCAAGCGCCACCCCGTAGTAGAGGCAAGAGAAAAACAGATGGCTATAGACGGAGCTGAGTTCCCCATCAACAGAATAGAAATGAATGATACTAAGATAGGTGTTATCACCTCCGGTATCCCTTATCAGTATGTAAAGGAAGCACTTCCGAACGCATCAGTACTTAAGCTTGGCTGTGTAAATCCTTTACCTAAGCAGATGATCATCGACTTTGCAAAGAAGGTTGATAAGCTTTACATCGTAGAGGAACTTGATCCCATCATCGAGGAGCAGGTAAAATCCTGGGGCATCGAGTGCACAGGTAAGGAAATCCTTACCGTCCAGGGTGGGTACAGCACTAATCTTTTAAAGAAAGCCATCCTCGGACAGGAGCTTGAGATCGAAGCTAAGGCGGATGTGCCTGTAAGACCTCCCATTCTTTGTCCCGGATGTCCTCACAGAAGCACATTCTATACACTTAACAGATTAAAGATACATGCAGCAGGTGATATCGGCTGCTACACACTTGGTGCTGTAGCTCCTTTAAGTGTAGTTGAGACCACCGTATGTATGGGTTCTTCCATCAGTACTCTCCACGGTATGGAGAAGGCTAAGGGCAAGGATTATATCAAGGACTGGGTAGCAGTTATCGGTGATTCGACATTTATGCATACCGGTGTTAACTCCCTTATGAATATGTTCTACAACCAGGGCACCGGCACAGTTCTTATCCTTGACAACTCTACTACAGGTATGACAGGTCATCAGGACCATGCGGCTACCGGCAAGACCTTAAGAGGCGAGATAGTACCCGCTATCGACCTGTACAAGCTCTGCCACGACGGTATCGGCATTGAAAATACCAGGATCGTTAACGCGTTTGATACAAAAGAACTTGAAAAGGCATTAAAGGAAGAACTGGCAAAGGACGCCGTATCCGTTATCATAGTTCAGGCACCCTGCGCACTTCTTAAGTCCAACAAGCCTAAGCCTGCATTCCATATCGACACAGATAAGTGCAAGCGCTGCTATATGTGTATGAAGCCCGCATGTCCTGCCATCACCAAGGCTGACGACGGCACAGTATCCATCAACGCCACCATGTGCAACGGCTGCGGTCTGTGCGAAGGACAGTGTAAATTCGGAGCTATCTTAAGGTAAGGGGGAGGACAAAATGGAAACTAAAAATATAATGATCGTCGGCGTAGGCGGACAGGGAACACTTCTTACCAGCCGTATCCTTGGCGGTATCACCATAAAAGCAGGTTTTGACGTAAAGCTTTCAGAAGTACACGGTATGGCTCAGCGTGGCGGAAGCGTTGTTACATTCGTACGTTACGGTGAGAAGGTAAATGAGCCCATAGTAGAAGAAGGACAGGCAGATGTCCTTATAGCATTTGAGAGACTTGAGGCATTAAGATACGCTCACTTCTTAAAGAAGGATGGCGTCCTGGTAGTAAATGACCAGAGGATCGATCCTATGCCCGTAGTTATCGGTGCAGCAAAGTATCCCGAGGGTATCATCGAGGGCCTGGAGAAGAAATATAAGGTATTAAAAGTAGATGCCATGGCAGAGGCCTTAAAGCTCGGAAATGCAAGGACCTTTAATATCATCGTACTCGGCATGGCTGCAAAGCATATGGACTTTAAAAAGGAAGACTGGCTCGAGGTCATCGAGAACACCGTACCTCCTAAGACAATAGATATCAACAAGCAGGCATTTGAAGTAGGTTACGCAATGTAATTACGATATAAGCCTTCCCCTCGAGGGGAAGGTGGCGCCGTCAGGCGACGGATGAGGTGTCAATTACAGGATGGCATTGTTATAACGTCATAATACATATACAGAAATAGTTTGACTTTACTTTTAATATACAGTATAAATTATATATAACTCCGCCTCCTTAACACACGGAGACGGAGTTTAAATTATTATAAGAGAGGATAACCCCATGATCTGGAATGAATCAAAGGAATGTATGAGCCGTGACGAGATGGAACATCTTCAGAGTTCAAGGCTTGTAAAGCAGGTTAATTATGTTTACCACAACGTAGAGTATTACCGCAAAAAGATGCAGGCAGCAGGCTTAGAGCCCGGTGATATCAGAGGCATCGAAGACATCACAAAGCTTCCTTTTACCACAAAGGATGACTTAAGAAATACATATCCTTGCGGACTTTTTGCAGTTCCGAGATCTGAGGTTGTACGTATACATGCATCATCAGGTACCACAGGAAAAGCTACCGTAGTAGGTTATACCAGACGTGATATCGAGATATGGTCAGAGTGCGTATCAAGAGTACTTGCCATGGCCGATATCGGAAAAAATGATACAGTACAGGTATCCTACGGTTACGGACTTTTCACCGGCGGCTTAGGCGCTCATTACGGTGTTGAAAACGTCGGAGCTACAGTAGTTCCGCTTTCTACAGGTAATACAAAGAAGCAGCTTACCATGATGAAGGACTTAGGCGTTACCGCCATAATGTGTACTCCTTCTTATCTTATGTATCTTACAGAGTCCATCGAGGAGCAGGGCATCTTAGACGAGCTTCAGTTAAAGTCGGCAGTCTGCGGCGCAGAGCCCTGGACCGAGGAGATGAGAAACCAGATAGAGTCACGTCTTCATATCAAGGCTCATGATATCTACGGCTTAAGCGAGATCATGGGACCCGGTGTTGCAGGCGACTGTGTATACCACAAGGGACTTCATATCAATGAGGACCATTTCTTACCCGAGATCATCTCAGCAGATACACTTACTCCCATCGGAGACGGCGAGATCGGTGAGCTTGTATTTACCACTCTTACCAAGGAAGCATTACCTCTTATCCGTTACAGGACAAAGGATCTTACAAGTATCACACACGGAAAATGCGAATGCGGACGTACTACCGCAAGACTTTCCAGATTCGTCGGACGTTCCGATGATATGCTCATCATCCGCGGCGTAAACGTATTCCCTTCACAGGTTGAAGCAGCACTTCTTGAAATGGGTGAGGTAAGTCCTAACTACCTTATGATAGTAGACCGTGTAAATAACCTTGATACCTTAGAGGTACTCGTAGAGGTTGATGAGAAGTTCTTCTCTGATGAGATCAAGGAGCTCGAGAACCTTACCAAGAAGATCACTCATGTGCTCCAGCAGGCACTTCTTATCCAGCCCAAGGTTAAGCTTGTAGAGCCCAAGACTCTTGAGAGAAGCGAAGGCAAGGCTAAGCGTGTAATTGATAATCGTAAGTTATGATGGAGGAGGTAACAGCATGATTTTAAAACAGTTATCAGTATTTGTAGAGAATAAAGAAGGCCGTATGAAGGACATCACCCAGGTACTTAAGGACAGCGGCATCAATATCAAGACCTTATCGCTTGCGGATACCACAGAGTACGGCATGCTCCGTCTGATCGTTTCGGATCCCGACCTTGCAAAGGCTAAGCTCCGCGAGGCAGGTTTTCCCGTTAGCATCACAGATGTGCTTGCAGTTAAGGCTGACGACCGTATCGGATTCCTTCATGACATGCTTTTAAAGCTTGATGCCAACATCACCAGCATCGAGTATATGTACACACTTCCTACCGAGGAAGGCCCCGTGGTTATCCTTAAGGTAGCTAATCCCGCAGAAGTGGAGAAGGTACTTGAGAATATTTGATAAAATACAGATTAACCTTTTATTCATACAAAAGATGTTAAGTTTTTTTATGATTCTGCCGAAAAGTATTATGCATGGATGCAATACAATTTCGTACGGGCTTTAAGAAACAAGGATGGATCGGGGTGCCCTTACGGAACGGAGAATTACATGCGTATAAACGATTCTTTAAATAATATACAGAATACAAACAGCACCGGACTGAGGGTAAATGAAGATTTACCTTCAGTTGACGGTGCGTTTTTTAGTGATAAAAATAAAGCCGGATCCGTTGGCGAAGGTAAGGGGGCAGCCGGATTTTTTAAGACCTTAGAGAGTAAAAAAGTGACCGGCAGTACCTATACTCTAAATGAAGCGAAGGGTTTAAACGAAAAGGAAGGCTTTGGAGAGAAGCTTCTTAATTCCATTAATGCCCCGCAGAATAATGATAAAGAGCTGGTAAAAAACCTTACAGGTGATGACTATGAGCGTCTGGATGACGAGGGCATGTCTTTAGAGAAGTTCAGTAAGGAAAGGCTTGAAAGAGCCATAGAGCGTATCAAAGAAAACCGCGAGGTACGCGAGGTGAGGCTCGCAGAAGGTGTGGAAAAGCAGCAGGAGTACAGGGAGACCGTGGACAGGATGGCATTTATGGCTAAGGCTGAGACCGGTTTAGAGAAGCTTATAGCAAAGCTGCTGTATGATGCCGATCTTCCCGTGACTAAGGAAAATATCGCAGAAGTG
>ODAI010128797.1_pt1 | contig 12004 bp, 11 predicted proteins | sample 1539321 | NCBI WGS metagenome assembly ODAI01 (sample SAMN02144231, study PRJEB22623) | gut metagenome | biome: sheep rumen | host: Ovis aries | place: New Zealand
ATATTTCAGCATTGCCTATGCCCGTGATATTACGTTAGACGGCAACCCAATCATCTAGACATTTTCTTAGAAAAAGGCAAAGATAAGTGCATGAGTTCGCTTTCGCTTTTTCTTCTTCGCGTTGATGAGATCGATCCAAACCGAATTTTTGAATTTGGCGAAAAAGAGAAAGAACGTTTTGATGCGCTTCGGAAACAAGAGGACAAACTTCTTTTTTTAGGTGGAAGGTTGCTAATTAAACAATACGTGTCCAATCAGGAAATCTTATTTTTGTCGAATCAAAAACCATATATTCCAGGAGCGAAGAAATTCTCTTTGTCCCATACCTATCCTTATGTCGCGCTTCTGGTTGGCGAAAACGAAAACGGGGTCGACATTGAAAAAAGAGAACGTCTTGAATCGACTCATTTAGAAAAATGCCTAGCCAAAAGCGACCAAGAGTTTTTGGGTGATTTAGGAAAACTTTGGTGCTTAAAAGAAGCCACATATAAATGCGCGGGAGTAGGGCAATTTAATCCGAAAGAGCCATTCGATATCTTCAACGAAGACGTTGTGGTTTATCGGGGGAAGACGATGCATTATCGCTTTCCCGTCCACGAAGATATTGTTATCACGGTGGCAAGCGAAAACCCCATCGATAAAGTAGATTATCAATTAATCGCTTCTATCTAAAATATCCGTGTTTTGCAAAGATTAATTGCGCTTTTGCGCTCTTTTTTCGTTATGAATGAAACGTTTTCTTTCCAATTTACAAACGCGGTAAGCGGCATGTTTCCCCGTGAATAAAGCAATCGGTAAACCACCGGGGAACATCAGCCATTGGCCAGAAAGAATTACGTTTTTGATCCCTTTGATTTTTCCTGATTCCATCAACGTCTTGTTATGCTTAGTTGCGATAAAAGACATATAGGAGCCGTGGTAGGCATTGCAATAACGCTCATAAGTTAGAGGCGTGGCGACGTCTAGCGTTTCAATCTCTTCCGGACCGATTTTCCAGTAGCCAGCAATTTTTCCTTTAATGAATTCAGCGAGATCTTCTTTCGCGGCGGCGTATTCTTCTTTGCTCATTTTCTTCCATTCTTGATAGGACTCTTCGGTTGCATCAAGCAAGATGGTAAGGAGCGTTTTCCCATCATGGATATAGGTGGAATCAAAAGCGTAATTGCGCACCGGGATGTGATTGATTTTCACACCATGAATGACGGTTTCTTCGACTCGGAAATCATCCATCTTGGAGAAGTCGGTCACGTTATGGCTGGTGCGGAAGGCAACCGTGAAGCCAATGTTTAAAGGATATTCAATTGGCTTTTCGTATTTCTTGCGGAAATGATCTAAGCCAGGGGCATCCGCAAGCAAATCGAAGCAAGCGTGATGAGCGTCAGTAGCCACGATGACATAATCGCCATCGATGCGGTCTCCGTTTTCTAGAAGGATACCTGTGGCCTTATCGCCATCGAAGATGACCTTTTGAACCGGGCGATTGCAGTATAAAGACCCGCCCAAAGATAAGAAACGGTCACGAATGTTGCTCACCATGCGAATAGAGCCACCTTCAATGACGCCGGCATCTTTCCGATAAAGAGATTGCATAACGTAGAGGAAGGAGTGGGCATTATAGCTTGCCTTCATGGCCCTTAATAGAAGATTTCTAAGATCCTCGTTTTTGAACTTCTGGACGTATTCGCCCATCGACATCTTTTTGTATTTGAGGAAGCTTGGAACCATGGGGGCCATCTTCAGGCTGAAGTTCATCAAATAGAAAGGATTCATTTGAGATAAGGGACCACGTGTAGGGATTTTCACATGGGAATAGGCTTTGATCGATTTGATAAAACGGCGAATCTGCCTTTTGTCTTCAGGGAAAGATTCGCAGAACTCTTTTTCAAGTTGAGATAAGTCACCCCAAAGAGAAAGGGTTTTCCCGTTTACGTCAAAATCAGATAACGATTCAGTTGGATAGATCTTTGTCTTTTCGTCGAAAGCTCCGATGTGTTCCCAAAGAGGATATAGATCTCCTTTTGGATTTGTTCCGATTACCCAGTGGGCGCATCCCTCGATATAGGATCCCTTTCGATACCACCCGGTGCATTCTCCGCCTGGGATGGCATGCTTTTCATAGATGGCAACATCGAATCCGTTATCTAAACAATAAATACCTGCCGTAAGGCCAGAAACACCAGCCCCGACAATGATGACTTTCTTGCGTTGCAGCATTCTAAAATTATCGTCCTTTCCAATAGGAAAGAAAAGAGAAAGCATTTGAGGCAAATCCCTTTTAACATCGCCTCGCGGGCGTATAATAACTTTATGTTAAAACGTCTGACCATTACCAATTTGGCCATCATCGAAAATATCGACGTCCTTTTTAAGGAAGGCTTTACTGTCCTTACCGGAGGAACGGGTGCGGGAAAAAGCTTAATCATCGATTCGCTTTCTCTCCTTTTGGGAGCGAGAGCGTCCACGGAATTAATCCGCTCTGGAGAAGAAAAGGCCGTTATCCGTGGTGAATTCTTTTTGAAGAACAATCGTCTTGAAGCGATTCTTGGTGAAATCGGGGTTACCTTAGAAGATGGTTTAATCATGGTCGAAAGAACAATCGGCCGTTCCAAAAGCGTGGTTAAGATCAATGGTGTTCCTGTTTCCTTGTCCGATTTAAACCGCGTTGCCATTTATCTAGCCGACATTCATAGCCAATTTGATTTCGAGAAGATTCTAGATCCTGAGCATTATCTCGAGATGATCGATGGCTTCTCTTACGAAAAGATATCTTCCTGCAAAAATGAATACACGTCCTTGCTATCTTCTTATCGCGAGAAGAAAAAAGAATTGGATGATCTCTACGCTTTCAAACGGAAGATGGAAGAAAACCATGACTTCTACGAATATCAATTTAATGAATTGAAAGCGTTCGGCTTGGAAGAAGGGGAAGAGGAGAGAATCGACCAAGAACTTTCTCTTCTTAAAAATTACGACAAAGTCTATTCGCTTGCCCAACAAGCCGATTCCATTATTCGCGAAGATTTCTTGGACCGTCTTTATGAATTAGGAAAGACATTGGAAAAATTATCCGAATATCAAAATCAATATAAAGGATCGGCCGAAACCATCTCGGATCGTTATTACGAATTAGATGATCTTTTCTCCTCTTTAAAAAAGGATTTTAAAAACGTCGATTACGATCCTTCTCGTTTGAACGAACTCGAGCAGCGCGATTACGATTTGCAAAACCTCAAGCGAAAATACCGCAAATCATTTGATGAATTGATTGCTTATCAAAATGAACTTGCGCGCATGCTTGCCACGACGAATAACATCGATGGAGAAATCGCTTCTAAAGAAAAGGAAGTGCAAGATAGTCTTTTCTCTTGCTATGAAAAAGGAAAAGAGCTTTCTTCTTTGCGTAAAGAAAACGGGAAGACCATTGAAAAGGAACTTAAGAAAAATCTCGACGATCTCCTTCTTGCCGCCCGTTTTGAAATCTTTTTCCGCCCCTTCCCCGATAAAGCGGACGCGTCTTATCTAAAAGAAGATGGGCTCGACGAAGTAGATTTCTTGATTGAAACCAATATTGGCGAAGGTTTGAAGAGCTTGGCCAAAATCGTCTCTGGAGGTGAAGCAAGCCGCATCATGCTTGCGTTCAAGACGATTTTCATCAAAGCCAATCACATCGCCACGGTCATATTTGATGAAATCGATACGGGAATATCGGGAGAAGCGGCCATGGCGGTTGCAAACAAAATTCGTGAAATCGCTAAGGATAGCCAAGTTCTTGCCATTACCCATTTGCCTCAAGTCGCCTCTTCCTCCGATCACCATATCTTGATTTCAAAAGCGGTCACTGAAGGCAGGACCTATGCAAGCATTCGCGAATTGTCCCTTGAAGAGAAAATTATCGAGGTTGCTCAGCTCATATCCGGCAACGAAGTTACCGAAAAGCAAATCGCCTACGCTCGCGAGATGGTTCTGTCCTCTTCCAAATAAAATACATACACGTATCCATTCTTTTGTATACGCGCACATGGTTTAAGAATGAAGAACGGATCTTCACGCTCTCGTTCTTAAATCAATTTTTTGGGATTAAAAGTTTTTAAAAATTATAAGCAAAGCTTATTCTTTCGTTTTTAAAAAAATTATGAAAAAAATGTTTGCATTTCTAAAAAGCGATGATATAGTAATTGACCCCACAGGAAGGGCGAGGCCTCGTGTCCCGCTGAACTGTAGGGACGATTCCTAGCGATTATCTCAAAAGGAACCGCGCGGAAAGCAAGGTGCCGCTAGGGCCAGTCATTGGCCTCAAAGGTCTGCTCCAATGAAAGTTGGGAGGAACTGAGTCTCTTGAAACTCAGCTTCCCCGGAATCCTCCGCCGCCCGGTAGACCGGAAAATGGGAGAACCTCCTCGAAACGATGGATTCCCATCGGAGGAAAAGGATGGTCGAGGGCTCCATGCTGGAATGCTTGGAAAGCCACTGCCTCGTATCCCAGGCAGCTAGTTGATCTAGAAAAATATGGGAACTTCGGAAAGCCTTGGAAAAGGAACATCCGAGAGCTGGGACACCCGAACTTCATCGGAATCCCCCGCGGGAAGGAAAACGCCCGTCTGGTGCACCAGAAAAACGTTGCCTGCTTCCGAAAGGCTCTTCCTGTTGAAGGAGGAGAGCAAAGAGCAAGGGCTAATCACCCGAAGGAATCCTCCCTTCCTTGGTAAACCAAGATAACGAAGGCTGACGGTAACACCGGCGCAACCGACAAACCGTCCTAGAGGCTATGGCAACATAGCTTCGCGGCTCATTCTCCCCGCTTGATGGGATCAAAAAGGAGAATCGTTTCCACACTTGCCCTCAAAAAGAGAGCGAAAGAGGAAACGGACGCGCTGCAGCTAAGCTGATGCGCGGGATGGATTCCTTACCATCCTTCGGTATAACCGATAAATCAAAATCGGGATGAGAAGTGATTCTCAAATGGGAGAAAAACCCAGGGCCAAGACGAAGAGGCCGCGGTAAACCGAAGATTCTTCTCTCCGCTGACGGGCCCGGTATTAATGCCGTCTTCCCCGTCCTCTGGTAACTACCCTTAAAGGGTAGGGCGAATCTCCCCTTCGCTGGTGAAACCGAATCGAGGGAATGCGAATGGCTCGGCTTTCTTCAGAAAGCAGGGCTCATCCGAAAACATTCGGGAATTCATAACCGAATGGTGCCAAAGGGGCTCGGCGCGCGGTAAACCGCTGGAAATGCCTCGACTCCAAAGCGATTTGGAGAACATCGGAGACGCTTTTGTCCCCGAAGGAAGTCGCTCCACCCTACAAACGTGAAGTCGGAGCGTGGCTGATGCACTTGGGCGAATGAAGACGTACCCCAAGGCAAAGGTCGAGACTTATTAGGGGTGACCCGAAATAGGCCTAGGAAGATAGGAGTTCTTCTCAGCGGTACACCGCAGAACCAAAAACCTGCCCCCGAAGGCGAAGCGAGGCAAGCTCGCTCCGAGGTAAGAGGCGATCCACTCCGGTGGAGCGGTCGGTTGGAATCCCCCGCAAGGTAGACCTTGAATGGAAATGTCCCGTCGAAATTGGAGCTATACGAGACGTTAAACGGGAAAGCCGAGTGACACCCTGCAGTGATGCAGGGCGTTTTCTTTTTTGAGTCAAAACACTGAAAAAGGTCGTTTTACTGTATTGTATGTACACGCAATACGGATATAATATAACCATGATTCGAAGCTTTGCCGACAAAGAAACCGAAAAGATCTTCAATCAACAGTTTTCTAAGCGCATACCCACCGATATCAGCAAAATTGCCCTCAGAAAATTGATGATGATTGATGCAGCCATGATTCTGACGGATTTAAAGGCACCACCGGCAAACCGCCTTGAACAACTCAAAGGCGATAGAACCGGTCAATGGAGCATTCGGATTAACGACCAATGGAGAATCGTCTTCGTCCCAATCTCGGGCGGAAGCGATTATGAGGATGTACAGATTGTCGATTACCACAAATAGGAGAAAGGGAATATGACTCAAATTGAAACACCGAAAATGAGTGAAATCTTGAAAGAAGAGTTTATGGGTCCTCTTGGCATTTCAGCATATCGCCTAGCCAACGACATTGGAGTTCCTATCTCCAGAATTCAGGACATTCTTCATGACCGCAGGAAGGTTACGGCTGATACCTCTATCCGCCTTGGCCGATATTTTGGCGTAAGTGAACGATATTTTCTCAATCTCCAATCGGATATCGATGTCAGAAACGCAAAGCCCATCATTTCAGAGGCGCTTGCTAAGATTCGACCCATTACGGCATGAGGCATCAAAACGTTCGTCTACCCGTTATCTTGTTGCTGCTTTTCTTTAGCCTTGCTAATTAGTGTAAGAAGCAAACTAAGCCCTAACAAAACGCTGGCTAAGATTAAAAAGACAAATAGCCAAGACGATTCCGTTTTCGCGATGGTGTAAATTCCTTGAAGTAGCAAATAAGCCCATACGCTAGCAAACCCAAAATGGAAGAGCAGTTCAGACATTTCTTTTAACGCGGCCTTTCCTATTCCTAAGAAAAGGAATAATAACGCTGACAAAACGCCAGGGAGGAACAATAACGTCAAATGGATATCTTTGATTTCATGGGAGAATTGATAATAAATAACCGTGTATATCCCGCTGAAAGAAGCAATCCCAAGATAGATGGCCGCGACAAGGAAAGAATATTTTCTTGGATTAAGGGACGACATAGATGATATCCCCCAAATTGCGGTTAGGCTCAACAAAGGAAGTTCCGTTTGCATAGAATGCGGCCGATCCTCCTCCATCGAGGTTATAGGCATATTGGCATCCTAATTCCGATAACAAAGAAGCTAGATCATATAAAGAGAAGCTTCCGGAGCGAGAACTATTACGAGATCCGCTAACTTCGGTAGAGAGAAAATAATAATGATTATCGCCAGCATAGCCGATCGCGGTTCTTTGATTATTGCTCATGCTTTGGCCATCAATTTCCTCTTCCTCTTCGACAGAGATGACGCCATTTTGGATTAAAGCAGGGCCAAAGCACCAATTCTGATAACAGCCTTCATGGCTATTAAGCAAAGTCTCTGCCGAAGTTTCGGCTTCGTTAAAAGAGACAACCGTTCCATCTTTGAAGATAGCAAAATCTTCGCCTCCATTAGGATCAGCTGTGGTGCGATAAGCTTCGCCATTGCGGATGACAAAGCCATTGCGCCCTTTCCAGAAACAAAAATCTCCCGATATGGCGGCAAGGACTTTTTGGCCGCTTTTTTCTTCGGCTTTATTCAATAAAGAAGAGAAACTTTCGGTGATATTTGAACCGATTGCTCCATTGCTAGAAACGGCAAGCCTAGGCTGCCTTAGAGACAAGGAATCTAGAGCATTGCTAAAAGATAGTGTTCTTGCCTTAGTTGAAAATATCAAACCACGCATCATCATTGTCTATGGTTATGCCCCGGACGATATCTTTAAAGTCGTTAGGAACAACGACATAGATGTTTGGCAATTTGATTCGAAAATAAGTAAAGCTTTTGGAGGTCATCACTATGGGGATGAAATCTAAAAGCGCACATTTTGGAAGCGGCGCCGGTGGCCCATCAACCAAATTGGGCAAAAGCCCCGTTAAAAATAAAGGTGATAAGAGCTGCAAAAGCAAGCAAAAAATCTTTGATGAAAGGGGTCATGTAACTTTTAATAGCATTTCTTCGAGGCGGGAATTCTTTTTAGGAAAGAGCGTTGCGAGATTAGAACACGAGTTAAATAAGCACGGTTATAAAACAACTCGCAAGGCATCAATCCATAGAGGCTCTAAGGCGAAATTTATTGTTACATTGAATTCAACAAAAGAAAGAAACGTGACGCAAATACAGATCTCTCCGGGGAGCAAAAGGCACGGGAACGTTCCCTATGTTAAAATAAGCACATCGGATCTCGGAAGAATTAAAATTATTGGTTCTGATCCCAAATCATATAAAACCGACGGCAAAGAAAACGCAAAATTTTTATTCAGGAGGAAAAAACAATGAAATTATTGGAGCAAAACGTTCAACCATTTGATGGTTTAGATGAAATTAAATTATTATCAACTCTTGATAACGTAAAAGGTTATTTGAAAAGCAACGGCATAAAATTTACAGTCGAATATCAATCAAATAAAGGATGCGATCCTGAAGTGCCATGGACAATTCTGCATGTTGAAAATTCCATATCTTTAATGTTTGCAAAAGACAAGTTATGGCAAATATATCTCGAAGAAAAATATTCAGGTTCTTTGCCAAACGGAATTAGAATCGGTATGTCCATGGAAGAAGCACTAAAAATTGATCCTTCTTTAAGTTTCAATGATTGGGACGAAGATTTTGAATCGTCAGAAGGGTATAGAATTGAGGATAATTTAGATAATAACACGGTTTTGTCCATCTCAATATTTATCAAAGAAGCATTGAATGATGAAATCTTTTTCCGGTACGAATGGTGATCTATCGTTGCAAGATGATTAGATGACAGCGTAACATTGCGAGACTTCTTGTTGGAATTAACGAAACAAAAAAAGGGATTATGCCTAATTTTCAAACGGACGGCGATGAGTGTTTTTCAACTCTTTCGGTTGTATTTCTTCATCGTTGCCAAGAGATTGATATGGGTCGGCTTGGACATCTGTCACTTTGCTGCGTTCCTTAATAATTAAAGAGGGAAATGATTTGTTCTAGCCTTCAAAGCGGCAGTGCTAAAATGATCTGGTCTATGAAGAAGATATTTACCCCCGGCGAAGAAATCGAGCGAAAGCTAACAAAGGATTACCGAACTCCTTTGTGGTGCCAATTCACCAAAGCGGTCAAAAGCTATGAATTAATCAAGCCTGGGGATAAGGTCTGCTGCTGCATCTCCGGTGGCAAGGATTCGATGTTGATGGCGCTTCTATTGAAACATCTTCAAAAATATAGCGACTTCCCTTTTGAAGTTACTTATCTTGTGATGAACCCTGGCTATAACCAAACTAATCTTGATCTGATTAAATCCAATTGCAAATTGCTTGGAATCCCGGCTTTGATTGTCGAAACGGATATCTTTGAGATTGCAAATTCAACGACACGCTCCCCCTGTTATTTGTGCGCGAAGATGAGAAGAGGGGCCCTTTACCGCATCGCGAAGATGCAAGGGTGCAATAAGATTGCCTTAGGGCATCACTATGATGACGTCATCGAAACTACGTTGATGAATATGCTTAATTCCGGATCATTCCAAACGATGCTCCCAAAACTTCCTTCTACCCATTACGAGGGTATGGAAATCATTCGACCCATGTATTTGATTCGCGAAGAAGAGATTATTCGCTTCCAAAAAGAAAATAATCTTCGTTTCCTTCGCTGCGCCTGTCGTTTCACCGAAGAAGTAGCAGACGAAAGCAAAGAAACCTCCTCCCAAAGGAAGAACACGAAAGCGTTGATCGCGGAGCTTAAGAAGACCTATAACCCTTTGGTGGAAAAGAATATCTTCAAATCTGCATGCAATGTGCAGCTTGATAAAATTCTTGGCTATGAAGAGGAGGGAGAAGAGCATTCCTTCCTAGATACCTATGAAGAAAAGAAGACGAAGCAATTCGCTTCTTTGAAAGAATCCGATATCGAAGAAAAAGCGGTGGAGAAAGCAATTCGTGAACACCGTGAATGGGTTATTGATGATTCATTAACAAAATAATGCGACAAAAAACGAGCGTCCCATTAATTGGACATGCCTCGTGTTAAAATGATAAAGAAATAAGGAGGACCCATTATGCCAGATATTAGATGCCCCCATTGCGGGAAAGTTTTCCAAGTTAATGAAGCCGATTATGAAAGTATCGCTTCCCAAGTGAAAAACGATGAATTTGAACGCGAATTAACTCGCCGTATCCACGAAAAAGAAGAAGCGAGCCGTTTAGATAAAGAAGTTGCCTTGGAGAAAGAAAGATCTAAGGCTACGGAAGAAAGAGCCCGTCTTGATCAAGAAATCCTTGCTTTGAAAACGGAACTCCAAAACAAAAATCAAGATAAGGAAAACGCCTTATTAAAGGAAAGAGAAGTATCGCAACAGCAAATCGCTGAATTACGTGAATCTCTTTCGAAGATGCAAGGGCAGATCAAATTAGTCGAAAGCAACGCCGAGCAAGCCAAAGAAAAAGCCCTTGCTGAAAGCAAAGCGGAAATCGAGCGCTTGAAATCCGACATCAAATTGGCAGAAGAAAAAGCCAAGGTCAACGAAGCTTCTTTAAAAGAAAGCCATCAGTTGGAATTAAAACAAAAAGACGAGCAGATTGCTTATTACAAAGACCTAAAGCGATCGATGTCTACCAAGATGGTTGGCGAAACGTTGGAGCAGCACTGCCTTATCGAATTCAATCGGATTCGCGCGGTTGCTTATCCTAATGCCTTCTTTGATAAAGATAATGATTCCTCTTCCGGCAGCAAAGGCGACTTCATCTTCCGTGACATGATCGACGATGTTGAATACATCTCCATCATGTTTGAGATGAAGAACGAGATGGAAGAAACCGAGGCCAAACATCGTAATGACGACTTCTTCAAAAAGCTTGATCATGACCGCAATGAAAAAGGATGCGAGTATGCCGTCTTGGTTTCGACTCTTGAAGCCGATTCCGATTTCTATAACGCAGGCATCGTGGACGTGTCCTATGAATATCCAAAGATGTTCGTCGTTCGTCCGCAGTGCTTCCTCGCCATCATTGGCCTTTTGACCAAAGCCGCGAAGGAATCTGCCGCTGCCAAAAAGCAGTTGGTCCTCATGCAAAAAGAGAACATCGATGTCACCAACTTTGAAGATAAACTCGAAGACTTCAAAGTCCGCTTCTCGGATTATTACGAGAAATCCAACAATAAATTGACCGAGGCCATCAATCACATCGATAGAACCATCGCCAGTTTGCAAAAAGTCCGCGACGAACTCTCTTCTAGCGACCGTAATCTCCGTTTGGCTAACGATAAACTTCAAGATCTCTCTGTCAAAAAGCTGACTAGAGGCAATGAGACGATGAAAGCCTTATTCGAGCAAAGCAAAAAGAAAGAGGATTAAGGCCGTTGTTTTTTCTCCTGGAATTGGGTAGCATTTAGGCACCATCCAGGAGATTTTTTATGAATAAAATCGTGAAACGCGTTTTGGTTATCTCTGGCGCCGTTTTAGGAACCGTCGTCTTAGCCATCGGAGGCTATGTCGGCTATGTTTTGCTTTCTTATAACCGTATTGGCGATCAAGAGCTTACGGTTGCCCGCCATTCGGAGAAAACCCAAGTCGAATTAGAGACGACTTATAAAGCCATTTCTTATAACATCGGCTTCGGTGCTTATTCGCAGGATTTCACCTTCTTCATGGATACGGGCTATGACGACGAAGGGAAGGAGACGTGCGGCCATTATTCCAAAGCCAAAAGCAAGGCCGAAGTTGAATTCAACACCAAGGGAGCAATTGAAGCAACCAAGGCAGAAAATCCGGACTTTGTTATGTTCCAAGAAGTCGATAACAATTCGACCCGCAGCCATCACATCGATCAGGATAAGGCGATTCAAGAAGCTTATGCCAATTATGATCACACGCATGCCGTGAATTTCCATACGGCTTTCCTTCCTTATCCGCTTTATGACATGCATGGGGCCGTTAAAGCAGGGCTAACGACGGTCTCCTCTTATCAGATTAGCGAAGCCGAAAGGAAGTCTTATACCGTCTCGGACGGCTTCTCTAAATATTTCGATCTCGACCGTTGCTTCGCTTATAACAAAATCAAGGTTTCCAACGGGACATACCTTTATATCGTGAATTCCCATATGTCAGCTTATGACGAAGGTGGAACAATCCGCGCGAAGCAAATTCAAGAGCTCAATGCTTTCTTAGGCGCTTGCAAAAACGAAGGCAGTTATGTCGTCATCGGAGGAGACTGGAACCACGACCTTCTTTCTTATTCCTCTGGTTTCTGTTATAACGAAGATAGGGGTCCTAATGAGATGACGAAGAAAGTCCCGGA
>ODAI011154516.1_pt1 | contig 12004 bp, 10 predicted proteins | sample 1539321 | NCBI WGS metagenome assembly ODAI01 (sample SAMN02144231, study PRJEB22623) | gut metagenome | biome: sheep rumen | host: Ovis aries | place: New Zealand
CTGGGGTTTTGGATTGGCTGTTCGGCGTCTTTGCAGTATTGCTTATAGCAAGAATCATTTTCAGCTGTGGCTTTTCCATGCTGGAGCCAAACGAGGCCAAGGTTATGACCTTCTTCGGCAAATACGTTGGGACGTTCCGCAGGACCGGCTTTTATTGGCTTAATCCCTTCATGGGCACCAAGAACGTCAGCCTGCGCGTGCGTAACCTTAATGCCGAGCCTATAAAGGTGAACGACAAGACGGGAAACCCGATACTGATAGGTCTGGAAGTAGTGTGGCGCCTTAAGGATACCTACAAGGCGATCTTTGATATTGACACGGACATTTCCAGCAGTGGCGAGAATGACGGCTCTGTATCTTCAGTACGGAGGATGAACAAGTTCGAGAAGTTCGTGGCAATCCAGAGCGATTCGGCCTTGCGCGAGGTTGCAGGAATGTATGCCTACGATAACGCCAATGATGCCAACGAGGTGACCTTGCGCGACAGCTCGGCCGAGATTAACGAGGTGCTGACAGCCAAGCTGAACGAGCGCCTGGATATTTCCGGACTGGAGGTCATGGAGGCACGCATCAACTATCTTGCCTATGCACCCGAGATTGCCGCCGTCATGCTTCGTCGCCAACAGGCCGCGGCTATTATCACTGCGCGCGAAAAAATAGTCGAAGGCGCAGTTTCCATGGTAAGGATGGCTCTGGATAAGCTTTCGGACGAGAATGTCGTGAACCTGGACGAGGACAGAAAGGCCCAGATGGTCAGCAACCTGCTTGTAGTCCTTTGTGCCGACGAACCAGCCCAGCCGGTTATTAACAGCAGTACGGTCAGTTGACAGACAATACCTACATCCTTTCAATAACGGGATCAGACAATACCGGCAGCTCGGGATTGCAGCCGGACGTCAGGATAGTCTCCGAGATGGGTTGCCATGCCCTGACGGCAGCCACTTGTGTAGTAATGCATAGAGTGGTGGACGTTCCGGCACATATTGTCCGGCAGCAGGTCGGCGAGGTTATACGAGACCGTTTCCCCCGTGCGGTAAAGGTCGGACTGCTCAGGACACCTGCGGCAGTCGAGGCAGTTGCCAGGGAGATTGTCGGAGTACGCAGGATAGTCGTTGCCCCGGGTATTATGGCTTCGGACGGCACGAGGCTTGTCGACGATGCCACGCTCGATGTCATCCGTCGTCGTCTGTTTCCCATGGCCACCCTTCTGGTTCTCAGACAGGTCGAGGCAGAGTTGATTCTGGGCCGTGCAATTGCTACGGACGGTGATATGCTGGCTGCAGCCCGGACTTTCGAGGACATGGGGGCACGCTATGTGATGATTCGCGGCGGCAGGACCATGGCAGGGCGAGTCTGTGCCTTGCTTTTCGGACAGGGCACCAGCCAGTTCTTTTCCTCGTACAACATAGAGGGGTGGAGACAGCATGGCGTGGGCGGTGCCATGGCAACAGCCATTGCTACGCGTATGGGGATGGGAGACGACGTGGCCGCGGCCGTCCGCAACGCGCACGAGTTCGTCCATAGCAGGATTGTCTATTCTGTCAAGGCCGAAGGAACAGGCAGACGTCCTGCGGACCTGTACAATGCGTTTATGAACATCTTGTCAGACAATTACCGGAAGGCCCACGACGTCGCATTCTATGCCGACAGGCTGAACATCACTCCTCGCTACCTTTCCCTGATAGCGGACAAGGTCATCGGCAAGACGCCCAAGCAGGTTATTGCCGACAGCCTGTTGCACGAGGCTATGCAGATGCTGGACAACAGCCGCCTTTCCGTAAAAGAGGTCTCCGACACCCTGGGCTTTTCTTCTATGTCGGCGTTCTGTAAGTTTTTCAGGCGGCAGACAGGCCGTACTCCGAACGAATATCGCGGACAGAGGTAAAAATTGGCAGAATCGTTGTCGTAATCGGAACAGGAAGTCTTCTGTTTCCTGTTTGTGCAATATTTTTGCACCACAGACGATAGAAACCTGTTTTTTGATTATTGACTATGGAAGAAAGAGTATTGCTTAACCGTCAGTTGGCACAGATGCTCAAGGGCGGCGTGATTATGGATGTTACTAATCCCCGGCAGGCACGTATTGCCGAGGCAGCCGGTGCCTGTGCGGTAATGGCTCTCGAACGTATTCCTGCCGACATACGTGCTGCAGGCGGAGTGAGCCGTATGAGCGACCCTGCGATGATCCGGGGTATACAGGAAGCCGTGACCATCCCGGTGATGGCCAAGTGCCGCATCGGACATTTTGTAGAAGCCCGGATTCTGGAAGCCATAGACATAGACTATATAGACGAGAGCGAGGTGCTGACGCCAGCCGACGACGTCTTCCATATCAACAAGCGTGACTTCAAGGTTCCGTTCGTCTGCGGTGCCAGGGACCTCGGTGAGGCCCTCCGCCGTATATGCGAGGGAGCTACTATGATCCGCACAAAGGGCGAGCCCGGGACGGGCGACATAGTACAGGCCGTGCGTCACATGCGTGCGATGCAGGGCGAAATACGCCGGGTCGGAGGCATGTCCGTGGACGAGTTGTACGAGGTTGCGAAACAAATGCGCGTGCCTTTCGACCTGGTACGATATGTACATGATAACGGACGACTGCCGGTAGTCAATTTTGCAGCCGGAGGCGTGGCAACCCCGGCAGATGCCGCACTGATGATGCAGTTGGGCGCCGAGGGCGTGTTCGTAGGTAGCGGAATCTTCAAGAGCGGAGACCCCGAGAAGCGTGCCAAGGCCATAGTCATGGCCGTGACCAACTACGACAACCCCAAGGTCATTGCAGAGCTGAGCGAAAATCTCGGCGAGGCCATGGTGGGCGTCAACGAGAGTGAGATCCGACTTCTAATGGCAGAGCGCGGCAAGTGATGAAGGTCGCGATACTTGCTTTGCAGGGAGCATTCGCCGAACACGCTCAGATGCTCCGCAGGTTAGGCGTGGACAGTTTCCTTGTCCGCGGCAGGCGGGACTGGGACAGGCATAAGGACGCCCTCATAATACCCGGTGGCGAAAGTACGGCCATGATGCGTATCATCAGGGACGAGTCATTGTTAGTCCCAGTTCGTGACTCCATTATGTCCGGCCTTCCCGTCTTTGGCACATGTGCAGGATTGATAATGCTGGACGACAGTCATCTCGGCACAATGGCAATCGAGGTCAGGAGAAACGCATACGGCAGGCAGTCTGGCAGTTTCCGTACCATTGGCGAATTCGCCGGTGTGGGTACGGTCCCGATGACCTTCATCCGCGCCCCCTATATAACCAAGGTATGCGATGGCACTGAGGCGTTGTCAGTGGTGGACGGCCATATCGTGGCAGCACGCCAGGGCAGGCAAGTGGTCACTGCGTTCCATCCCGAACTGGACGATGATGTCCGTATTCATGAGTTTTTCCTGTCGCTGATACGGGGTATGTGAAAGCAAATTACTATTTTTGCAGCACAAAACGGAATAATATGACAGGTCGCATACATTCTATAGAGTCTTTTGGCACGGTGGACGGCCCCGGCATCAGGTTCCTTGCCTTCATGCAGGGGTGCCCTATGCGCTGCCTGTTCTGCCACAACCCTGATACGTGGGACGTAGGCGGAAACGTACAGTGGGAGTGGACGGCAGAGCAGCTTATGGCCGAGACGCTCAAGTACCGCAATTTCATCAAATCCGGCGGAGTGACGTGTACCGGCGGCGAGCCTTTGGTTCAGGCCGGGTTTGTCCGCGAATACTTCTGCCTGTGCCACGATAACGGTATCTCCACGGCCCTGGATACCAGCGGAGCCATATTCAACGAGGCAGCCAGGGCTGTGCTGGAGGTCACGGACCTTGTCTTGCTTGACGTCAAGACAGTGGACGATGCACTGCACAAGCGACTTACAGGCATGGACCGTACACGCAACCATCAGTTCATGGAGTACCTCCAGGCAACGGGCAAGCCAGTCTGGATCCGTCACGTTGTCACTCCGGGCATCAACGACGACGACATGCACCTGCAGGCCGTGGCAGAGTACCTCTCGCACTATGGTGTCATAGAGAGAGTCGAGATACTGCCATACCACGATTTGGGCAAGTTCAAGTACGAGAAGATGGGCCTCGACTACGCCCTGAAGGACGTACAGCCACTGTCTCAGGAAAAACAGAAGCATGCCTTGGAAATCTTCCGCAGCATGCTTTCGTGTCCCGTCAGGTAGTATATCTTATTCTTCCGGTTGGAACATCGGATCCCATGCAGGCAGGCGTATCGGCTTCTGCTCTGTCAGCTTCATGATGTCCGCAGGGATGTATTTCCTGTTTACCACTACGCGGAACATATATTCCCGGAACCACTGCTCCGTCATTATCAGGTAGCCGTTGTGCCCGTATGTCGGTCCCCATGAGTTTTCCACCTTCCACTTTGTCGGGTTGCCATCCTTGTCCAGGTCTACGGCCATCAGCGTCATGGCATGGCTCGAGCCCGAGTCCATGGTCTGTATACGCTGTTTCTTCGTCATGCCGAAGGTCGTCCCCAGCAGCGATTCGTAGTCATAGTTGGCAATGTCCAGCAGGCCGTTGTTCTTGTTCAGGAATTTGCCCACGTCGCACGAGAAGTACATCTGGGAAGAGTCTCGCAGCGATGCAATCGCACATTTCTCAAGGTCCTTGATGTCCAGGTTGAGGTATAGCCAGTTGTGCCCGTCATATACATGCCTGTCCATGTCTATCTCGTAGACCTTGTTATATTCGCGTGAAGGGTCGTTCATCAGCATGACGTAGTCCTTGTTCAGGTCACCGGCATCCGTACACCATTCCTTGTAGAAATCCAGCGGAGTATATTTGCGCGGCTCACTTTTGTATCTGCCTTTCTCGTCGCGTGGCGCCCAGGTGAACTCCTTCACCGGCTGGCCATAGGCAAGGGTCAGCATACGGTATACCGTCTTCATCTGCTCAACCTTGTACTGTTCCAGCTGTTTCAGGCTTGCACCGCGTGCAGACTTCTCTCGGATGTTGATGGCTATTTCTCGCAATTTGCGTTCCAGGTGAGTGTTGAATTCACTTGTAGAGTTGCTCACGAACGTCTCTGGCATTACATCTCCTGGCACCAGGCCATACTTGCTTACCAAGTCAGCCACACCGGTATATGTCCCGCCGTCGCTCAGCGCATTCTTCATCAGCCACTGCACCTGCTGGCTTTCCAAAGGCATCTTGCGCGTATCAATGACAGACTGCAGGAACAGGTTCGACTTCTCCAGTTGGTCATAGAAGAAAAGGTACACCTGCGAGAACATAAGCCCGTCGTGCTTCATCCTTCTGGCAGCAGAGTGCCTCAGGACGTTGAGACCCGTGAACAGCCAGCACCTGCCGCTGCTCTTCTGGTCGCTGATACCATTGTTGCGTATGTCGATGCAGAAATACGTATCCAGGGCAGACGGATTGCCGTCCTGCCTGGCCATTCCTGCCATGGCGTTGTTCCTGATTGCATTGCCGATAGCCCTGTCTGCAGCCGATGTCGGTTGTTGCTCTAATGATTTCAGTACATCCGGAGTGATGCCGGTCTGGGCTGTCATGCACACGGCACATAGCGACAGTCCCATGGTCGGGATAATATGCTTCATCTTATAAAAATTGTATTACTTTACTTTCTCTATTTCGAATACGAACTGCTGTCGGCTGCTTCCGGACGTTATCCTGTCGCCCTCGCGCTGCCAGAAAGCATGACCGGCATTTCCGTCGTTCTGTATGCTCCACTTGCCGTCCCTCTTGTCCAGGTGGTACGTGTTCCAGTCAGCAGAGTAAGGATTGTTCTTCGAACGCCAGAAACACCCCAGCTCGTTTATGTAGCGGCCGTCCTGCTTGTTTGTTATTTTGTAGCGGCCGTTCCTTGCATCCTGCTCGATGACCCATTGCTGCCGCTGCGGATTTATCATGTCACGCTCCTTGCGGAATACAGGCCAGTCTCCCGTCCTGTCGGCACCGGCCTGCACGTCGGTCAGGAACTCACCGTCGACCTTGATGAAATATTCGCCGTCTTCCAGAATCTGTACCGGGAAATACTCCAGGCCATAGCTATGCTTCGTCCTGTATTCCTTTACAATCCTTGCGATACGCTCCGTAAGCCATGGCGTTATCACGTCACCGCTCACCACAGGCTTGGCCTTGACTATCGAACCCTCGAAATTGCGGCTTACTATAGCCTTCTGCTGTCTCTCCAGCTCGGCCTGTGCCCGGTAGTGCCCTACGAACGCCACGCTGTCACCGGCATTCAGGGCACACAACATACTTACATACTGCTGCCCACGCCGTCCCAGCAGGCGCATGCAACTTACCCACGGTCCTATCTCGGCCAGCATCTCAGGGTGGTTTACACTGTCAGCCTGGACGTTGTTCGCCGCCCATATCAGGTATTCAAAGCAGTCAGCCATTTCATCAATGTTCGCCGCCGTGAAGTTCGGACTTTCACCCTCGCGGCGCAACCCGTGCCCCGTAACTCCCAGGTCCACGTTGTTCTCGCAAAAGGCATGGAAGGCATCGGCGCAAGTCGGCATCAGCGATGCAATGGCACGCTCCCACGACGTATTCGAATCATACTGCGGCATGTTCCACGTATAGTCGGCAATGCTGTACAGACTCACCTTGCTCGCCTCGGCATACTCCATCGGGTTAGAGCAGAAACCGCTGACCATGTCGTTGATGTCAAGCCCGTTTCCATACGTTTTGCCCATCAGCAGGCGGCTCTGGCAATAGTCATTCACAGGATAGTTGAGCCAGATGAAAGCCTTGCGACCTATCTGTCCGTTGATCCACTCCATATCCTCCTTGCCGATCATGTCTACGACACTGTTGCCCGTCCACATTATGCGGACCTCCGGATACATCCGCGAACCCAACGTATGCAGATATTCTCCATGGCTCCACCCCTTGTTGTACTGCGTGGGACACATTATCAGCGGCTCCACGCCCCTATGCTTGCGCACGAAATTGTCCGTCACATAGTTTAGCAGCCCCGCCTGCTTGTCCCCCTTGGCACCCTCACCCCAGATGTCGTCAAAGAACACTGCAAACGTACGCACCCCCAGGCTGTACATGCTCTCCAGCTTCCTCACCACGTTTACGGAATCCTCCCTTGTCCACCTGATGTCCACACCCGGGTGTATGGCCCATACGAACTGCACCTTGTTGCGGCGAGCCGTCTCCGCCAGTTCCCTTATCCTCGAACTCTGCGGCTCCGGATACGGTTCACGCCAGCGGTCCCTGTGCCACGGATCATCCTTGGGACCGTACACATACACGTTCATCTTGTTCTCCCCGTAGAACTCCAGCTGCCTCAGCCTGTCGGCATGGCTCCATGGATTCCCGTAGAACCCCTCGATAACTCCACGGCACTCCACGCTCGGATAGTCACAAATCTCACACTGCATGACCATCGGGCTTGACATAATCTGCCGCAACGTCTGCACACCGTAGAACGTACCTGCATCATCACGCCCTGCAACGACGATCTCCTGCGGCGTAACTTTCAGGTAATACCCATCCTTCCTTTCCGGAATCAGCTTCGCATACCGTCTCACGGCAGCATCCCCGGCCTTCCCTATGAAGAGCCTCACAGGCACCTTCCTGCTGTTTCCTGCAGTCTTTTTTGCATCATACACACATACGAACTCCCTCAGCGCAGCCACGGCATCGGCATCCGCCGTCTTCTCCCCCCTTATCTCAATCTCCCTGTTGTTGTCAAAGGCCCTTTCGCCCCAGGCAATCTGTTGCGGCAACGGCGATATAGTGACACACTGGGCACAAACATGTGACGAAAACAACAGAGCCGGCAAGGCGGCATAAAGCATGGCGCGTAAATTCTTCATATACATGTATAAGTAAATCATACACGCAAAGATATAAAAAAAACACCATGTTCACGCAATCATACATTTAATTTTGTATATTTGTGGCATAAATACAGACAACAGACGCAGATGAAACTAAGGTACAACTTTGTCTTTCAGCCACTGCACGCCGTGACGCTGGCAATTACCGTCGGTGACGACGTAGATGCCTTTCCCGGCATAATCCAGCTGAACGAGACAGGCGCCGAGATCATGCAGATGTTCCGTCAGGACCAGACGGTAGACACCGTCGTATCCCGCATGATGGAACAATACGAAGCCGACGAGGCAGACATCCGTCAGGCCGTAGACGACATCGTCTCAATGCTAAGGGAAAAAGACCTGCTGGAATGACACAGGAAGAAATCGACATACACACCCAGATCGAACACACCGGCGAAGCCAGGTTCTACCCGGTCAGTTCCAGTATGCGTCCCACCATCAGTCCCCACAAGGACGTATGCATCATAGGTCCCCTGCCCAGGAAGCACCTGCGGTACGGCACACTGGTACTATACAGGCGCAAGAACGGGATGCTCACCGTCAACCGCGTGATACACCGCGGCAGCAAGACCCACGCCTACCGCCTGTGCGGAGACAACCGCAACCGGCAGGAACGCGGCATCACCCGTAGCCAGATGGTAGGCACCGTAACAGCCATCGAGAACCGCAATACCGGCACCAGGCGCAAGACCAAAAGCCTGCCCATGATACTATGGACGATACTTATGCTCATCCGCACATGGCTGGCAGTAAACTGGCATGAACGCATCCAGTCCCCCGCCGCCACCATATACAACGAGATGACAGCCCCCCTCCGTAGCATCCGTTTCCGCAGGCACCGCCACCATCACCACCATGAGCAAGGCCAGTCAGGGGAGCAAACCACGATCCATCACCAACATCATCACCACACCACATACCATGGAGCCACCAGCCGTCACCCCTATCAGGTAGGACGAGGCGTCTGGCTCGACATCGTCCACGCCTTCAAGAAGACCCTGCCACAGAACAAAAAGCGGTACGGCAGCGTCTCCGTGCACGAGGGACACCGCAAGAAAAAGAAACACACATACCACGGCCCCTGGTGGAAGAGATTCCTTCACCGCCTCGACCCCAGACGCCTGTACCACCGCCATCATCACCACACCTCACGTTACGCCACCGAATGGAAATGGCTCACACAAAGGCGCGGCGAAATCTTCTTCATGGGACTGCGACTCCCATGGGTACCCCAGTACATACTCAAGAAGTACGGCTTCAGACACATAAAGAAGGCTAACAACAACCTGCTCACCTCACTCGATTGGACCATACCCACCAACGAGTTCCAGATGCCCTACAACCTCCCTATGCAGACCCTCTCTTTCATCGTCTTCGTCATCCTGCTCATCAAGATCATACTCGCCATAGGCTGGCTCATATTCTTCCTTCTGTACGGCAACGAAAACTCTTCCAGGGTATACATGTACAACCTCCTTATAACCGCCACATGGTACCCCGTGGCACTATTCTTCATAGCATACTACTATCACCTGAACAAGATAATCTTTATGTCCATACAACGCATTTCACTCATGGCTGCATTCGTCAGCCTGTTCCGCACCGCCATTTTCGTATACAAGGTAATAGGCTCCTTCCAGATCAACCTGGTGACCGTCTTCAACATGATGGAAATCGTATGCTGGATATGCATCTCCGGCTTCTTCTTCATCATGCACTACAAGCTCACCGGCCGCGAAGACTTCATCCCCCGTTTCTGGCTCACCAAGGCACAAAAGGAACGCCGCCGCCAGCGCATCCAGGCCAAGTCACACGCCCGCCACGAAAAGCGCAAACAGGAAATCCGTCAGGAATACGATCACAGACAAGGCACACATATCGAGCACTGACGCCCCTCCAAAAAATACCTCCCCTCATATTGCCAGTCGCATCCCCCACGCTGCACGGGCCGGCTCCCCGTATACACCGATATCGCCAACGTCCGCCCCAACGTCACCGCCCCCAGCCTAAGGACAAATAACCAAGGGATTATTTGTAAAAGCCAGATAATTAGGACTGATTGGTTCTTCCTGAAGATTACAGAGCCAAAGGTAGCAGAAAAGTCAATTCCACCAAAAAAGAAATCGCCAAATCCTTAAATTTAGGACTCAGCGATTTCACTCTCATCTAAGCACATTGCCAGAGCTTGGATAGAACTATTCTTTTATGCAAATATAAATACATTGTCATGCTGTCTCTTACTTAGATCCAGTCAATGTTTTCTTCCTCCAGTCACCCATTCTGTCCGAAACCATGACAGTAGGCGTTTGCTTCTTTCCATTTATAAGCACGGACTGTCTGCTCACATTTGTCGTTATATAGTCTGCAAGACCTCCCAGGTTAACCCTACCCTTATTCTCCTGGAAATATTTGAGCAGGTAGTATGTAAAGAGTCCATGTTTCTGTTCTTTGTAGGCAAATGCCGTCTGTTCGTCAGAAGTGGCACTCATGATAACGGTAGAACCCTTTGGCTTCTCCTTGTTAGCCTTAATGGCAACACCTCTTGCAGCTATTATCATGTTTCCGTATCTTTTTGCTCCGCTGAAGCATGCGTCAAGCAGTACTACGCACTGGTTAAGGTGCATGTTATCCAATTCGTCGTAAAGCTTACGGAGGGAGTAGCACACAGGCGGGTCAGACCCGTCAGCATCGACAGGCATTATATACGCATCCTTCGTAGCATTATCCGGTATGCCATGTCCGGCATAATATATTATCAGATTTATCTTCCCGTCGTATGCCTGGGCTATGGACTTGACATCCTTTATAGCCTTGGATATCTTGCCGTATGTGGCATTGGGGAAATACAATATCTGTTTGTCCGTCAGACCGAACGTCTTCGTGAGATACTCTTTTACGGCCAATCCATCGTTAGTCGCCATATCAACGTTCCCGGCCATTTCATATTCTTCATTGGCAATAATCAAGGCATAGGTGTTCCCTGACTTCATTCCCGTATAGGGTGCCTTGTTGATTCCATGGGTGGTGTCGATGCCCTTAATCTTGAACTTTTCTTCTTTTACGGTCCGTTGTTCGATGCCACTTGGGCGCGAGACGAAATTCTCTTCTACTTTGACCAAATAGACATGCCCGATATCATCTGCAGGCTTTACGGGCACATAAATGTCCAGATAGGTATAGTTGCCCGAACGGAATCTAAGTGTTGTGGGCAAATCGTCTGTTGAAATACGGAATTCATATGGCAGGTTAGATATAATCTCTGTCCTGCCGGATTCGCCAACAGACATCTCAATGTCTTCCCTGAATGTTCCTGTCAGTCTTATCTTGACCAGTTTGGGCGCAGCCCATACCGTGGCAGATTCCGACAATACGAAAACAGACAATAGTATTATTCTGAATATGCTCTTCATGTCCTACAACATTAATGAACTTAAAATCCTTGTAACCAGATTGCTATCCTTCTTCCATTGCGATGGACTGTAGGAAGCACTGCAGGTTGTTCCATTTTTCATTAGGAAACAGAAAACCAACGGATTCCTGTTGCTGAAACACTCCTGAATATCCTTTAGCGGGTAACGGGCAGAAAGCCTGACAATATACCCTTTTTTTGTGATGTCTCGATATATGACATACACATTTTCACCAGATTTCTTATCCTCACCATTTATCAGCTCGGCACGCACAATCGGTTCGACGCTCGTAACGTTTATCGAGCAATTAACGGTTACGGAATCCCCATGGGATACATATGTCATATCGAACTCGAACACTCCCATATTAACGTTGTTGTTCAGTTTCTTCGGTCGGAAAAAATTAACAATCCCCCTTTCGCTGACATAGCTGCTGTATCTTTTCTCTATGGATTGTGCCGGAGATATCAGCGAAACAGAAATATTTATTAAAAAGAGAGTAAGTCTGACCATCATGAAAGATGCTTTTTCGTAGGAGAAGAATGAATTGTATGGCAGCAATGCCGTACAATTCACTCTTGTTAGTTTGTCAGTAATTCATTATTCACCATAAACACGGGTCGTGATTTTCTGATAAACTCCGTAGTTGCGGGAAACAACATCCACATGGGAAATCTTGGTAATGCCACCATTCTTGGCAGCAGCATTTATACCAATGTTGTCCGAACCGCCGAAGATACCTAAAATA
>ODAI011734823.1_pt1 | contig 12003 bp, 8 predicted proteins | sample 1539321 | NCBI WGS metagenome assembly ODAI01 (sample SAMN02144231, study PRJEB22623) | gut metagenome | biome: sheep rumen | host: Ovis aries | place: New Zealand
GTCTGCACCTGCAGTTGATGAGTCATCTAAGGCTTTAGTTATGAGTATCGATGATCTTGAGCTTTCAGTTCGTTCATACAACTGTCTCAAGAGAGCTGGTATCAACACAGTTGAGGAACTCTGCTGCAAGACATCTGAAGAGATGATGAAGGTTAGAAACCTTGGTAAGAAGTCTTTGGATGAAGTTCTTAATAAGCTTAGCGAGTTAGGACTTTCACTTAAGGCATCAGAAGAATAATATATCGGTATATATGATAAGACCGAAGAGCACATATATACACGCCAATGGAGGATAATATGGCAAAGTACAGAAAGCTTGGCAGAACATCTAGCCAGCGTAAAGCATTACTTAGAAGTCAGGTAACTGCACTTATCAACAATGGTAAGATTGTTACAACCGAAGCTAAGGCTAAGGAAGTTAAGAAGATTGCTGAATCTTTGATTGCACTTGCAATCAAGGAGAAGGATAACTTCGAAGAAGTTACAGTTACTGCAAAGGTAGCTCGTAAGGATGACAAGGGTCAGAGAGTTAAGGAAGTTGTTGATGGTAAGAAGGTTACTGTATATGATACAGAAGAGAAGACCATCAAGAAGGATAAGCCATCTCGTCTTCATGCAAGAAGACGTATGCTCACAGTTCTTTACCCTGTAAAGAGCGTTCCTACAGAAGCTGCAGGCAAGAAGAAGAATACTAAGGAAGTTGATCTTGTTGCAAAGCTTTTCGATGAAATCGCACCTAAGTATGTAGGTCGTAACGGTGGTTATACAAGAATCATCAAGAAGGGCTTGCGTAAGGGTGATGCAGCTATGGAAGTAATACTTGAATTAGTATAAGATATATGCTTTTTCATAAGGGTTGTCTTTGAAAGACAGCCCTTTTTTTAGAGGTAGATTCATGGGATTAATAGAAGCTGATGATGTTACATTTGAATATATAAGACGTGATGAGAACAACGAAGTTACCGGTATCACTACTGCAGTTGACCACGTGTCACTTTCTGTTGAAAAGGGGCAGTTTATAGCGATATTGGGCTCAAATGGTTCAGGTAAGTCAACATTTGCAAAGCATCTGAATGCTATATTGCATCCGACCGAAGGAACAATATACGTCGGAGGGATGGATACTAAGCTTGAACGCCATGAATTGACCATAAGAAGCCATGTAGGTATGGTATTTCAGAATCCAGATAATCAGATCATAGCGAATGTAGTTGACGAAGAAGTAGCATTTGGACCAGAGAACTTGGGAATTAAGAATCCTGAATTAAAGGAAAGAGTTGTTAATGCATTAAAAAGTGTAGGCATGATGAAGTTTGTCAAGTACGATCCTGGTAAACTATCAGGCGGGCAGAAGCAGCGTATTGCGATTGCGGGTGTTCTTGCGATGAAGCCAGAGTGTATCATACTTGATGAGCCGACAGCTATGCTTGATCCGCTTGGTCGTAAGGAAGTAGTGGATACACTGATACAGTTGAATCGCGAGGAGCATGTTACGGTTATCCTTATAACACATAACATGAAAGAAGTTCTCGAAGCGGACTATATCTACGTTATGGATAAGGGCAAAGTCTGTATGGAGGGTGATCCTCATAGTATATTTGCAAGAGAGGAGGAACTCCGTGCTTTACGCCTGGATGTGCCTATACAGACACAGATAGCGCATAGACTCGGTGAGAGAGGACTTATAATCCCTCAGAATATAATCAGAACAGATGAACTTGTGCGTGCGGTCTTGACTGGTGACAGGAGCAGATTGAGAATATCAAGGCACATTAACGACGTAAGTAAACCTGAGAAGAAAGCAAAACCAAAGCTTATAGTTTCGCATCTTAAGCATGTGTACGAGCCTGGCACAGCCAATGAGCGTATCGCTCTTGATGACATCAATCTCGTCATTAACAAAGGTGATTTTATAGGTCTCATAGGTCATACGGGTTCTGGCAAGTCAACGCTTATACAGCATCTGAACGGCCTGATTGCGCCTACACAAGGCGATATATTCTTCGATGGTAAGAGTATAACAGAGAAGGGTTATAATAAGGTTGCTCTTCGCGGCAAGGTAGGGCTTGTGTTCCAGTATCCTGAATATCAGCTTTTTGAGGAAACAGTATTCAAGGATGTGTGCTTTGGCCCGGCGAATCTTGGACTTAGTAAGAGTGAAGTTGAGCTTCGCGCATATGAGGCGCTAAGAAGCGTTGGATTCAGTGATGAGCTTTTCTATCAGTCTCCTTTTGATCTGTCTGGTGGACAAAAAAGAAGAGTTGCTATAGCAGGCGTGCTTGCTATGAAGCCAGAAGTTCTGATACTTGATGAGCCGACTGCGGGCTTAGATCCTAAGGGCAGAGACGAGATACTCGACCTTATCAGATCTATGCATGACAATCTTAACATGACGGTTATACTTGTGTCTCATAGCATGGAGGACGTGTCGCGCTACGCTGATAGGCTTCTTGTCATGAATGACGGGCGCCTTCTCTACGATGCCACACCTCTTGAGGTCTATAGTGTGTATAGAGAACTCGAGAAGATCGGACTGGCTGCTCCGGATACAGTCTATATCCTGAACGAACTTCGCAACGCAGGACTTAGGCTTGATCCTGGTCAGTTGACCGTCGAATCTGCCTGCGATGAGATTGTAAATGCTTTGGCTGGAGGTACTGTATGTTAAAAGATATAACACTTGGGCAGTATTATCCTGTCAAATCCGTGATCCACAAGCTTGATCCGAGAGTGAAGCTTTTTGGCACACTACTTTTCATCATATCCATGTTCATAAGCATGAATATAGTGCTTTATGCACTTGCAACAGTGTTTTTAGTAAGTGTAATAAAGCTTAGCCGCGTTCCTCTGAAGTTCATGTTAAGGGGCCTTAAGGCCATAATCATCGTGCTTGTGATAAGTGTGCTAGTGCATATGTTCACAACGCCGGGTCATGTTATACTTAAAGTATGGAAGCTTACCATAACAGACACAGGCCTTCGCAACGCAGCATTCATATTCGTGCGACTTATATATCTTATAATTGGTTCATCCATCATGACGCTTACCACGACACCTGGCAATCTTACAGATGGTATGGAGAAGGGCTTATCCTTCCTGTCGAAGATACATTTTCCGGTACATGATTTTGCGATGATCATATCCATAGCGCTGAGATTCATACCGATACTCGTAGATGAGACCGATAAGATCATGAAGGCGCAGATGGCAAGAGGTGCGGATTTTGAGAGCGGAGGCTTTGTAAAGCGCGCTAAGGCACTTATCCCTCTATTGGTACCGCTTCTTCTCTCGGCAGTAAGGCGTGCAAGCGATCTTGCGCTTGCGATGGAGGCAAGGTGCTACACAGGAAGCGACAAGAGAACGAAGCTTCATCCGCTCAAGTATAAGAAGAGAGACTATATAGCATATCTGGTGCTGTTTGCTTATCTTGCAGGATGCATCGTCACCAGAGTCCTGTTAGGATAAGGAGGTCCATATGCGAAGAATCATGATAATAATAGCCTATGAAGGCACTGCATATGCGGGATTCCAGATACAGCCGACGGCCCCGACCATAGAAGGTATCCTAAATGCTACGCTAACCCAGTGTCTTCACGAGGATATACGCATAATAGGAGCTTCAAGAACGGACGCGGGCGTTCATGCGCTTGGCAATGTAGCGGTGTTTGACACAGAAAGCCGCGTGCCTGCTGACAAAGTTTCCATCATGCTCAATCAGCATCTTCCGATGGATATCAGGATTATGGATTCGAAGGAAGTTGAACTTGACTTTCATCCTCGCAAGACATCTTGCAGGAAGACATACGAATACAAGATTCAGAATACGAGGACATGCAATCCTCTGCTTCGCCATGATACATACTTCTATTATCGTCCTCTGGATGCTATAGCTATGGATGAGGCTGCAAAGCGCCTAATAGGAGAGCATGATTTCACATCATATGCAAGTATACATAAGAGTACGTTAACATCAGTAAGAACCATCTATGACGCATCCGTTAAGCGTGAGGGTGATATCATAACCATAACCTTGACAGGCAACGGATTCTTGTATAACATGGTGAGAATCATAGCAGGAACACTCATAGAAGTAGGTCAAGGCAAGCTTTCGGCAGATGATGTAACAAGAATATTAGAGGCGAAAGATCGAGACGAAGCAGCGGATACAGCACCGGCAGTGGGGTTGACGCTAAAGGAGATAGTTTACCAAAAATAAATAAAAAAATATCTTGACAACTATCAAACCATGGGTGTACAATCACTACATGTAAGGACAAAGGCGTTCTGAAGAATTTCTTCAGGGCGCTTTTTGTTTTTTCTTAAGTTGCTTTTGATAAACGGAGGAATTATTTATGTGTTCGATACTTGGATATTGTGGAAGATATGGCGATATAGAAGCCATACGCGAAGCTCTTTATAAGACACATTCAAGAGGCCCTGACAGCAGTCGTATGATAGATACCGGGAACGGTATTATCGGCTTTAACAGACTTTCTATAATGGGACTTACAGATGAGGGCATGCAGCCATTTGTCTATGGTAATAAGCAAACTTATATGATCAAGGACGAAGAAAATCCTGCTGTGGCTAGCGCTGATATCATACTTGCATGTAACGGTGAGATCTACGGATTTCGTAGCTTGAAGGAAGAATTGATAAAGAAAGGCTATCACTTCATAAGTGACTCGGATTGTGAGATACTTCCAGCTATGTATGCTGAATACAAAGAAGATATGTTCAGGATGCTTGATGCTGAATATGCACTTATCCTTTATGATGTGAAGGAGAAGAAGTACATAGCAGCCAGAGATCCGATCGGCATCAGACCGCTTTATTATGGAGTCACTGATGAAGGAACCTATTGCTTTGCATCAGAACCTAAGAATCTTACATCACTTGTAAAGAAGGTATTTCCATTCCCGCCGGGACATTACTTTAAGGATGGCGAATTCATAAAGTATCGTGATATGTCAGAGGTTAAGTCATATATAGACGGCGATCAGGATGAGATCACCCGTAATATCCATGATCTTCTTATAGCTGGTGTTAAGAAGAGACTTGATTCAGATACACCGGTTGGATTCCTGTTATCAGGTGGACTTGATTCGTCGCTTGTGTGCGGAATAGCTGCAGATATACTTGATAAGCCGCTTGAGACATGGGCTATAGGTATGGATATCGATGCTATCGATCTTAAGTACGCAAGAGAAGTTGCAGATCATATACATTCAAATCATCATGAAGTGATCATATCAGAAAAAGATGTAACAGGTGCGCTTGAAGAGGTAATAAAGGCACTTGGAACATATGATATCACTACGATAAGAGCATCCATAGGTATGTATCTTATCTGTAAGGCTATACATGAACAGTCTGATATCAGAGTACTCCTTACAGGAGAGATATCAGATGAGATCTTCGGATATAAGTATACTGATTTTGCACCTAGTGCTGAGGAATTCCAGAAGGAGGCGCAAAAGAGGATAAGAGAGCTTCATATGTATGATGTTCTTAGAGCCGATCGTTGTATCAGCGTTAACTCTCTTGAAGCAAGAGTTCCTTTTGGAGATCTTGATTTTGTAGATTACTGTATGTCTATAAATCCAGAGAAGAAGATGAATCACTATAACAAGGGCAAGTATCTTCTTAGGAAGGCATTTGAGAAGGATGGCTTGATTCCTGATAGCATATTGTGGAGAGAGAAGGCTGCATTTTCAGATGCAGTAGGACATTCGCTCAAGGATGATCTTGCAGCGCTTGCAGAGAGAACATATACAGATGAACAGTTTGAAGAGGGAATTAAGAAGTACACTCACGCAAAGCCGTTTACGAAAGAGTCACTACTGTATCGTGAAATCTTTGAAAAGTATTACCCTGGACAGTCTCAGATGGTAGTGGACTTCTGGATGCCAAACAAGAACTGGGAGGGCTGTAACGTTAACGATCCTTCTGCCAGAGTGCTTTCAAACTATGGTGAAAGCGGCGTATAAAAAAATCGAAAAAATTCGAAAAAAACTCTTGACAAAAAAAGAGTAATGGATTATGATATAAAATCATAAGGCAATGGCGTCTTGGATTTAATCCAAGGCGCCTTTTTTATCTCAGTCGGAGAGGACCCCTTCCTCTTAACCTAGGTAGGGGTTATAACAAACTTAACTTAAGTCGGGGTCCAATCTCCGACTGATGATAAAAAGGATGCGCACGGATTCGGGAAGGAAATTTGTCTGCTAGCGCAGACCGAATCCGGCGCGCAAGTCTCGCGGTGCGAGACTTGAATTCAGTGAAATAAGCTCATATATATATGTGTAACAATAAGTAACAAGTAATTAAGGAGGTTAGTATGGAAAAGAAAAATGTACCTGAACTTTTTGGTTCTTTGGTTTTTGATGACAGAGTTATGAGAGCTCGTTTGTCTGCGAAGGTTTACAATTCTTTGAAGAAGACAATCGAGGAGGATGCCAGACTTGAGGAATCAGTTGCCGATGCGGTTGCAGCTGAGATGAGAGATTGGGCTTTAGAGAATGGAGCAACACATTTTACTCATTGGTTCCAGCCACTTACAGGTGTTACAGCAGAGAAGCATGACAGCTTTATCTCACCTTCACCAGACGGCGGTGTGATCATGGATTTCTCAGGTAAGGAACTTATCAAGGGTGAGCCGGATGCATCTTCGTTCCCATCAGGAGGATTGAGAGCAACATTTGAAGCAAGAGGATATACAGCATGGGATCCTACTTCATATGCATTCATCAAGGATCATACACTTTGCATTCCTACAGCATTCTGTTCATATTCAGGTGAAGCGCTTGATAAGAAGACACCTCTTCTTAGATCTATGCAGGCTTTGAGCGTACAGGCCAAGAGAATCCTTAAGCTCTTTGGCAAGGATGTAAAATATGTGAGAACAAGCGTAGGACCTGAGCAGGAATACTTCCTCGTAGACAAGGAGATGTTCGAGAAGAGACCTGACCTTGTATATACAGGAAGAACACTTTTTGGAGCTATGCCTCCTAAGGGACAGGAGCTTGACGATCATTACTTCGGAGTTATCAAGCCAAGAGTAACCGAATTCATGGAAGACCTTAACGATGAACTCTGGAAGCTTGGAATCCTTGCTAAGACAGAGCATAACGAGGTGGCACCTGCACAGCATGAGCTTGCGCCGATATTCTCTATGAGCAATATCGCTACAGATAACAACCAGCTTACGATGGAGATCATGCAGAAGGTTGCAAGACGTCATGGTCTTGTATGTCTCCTTCATGAGAAGCCATTTGCAGGCGTGAACGGTTCAGGTAAGCATAACAACTGGTCTATGGCTACAGATGATGGTTCTAATCTTCTTTCACCTGGCGATACACCATATGATAATGCACAGTTTTTACTTTTCCTTACAGCTGTTATCCAGGCAGTAGATGATTATCAGGATCTGTTGAGACTTTCAGTTGCAACAGCTGGTAACGACCACAGACTTGGCGCTAACGAAGCACCACCTGCGATCATCTCTATATTCCTTGGAGATGAGCTCAGCGAAGTACTTGATGCAATTAAGTACGATAAGCCATATGCAGGCAAGGAAAGAGAAGTTCTTAAGCTTGGCGTTCATTCACTTCCTAGATTTTCAAAGGATACTACAGATAGAAACCGTACATCGCCATTTGCTTTCACAGGCAACAAGTTCGAGTTCAGATCACTTGGTTCATCTAACAGTATTGCATGCTGCAACATTATGTTAAATGCAGCGGTTGCCGAAAGTCTTAAGCAGTTTGCGGACCGTCTTGAAGGCTCTAAGGATTTCGAGACTGACCTTCACGCACTTATCAAGGAAGTTATTTCTAAGCATGAGAGAATAATCTTCAACGGAAACGGATACAGTGATGACTGGGTTAAGGAAGCTACTGAAGTCAGAGGCTTATCTAACTATAAGACAACAGCGGACGCTATGCCTCATCTGTTAGATAAGAAGAATATGGATATGCTTATGAGCCATAAGGTATTTACCGAATCAGAGTTGCACTCAAGATGCGAGATCATGCTTGAGAATTACTGTAAGACAGTGAATATCGAAGGACTTACGATGGTTGATATGGTTAGAAAGAATTACCTGCCAGCAATCGAGCAGTATCTTCATAGTCTCGCTAAGACAACCTGTCTTATGAAATCAGTAAGCGGCAATGTTAAGTGTAACTACGAGATATCAACTATGGAAAGACTTTCAGAACTTACTGATTACATCCTTGACAGAGTAAATGATCTTGAGAAGGCATTGGCAGATATTAAGACATGCAGCGATGTATTCAAGGAATCAGAAGCAATCCGCGATGATGTGATTCCAAAGATGGAACACTTAAGAAAGCACGTGGATGAAGCCGAGATGCTTACAAGTGAAGCTTGTTGGCCATTCCCAAGCTACGGAAAGCTTTTGTTCTCAGTATACTGATTTTGCTATGAAAAAGGAGGAAAAAATATGAGTGAAGAAATCATGAGTGCGTTAGACGGTGAACTTTTTTCTGTATGGTTTTTGATAGGTGCTTCACTTGTTTTCTGGATGCAGGCAGGATTTGCGATGGTTGAGACTGGATTTACCAGAGCAAAGAACGCAGGTAATATTCTTATGAAGAACCTGATGGATTTCTGTATCGGATGTGTTGTATTTATCCTTATAGGATTTAGTTTGTTGCTTGGTGAAGATGCCTGCGGTCTTATCGGTAAGCCGGGATTTGACATCTTTACATCATACGAGAGTTTTGACTGGTCAAACTTCGTATTCAACCTTGTATTCTGTGCAACCACAGCAACTATTGTATCAGGTGCTATGGCTGAGAGAACCAAGTTCTTGAGCTATTGTGTATATTCAGGAGTTATCTCCGCACTTATCTATCCAATCGAGGCACACTGGATCTGGGGTGGCGGCTGGTTAGCAGATATGGGCTTCCACGATTTTGCAGGATCATGTGCCATCCATATGGTTGGTGGTACAGCAGCTCTTATAGGAGCCAAGATGGTTGGACCAAGAATCGGTAAGTTTGAGAAGGATTCAAAGGGTAAGGTAGTTAAGGTAAATGCTTTCCCTGGCCACAACATCGTAGTCGGTGCTTTAGGTGTATTCATCCTCTGGTTTGGTTGGTATGGATTCAACGGTGCAGCCTGTACATCAGTAGATCAGCTTGCATCAGTATTCGCGACAACAACTATTGCTCCTTCGATCGCAACAGTAGTTTGTCTTATATTTACATGGGTAAAGTATGGTAAGCCTGATGTATCTATGTGTCTTAACGCATCACTTGCAGGTCTTGTAGCTATAACAGCAGGCTGTGATGTAACAGATGCTTTGGGTGCAATCATAATTGGTGCTGTAGCTGGTTTGCTTGTATGCTTCGGCGTATGGTTCCTTGATTATAAGCTTCATATAGATGATCCTGTTGGTGCAGTTGCAGTACATATGATGAACGGTATATGGGGAACGATAGCAGTTGGACTTTTTGCAACATCAAAAGCACCTGGCAATGATCTTGACGGATTGTTCTACGGTGGCGGATTTGATCTTTTAGGAAAGCAGCTCATCGGTTTTGCAGCAGTAATATCTTGGACAGTAGTTGGTATGATTATCGTATTCTCTCTTATTAAGGCGATATTTGGACTTCGTGTAACAGAGGAAGAGGAGATCGAAGGTCTTGATCTTAAGGAGCATGGTCTTTCATCAGCTTATGCAGGCTTCTCAATCGTAGATATCTCAAGTTCTTCTATGATCGCCAATGAGAACACAAGCCTTGGTGTTAGTGAGTATGACAAAGCAAGTGAGGCTCAGAAGAATGCATCTGTAAGAGTTGAGAATACTGCACAGGCAGTTAAGGGAACATCCTTGGATACAGGTATAAACAAAGTTGTTATCGTTACAAAGCTTGCTCAGTATGATAAGATCAAGAGAGCGCTCAATGATCTTGGTGTAACCGGTATCACAGTCACACAGGTAACCGGATGTGGTATTGAAAAGGGTGCCGGCCAGATGTACCGTGGTGTTGAGATGGATATGACACTTTTACCTAAGATCAAGCTTGAAGTTGTTGTAAGCAGTATCCCGGTTGATGCGGTAATTGAAACAGCTAAGAAGACACTTTACACAGGTAAGATCGGAGATGGTAAGATCTTCGTATATCCGGTAAGCAGGGTAGTCAAGATCAGAACTGGAGAAGAGAACTTCGCAGCTTTGCAGGATGTTGAATAAAGGAAGGAAAGATATGATTTGTGTCAGCGAGAATGAAGACAAACCCCATGAGGAATGCGGGGTATTTGGAATACTCTCACCTGAAGGCGAGAACGTAGCAAAAGATATATATTACGGACTTATCGCACTTCAGCACAGAGGTCAGGAATCAGCCGGAATATCCGTATCGGATACCATGGGGGAAAAGGGCAGTCTTGCTGTGAAAAAAGGTATGGGTCTGGTGACCGAAGTATTTTCGGAAGCCGACCTTACCTCCCTTCGGGGAAACATAGGAGTCGGCCACGTCAGGTATTCAACAACAGGCGGAAGCGTTCTGAAGAACGCGCAGCCGATATCCATGAATTATATAAAGGGAAGCCTCTCTCTAGTACATAACGGCAACATAGTCAATGCCGGTAAGCTAAAAGAAGAGCAGATGAAAAGAGGGCAGGCGCACTTTACAACCTCCGATACAGAGGTTCTTGCTTATGAGATCATAAGCGACCGGTTACATACAGATTCGATAGAGGAAGCGGTTAAAGAAGCAGCAGGAAGAATAAAGGGTGGATATGCATGCATAGTCATGAGTCCTAGAAAACTTGTTGCATTCAGAGATCCATACGGAATTAAACCGCTAATTATAGGCAGACGAGATGATTCATATATCGTGTCGTCTGAAAGTTCTGCTATAGTGGCAGCAGGTGGAACAGTAATAAGAGATGTCTTACCGGGAGAGATCATTACTGTTACACGTAATGGAATAAGAAGTGATACGACCATGTGCGGCAAAAAAGCGGCGCATTGTGTTTTTGAATATATATATTTTGCAAGATCAGATTCGGTCATAGATGAGATTCCTGTGAGGGAAGCAAGGTTCAATGCCGGATGTGCTCTTTATAAGGCAGACAAGGTGGATGCAGATATTGTATGTGGAGTTCCGGATTCAGGACTTATCGCAGCTGAAGGTTATGCGTACGCATCTGGCTTGCCGCTTACATTTGTCTTTCATAAGAACGGCTATATAGGAAGAAGCTTTATAAAGCCGACAGATGAAGAGAGAAAAGCTGCTGTACATATGAAGTTAAGTGTTCATGAATCGGCAGTTAAGGGCAAAAGAATTGTAATCATAGATGATTCCATAGTTCGTGGAACGACTATGAAACAGATAATAGGGATGTTAAGGAACGCTGGTGCCAAAGCGGTTCATGTAAGGATAAGTTCACCACCTTTCTTGTATCCGTGTTTTTACGGTACGGATGTACCGTCTTCCAGACAGCTTATAGCGTCTAATCATTCAACAGAAGAGGTGAGAGCACGTATTGGTGCTGATTCGCTTGCTTTCTTGAAGCAGGAGGATTTTAAGGAAATGGTTGGAGATCTGGGGCTTTGTTCGGCTTGTTTTGATAATCGATATCCTGTGCAGGATGAAAGTTTGGAGGTATAGTATATGGCAGATCAATTTGAGGCAATAAGAGAAAAAGGATTATATAATCCTTCGTTTGAGCATGATAATTGTGGTATCGGAGCAGTAGTTGATATAGAGGGCAGAAAGAGTCACAAGATAGTTGATGATGCGCTTTCCATAGTTGAGAAGCTTGAGCACAGAGCAGGTAAGGATGCTGACGGCAAGACAGGCGATGGCGTCGGAATACTTACACAGATTCCACATGCATTTTTTGCAAAGAAGATGAAGGAAGCAGGCTGTGAGCTTTCATCAGAAAGAAGCTATGGTGTCGGCATGTTCTTCTTCTCGCAGAACGATCTTGAGATGCGTCGTGAAAAGTCCATGTTTGAGATCA
>ODAI011365135.1_pt1 | contig 12002 bp, 12 predicted proteins | sample 1539321 | NCBI WGS metagenome assembly ODAI01 (sample SAMN02144231, study PRJEB22623) | gut metagenome | biome: sheep rumen | host: Ovis aries | place: New Zealand
AGCATGAACCCCACCGACGCCAACGCCCACTGGCAGTATGGCATCGTGGCTTGCGCCTACAGCGAAGACTACGTGAACAAGGTCATCAAGAAGCATGAGCTGACCCGCAAGGACAAGGAAGAGGACCGCATGAAGCACGTCCGCCTCACCAACGCCAACGTCGAGCCTGTGTTTTTCGCCTACCCTGCCGTTGCCGAAATCGACGCCATCGTGAGCAAGATCACTGCCGAGAAGCCTATCTATGACTTCATCGCCAAGGAAGACGGCTTCGGCCATCGTTTCTGGGTCATCGACGACAAGGCCACCATCGCCCGTCTCGTCGAACTGTTCGACAAGCAGGTCCCGGCCATGTACATCGCTGACGGTCACCACCGTAGCGCTGCCGCAGCCCTCGTCGGCCAGGAGAAGAAAGAGAAGAATCCTGCCCACACCGGCAAGGAGGAATACAACTACTTCATGACCGTCATCTTCCCCGACAACCAGCTGAACGTCATCGACTACAACCGCGTCGTGAAAGACCTCAACGGCCTCAGCACCAAGGACTTCTTCAAGGCCCTGCAAGAGAACTTCGACATTGAGTGCAAATGCAACTGCACCAAGGACGGCGGCACCTGCAACTGCGAGTTCCCCTGCCACTGCGAGTGCGACACCGAGTACAAGCCCAACAAGCTCCACAACTTCTCGATGTACATCGAGGGCGTGTGGTACAGCCTGACTGCCAAACCCGGCACCTACGACGACAACGATCCCATCGGTGTGTTGGACGTCACCATCCTCAGCAATCTTGTCCTCGACAAGATCTTAGGCATCAAGGACCTCCGCACCGACAAGCGCATCGACTTCGTTGGCGGCATCCGTGGCCTCGGCGAACTGAAGCGTCGTGTGGACAGCGGTGAGATGAAGGTCGCCTTCGCGCTCTATCCTGTGAGCATGAAGCAGATCATCGACATCGCCGACACCGGCAACATCATGCCTCCCAAGACCACTTGGTTTGAGCCGAAACTCAGATCAGGTCTGGTAATCCATACGTTGGATTGATAAGGCAAGCACCTAAAAAACACGGGGCAAGAGATTCATCTTGTCCCGTGTTTTGGTTTTATCTTTTCTATTTATTAGCCATTGTAACACACAGCCATGCACTCCATTCGTATGCCCGATAAAAAGTTCCCTCGCGAAACAAGTGCACCTGCGTACATTGCTCTAGGGTGCCCCGTTCTTTTTCCTTCTCAAGTATCTCTTTAAGCTGTGACATATATGATTGTTATTGAATATTCTTAATTATTATGGTATTTGTTCAGCGAAAAAGTTGGCGAGCGGGGGCCTTCGTGCACGCTGCCGCGTGCGCCCCCGTCCGCCAACTTTTTCGCTTGTCATGCCCGTAACGGAACAATTAAAGGTTAGTTCTGCAACCCAGAGCGCACAGCCCGGACAGATCGACCGTAGTTGCGGCTGTCGTAGATCATGCAGTAATTGTCCGAAAGGAAGTAGAAGTTCCACGCGTTGCCCGGGTAGTCCGTGTCGAGAGAACTCGACCAGTAGTAGCCGCCGCTGCCTGCGTAGCTGAGACTGCTTCCGCGGCGGTAGCCCGCAGCGGGCAGGAAGAGACTGTTGCCGTTGGCAGCGGTAAACAAGCGACCCTCAACACCATTTCGGGTTGTCCATGATGTGAAAGTGTTATCCCGCAACTCCCTCCACTGGTCGGCAGTAGGCATGCACCAACCACTGCCCCAATTGGCCGTGGCAGCGTCGTCCTCGGGCTGCAATGTGATCAAGTCGTCGGTGAACCCATTATTGCCAAAACTGGAACTTGTACAGTACTTGGTCAACCTTGGGTCACTATACGATGTACCTTCCGCATAGATATAACTCTCCCATGTATAGGGGTCCTTCGGTCGCGTCTCTCCCCAAGCAAAGTAATCGCCGTATTCTTCGGGCGAATCGGCTCCCACGTTGCAAGTGGCCCATAGTGTACCACTCGGAAGACCAAGATCAACATACTTGTGACCATTGTAGATGCCACTGTTGTTTCCCCCATTATCAGGGTCTTTCTTGCATCCAGCGGCACAAAAGACCGCCATTGTTAGCATTAAGGCTGCTACTGCCTTCGTTACTTTTTCCATCTTTTCCTCAATTAGATTAATTCATATTTGTTTGTTATATCCTATCTTATGGCAAACATTTGCTTTAATTCTAAATTGAATAATTCAGAAAAACTCCACCACCTCCTCCAAAGCCCTATGCTCGGGCTGGCGTGGCTCGCCAGAGCGGTAGCCCAACGAAATGACAGCCATCACTTCCTCGTTTTCGGGGATGTTGAACAGTTTGCGGAGTTCGTCGGAGTCTCGCATACCCATGATGAGCGTGTCAAAGCCTTTGGAGCGGGCTTTCAGGATGAAATAGGCATTGCTGAGGCCGTTGTCGTAGGCTCCCCAGCCATTGCCAATCTCGTTGGTTTGTTCGCCACGGAAGAAACCCGACTTGCCTTTTTCGTAGGTAGATACAATCAACACGGGCGCGCCGGCAATGTTCTGCTTGTTGCGCTCGCCCACAAGGTTCGAAACGGCCTCAACCTTTTCAGGAGTCATGGCCACATAGTATTTCGAGGGCTGTTGGTTGGCCCATGATGGTGCCTCTTGCGTCGCAATCAGGAGTTCGCGCACCTCGGCCTCGCTGATGGTCTTGGTGGCATCGTAGCTGCGCACGCTTCTACGCGACATCAGCACTTCATCGAAAGATACGGATTCTACTACGCTTACGTTGGTATTGCTCGTGTTGGTGTCAGAGTTCGAGCAACTGGATAGCATGAGAAAAGGCCATGCCAAAGCCAAAATGAAGTTGATTTTAATGCATTTCATGTGTGTGTGATTTAATGATTTACGCCACAAAAATAGGAAAAAACGATGCCTCAGCAAAAAAAATCGTAATTTTGCCAAAACAAAACTATGGTCAGCCTTAGCAAAAACCTCATCAAACACTACGCCGACCACCTACGGTTGGAGCTTTCGCTGTCCGACAACAGCGTGGAGGCCTATTGCCATGACGTCAACCTGTTTCTGCAATACCTTGAGGCCGGGAATGTTTCCAAAGACGTGAATGAGATTACCCAAGAAACCATCGAGAATTTCTTCGCCTATCTTTACGACCTCAACATTGGCGCCACCTCGCAAGCCCGCATCCTGTCGGGACTGAAGTCGTTTTGGCGTTACCTACTTCAAGAAAACCTTGCCGAAATTGACCCAACCGCGCTCATCTCCTCCCCCACTTTAGGCCGCCACCTGCCCGAAGTACTGACTTACGAGGAAATCCAAAAAATGCTCGACGGCATCGACCTCAGCCAACCCAACGGCCACCGCAACAAAGCCATGATTGAGGTGATGTACGGCTGCGGGTTGCGTGTTTCGGAACTCATCGGACTACAAATCAGCGACATATACCGAAACGACGGTTTTCTCCGCATCATCGGCAAGGGCAGCAAAGAAAGATTGGTGCCCATAGGAGATTCGAGCCTGAAAATCCTGTATCATTACATTGAGGGTGCACGACTTCATGTCACGCCCAAACCCAAATTCACCGACATCGTTTTCCTCAACAGCCGAGGTACAGGCCTCACTCGACAGATGGTTTTTCTAATTGTCAAGGATTTGGCAGAGAAAAACGGCATTACCAAAATCATCAGTCCACACACATTCAGGCACAGCTTTGCCACTCATTTGCTTGAAGGCGGCGCGAATCTGCTCGCCGTGCAGCAAATGCTCGGCCACGCAAGCGTGAGCACGACGGAAATCTATACGCACATTTCTGACGAATTGCTCCGCGACACGTTAACGAGCTATCATCCGCGTTTTAGGAAATCAAAACCACAGGTATAATTCACTCTACCACTTTCCTCAAATAAGGAATAATTCGGATTAGTTTCGTGGTGAATAAACTAAGGATGAATACCACAATAGAAATCACTGGCAATGTGATTATTTCACTACAGCAATGACGAATTGTATCTGTATTGACAACTGGGAGCCACAGAGCATGTGTCAAATAGATGCCAAACAAGTCTTTTCTCACAAAGTCAACTACACGAGAAATCACTTTTCCATTTTTCGGGGTTTTCTCCTTGACAAACACGAAAACAGCCAACGCCATAGCTGCAACATGAACATTTAAGTAACCGAAAAAACAGTCGTTTGCTTCGCCCTGCTTTATTGAAACATACAATGTTCCTCCAACCGTAACAACCGCACCTAACACGCCTAACACATAAACCCAAATCCGTTGCTTCTTGGATAACGACTGCTGGAATGACAACAGCCCCAAAAGAAAATATCCAGAAAAACCTACTATCGAGTTCATGTTGAAAATTTCAAACAAATTGAACGAACTTACAACCATGTAAACAATCCAAATCCCCAAACAATATCTTAGAATCGCTACATCCTTAGCCAACAATCGTAATGCTGGTATCAAAACATAGAGACAAACTAACATGCGCAAAAACCAAAAATGAAAATGCGATTTCACCAGTTTTGTAATCGAGAAATCTCCATTATACGAGAACAAAAAATAATAAACGATAGTCCAAAACACATAACACAACAACAATCTTGGAATATACTTGACAAACAGACTCCGAATTGTTATTTCCTTCGCAGGATTAAGGAAAACAGCTCCACTAATCATCACAAAAACGGGTACACACCACCTCACTAAACCATCACCTATCGTAACAATGTACCAATTATTGGAGAAAGTACAAGTTTGAAATTCAGTACAACACACATGCAGAAAGACTACTGCAAATGATGCTATCAATCGTAGCAAATCAAGATAAACAACTCTTTGACTATGACTCTGTGGCATTTACCGTTTGTTTTCAATCACGTTGCAAAAATAACAAAATACCACGTTCCTATTGGAATGTTTTCCAAAAACCGCTATTTTTGCGGAAAATTACCACTATGTTCACCATAAAATTCAATTTCCTGAAAAACCTCCGCCCCGACCGTTTCTTTCTCATGGCCGGCCCTTGCGTGATTGAGGACGAAACCTCGCCTCTTTTCATTGCCGAAACCTTGAAAAACGTCTGCCAGAAAATGGATATTCCGTTGGTTTTCAAGGGTTCTTACCGCAAAGCCAACCGCTCCCGTTTGGATTCGTTCACAGGCATCGGCGACGAAAAGGCTTTGAAAGTGCTGCAAAAAGTGAAGCAGGAGTTTGGAATTCCCGTGGTGACCGACATCCACACCGCCGAAGAAGCAGCCTTGGCAGCCGAATATATTGATATTCTGCAAATTCCGGCTTTCCTTTGCCGCCAAACCGACCTCCTTGTGGCCGCCGCCAAAACGGGCAAGACCGTCAACATCAAGAAAGGGCAGTTCCTCTCGGGCGAGGCCATGGGCTTTGCGGTTGAAAAGGTCAGACAGTCGGGCAACGACAAGGTGATGCTCACCGAGCGCGGCTCCATGTTCGGCTATCAGGATTTGGTGGTGGACTATCGCAACATTGCAGCAATGCAGAAGTTTGAAGTACCTGTCATTCTTGATGTTACGCACTCCTTGCAGCAGCCCAACCAAAGCAGCGGCGTTACTGGCGGTAAGCCTGAATTGATTGGCTTAATTGCCAAGGCGGGCATCGCGGCGGGTGCCGATGGCATCTTCATGGAGGTGCATCCAGAGCCGAAAAAAGCCAAGTCGGACGGCGCCAACATGCTCCGTTTAGACTTGGCTGAAACACTTCTAAACCAGCTGGTTAGAATCAAAGATGCCTTATAGCGTCACTGCATCTTGAAATTGATGATCTGACCTGTTGAGGTATCGAATTCCATCATAGTGTTTGTGAAAGGCACCATGAGCAACACACCCAACTGATTGACAGTCAGTCGTTCCTCTAACAATACCTCATTCTTGAAACTCACTTTCACGTTGGCAGTTTCAGGAACACGATAGAAAAGCCGGTTTTCATACGACATCGACTCCACCGCCGATTGGCTTGGAGCATTGATGGCAGCAGTGCCATTCAAAGAAAGGGTTTGAACCGTAATCGGCGAACCTGAGCCTGAGGTGCCAGCACTAATGCCTTCTCTTTCAGAGAACTTCGCAACGGTCTGAGTAGTCACGTCCTTCGAAGGAATCACATACACCGACTTAACGATGGTCCGCGCGTTGCGGTTGCCCAAGAAAAGGCTCATATAATCCTCCTCCATGGTTTCCAATTTGGCATACATTTCCTTGAAGGTCTCAGGGAGATAGGCCGTCTCATAAAATCCCAAAAGATTCATCTTTGCTTTCCGGATTTCAGCAATCTTGTCGGCGGCTTCGCGAGCAAGTTGCGCATCAGTCTTACCCGAAGTCATCAGTTTTACAAAACCGCGTTTTCTGGCAATCGAGCTGGATCCGTCAGCCGAAATGGTATTCATTGTTTCGGGCTGTGATTCTGACTCCGAACTTAATGCAGCACCCGAACCGACACTGCGAATGATACCGTTGGGAAGGATGTCAAATACAGCCTTGTTGCCACCACGAGCACTGCCGACTGTCACGAAGAAAGTGGCATGGGGATCGGGAGTCGCAACGGTTTTCATCTTCACATCCAAGATTTTATAACTCTTTGCTGCATATTCAATCACCTCCACTTCTCCAAAATAAGTCGAGGCATAGTTCGCCAATGGTCCTGGCTCACAGTCTGCTTCCTCCAAGACAAAATCCAATTGTATCATGGTTTGAGGCAAGGAATAATAGAAACCGCTTTGCTGGCCAGGATTGACGTTTTTGGCAAAAGCAGTGGTGAACTGGGCTTGTAACTGACTGAAAGCCAATGTAGATAACAATAGCGCGAAGGCAATTTTGGTAAAAATCCTATTCATTTCTAATGTCGTTTTGTTTGAAGGGTCAAAAATACACATTTAATTGACAAGTCTCTCATTCGTAGGCTTTTTTTCTTTTTTGCTAAAAGCAAGAAGCATCAAAAACGTCAGTAAACCATTGACTATCAGAATTTCAAAACCAAATTGATAGCCATTAAACAACTGTTTGGAATAGAGTTTCAAAAGATAACTGACAATCGGCGATGCAATCGCGATGAAAGGCACCGCCTTATCGATGGCTTTCCTGTTCTTGACAAACAAGCCAAAGGAATAAAGTCCGAGAAGCGGCCCATAGGTGAATCCCGCAATATCAAACACCTTATCTATTAATGACTCGTTGTGGAACGGACGGAACGCAATGATTACCAGCAAGTAAAGCATTGCAAAACCTGCATGGATAAATTTGCGGTAACGGGTTATCTGCTGCTCGGAAAACTGCTTCTTGTCGAAATGCATGAAATCAAAGCAAAACGTTGTGGTCAAGGCAGTTAAAGTGCCGTCCGCACTCGAATAACCCGCCGCCACTAATCCGATGACAAACACAATTGCCGTAAACATGCTCAAACTGAATGCCACAGAAGGGAAGATCTTGTCGTTCACAACCATTCCAGCTTCATTCACAGGCAGTTGGAAGCCCGTTGCCTGCGCATAAAAAACCAAGGCTGCACCAAGGCTGAGAAACAATGCATTGACAACGACAAAAAGCAAACTTGAAGTCATCACATTCTTTTGGGCGTCGCGCAAATTCCTGCAAGTCAGGTTTTTCTGCATCATATCTTGGTCAAGACCAGTCATAGTGATGGTGATGAACATTCCGGCAAGCAACTGTTTTGCCCAAAATTTGTTGTGCGCCCAGTCGGTTTCAAACATCTTCGTGTATCCTTTCTCAGAAGCCGATTTCAGCAGGTCGCCGAGCGATATGTCGAGGTTTCTCAAAATATACCACGTTGTCATAAACGCTGCCAAAAGCAAGAAAGTGGTCTGCAAAGTGTCGGTCCAAACCACAGTCTTGATGCCGCCCTTGAAAGTGTAGAGCAAGATAATGGCAATAAAAATGACCGCCGGCACCCAAAATGGCACCCCCCAAGCCTTGAAGACGAACTCATAAAGCACAAACACAACGAGATACATCCTTAACGCCGAACCCAATAGTCGAGACAAAATAAAAAAAGCCGCACCCGTTTTCTCCGACCTCGGCCCGAAACGCATATCCAAATAAGTGTAGATAGAAGTCAGGTTAAGGCGGTAATACAAAGGCAGCAAAACCAATGCAATCACCGCATAACCAAGAACATAACCCAGAACCAATGGCATATAGGTGAACTGCCCCGAATAAACGCCACCTGGCACTGACATGAACGTCACACCCGACAGAGAGGCACCTATCATGCCGTAGGCCACCACATACCATGGTGAATTGCGATTGCCACGAAAAAAGGACGCATTGTCGGACTTGCGTGAAGTGAAATGCGAGATCACGAACAACAACACTGTATAAAGCACAAAAACAATAAGGATAATCGTTGAATTCATAGGTTCCGTTTTGATTGTGCAAAAATACGGAATAATAGTGGGAAAATCCCTATTTTTGCAGCCGAAAAATCAAACCATACATGAAAGGTATCTATACCATCATTCTCCTCATCGTTTCCAATGTCTTTATGACTTTCGCTTGGTACGGACAACTCAAACTGATCGAAGTCGTCCCATCGTCAAAGGATTGGCCTCTGTTTTTGGTCATCCTCATGTCGTGGGGCATTGCCTTGTTTGAATACTCCTTCATGATTCCCGCCAATCGAATCGGAGCGCTTCAAAACGGCGGGCCTTTCAACCTTATCCAACTGAAAGTCATACAGGAAGCCGTCTCACTGACCGTTTTCACCGTCATCGTCATCACAGTTTTCAAGACCGAGACTTTCCGCTGGAACCACATCGTTTCCTTCATTTTCATCTTGCTCGCGGTTTTTTTTGCCTTCAAAAAGTAGTTTTTTTTGGTACGAACAGAAAAATGCATGATATTTGCTGACCAAAACAAACTCAATAACGCACAAAACAGAAAGGATACAATATGAAATTCTATGACATTGATTCAGTTTTCACCTTCGGAAAATACGAGGGAATGACCATCTCCGAAGTGTATGAAAAAGACCCTAAGTACTTGAAATACTGCGAAGAAAACATCGACGAGTTTTATGTCTCGCCTTCCGTGATGCGTGAACTCAAGTCGATGAGCCGCGCCATCAACGACTCGGCCCTGCTCGACGTGAACTTCGACAAGATGAGTGACGACGAAATCGATAGCTTCATCAGCGGCCATGAAGAGGAAGAGGCTTTCGACGAAGGCCGGTTGGAGCGCGACTTCGATTGGGACAACAACGATTTTGCCGACGACTCGCCTTTCGACGAATTTGAGGACGAGTTCGATGAAGACGAATTTGCCGACGAATTTGGCGACAGCTTCGACGAGAGTTTCGACGGCAACATCGATGATTTGTATTGATTTGCAAGAAACAAACATAAAAAAGCCACCAAAATGGTGGCTTTTTTCGCTTCGTCTTGACTCTTTGGTTCGGTCGGATTTGCAATTGACCGTCTTGAATTGGGGATTTGCAAACCCCTAATTAAGCATTGATGCGTTCCGAAATGGAATACACCCGTTTTTCGCGCTGCGTCGAAGTAATCATCTCGGCAAGGAAACCAGTACTGAACAGCTGCACTCCTATGACGATGGCCAAAAGCGCAAAATAGAACAAAGGCCGGCGCGTCATGCCGTATCCGTCGGCAAACATACGGATATAGGCCAAATAGCCAGCAATGACAAAGCCAATCAAGAAAGTGATTGACCCCAACATGCCAAAGAAATGCATCGGACGATTGCTGAATTTCGAAATGAAATTGATGGTCAGCAAGTCGAGATAGCCACGAATGAAACGGCTCATGCCAAACTTGCTCGTGCCGTATTTACGCTTTTGATGATGCACAACCTTCTCCCCTATGTGGCTGAATCCGTTCATCTTGGCAATGACAGGAATGTAACGGTGCATCTCGCCATACACTTGAACGCTCTTCACCACCTCATTGCGATAGGCTTTTAAGCCACAGTTGAAGTCATGCAATTTGATGCCCGACATCCTTCGTGTGGTCCAATTGAAAAACTTCGACGGGATGTTTTTCATCAATTTTGAATCATAACGCACTTTTTTCCAGCCTGATACGAGGTCGTATCCATCTTCTTTGATCATTTTGAAGAGGCCAGGGATTTCGTCGGGGCTGTCTTGTAGGTCAGCATCCATGGTGATAACCACGTCGCCTTCCACAATTTTGAAGCCTTCATTCAGTGCCGGCGACTTGCCGTAATTCCTCCTGAAACGCAAAGCCTTCACATTCGGATTGGATTGGGAAAGTTGCTGGATGACGGCCCAAGAGTTATCAGTAGAACCATCATCGACAAAAACAATTTCGTATGAATAGCCATGTTCGGCCATCCCACGCCGAATCCAAGCTTCCAACTCGGGCAACGAGTCAGCCTCATTCAGCAGTGGTATGACAACAGAGATGTCCATAATATTATCTGACTTCGGGACTTCGAGGCTTCGAGACTACAAGGCTTCGCTGTCACGCAGTCCCGTAGTCTTGCAGGCTCGTGTCATAGTTTATCTGATTTCGGTTTTTCCTCCCATATAGGGTTGCAAGGCTTTCGGGATGGCCACACTGCCGTCGGCGCGGAGATTGTTTTCCAAAAAGGCTATCAACATGCGCGGGGGAGCCACCACCGTATTGTTCAGAGTGTGGGCAAAATAGTTGCCGTTCTTGCCCTTGATTCTGATTTTCAGCCTACGCGCTTGTGCATCACCTAAATAGGAACAACTTCCCACCTCGAAATACTTTTTCTGGCGTGGCGACCATGCTTCCACGTCCAAAGACTTCACTTTTAAGTCGGCCAAGTCGCCAGAGCAACATTCAAGAGTACGCACAGGGATGTCCAACGAACGGAACAAATCGACCGTGTTCTTCCACATTTGCTCGTACCAATAATCAGCCTCTTCCTGTTTGCAAATGACAACCATCTCCTGTTTCTCGAACTGGTGGATGCGATACACGCCTCTTTCCTCTATGCCGTGCGCTCCCTTCTCCTTGCGGAAACAAGGCGAATAACTCGTCAAAGTGAGCGGAAGCGATTCTTCTGGAACGATTTGGTCGATGTATTTTCCAATCATCGAGTGTTCGCTCGTGCCAATGAGATAAAGGTCTTCACCCTCAATCTTATACATCATGGCATCCATTTCGGCAAAACTCATCACGCCACTAACGATTTCGCCGCGAACCATGAAGGGAGGAATGCAGTAGATAAAGCCTCGGTCGATCATGAAATCACGAGCATAGGTGATGACGGCGGAATGAAGCCTTGCTATGTCACCTATGAGATAATAGAAGCCGTTACCAGCAACACGATGCGCTGAGTCAAGGTCGAGACCATTGAATTTTGCCATAATGTCAGCATGGTAAGGAACCTCGAAATCGGGCACCACTGGTTCGCCGTATCGTTCCTTTTCAACATTGAAACTGTCGTCCTTTCCAATCGGCACATCAGGTGCGATGATGTTCGGAATGGCATACATCACCTTGGTGAGTTGATCCATCAGTGAAGTCTGTTGTTTGCCAAGTTGTTCCAACTCTTGCGCATTGGCTTCAACAAGTTTCTTCATCTCGTTGGCTTTCTCCACTTCCTTGTTCTTGAAGAGTATGCCGATTTCCTTCGAGATGGAGTTGCGTTGCGAGCGCAAATCGTCAGCACGTTGTTGGCAATCACAATATTGCGTATATAAGTTGATAGCCTCATCTACGAGGGGCAACTTTCCGTCTTTGAATTTCTTCTTGATATTCTCACGAACCACATCAGGGTTCTTGACTAAGAATTTGACATCTATCATAATTTATTTGATTTGTTACTTAAAAACGTGCAAAGATAGTAAATTCCAACATACAGGAGGGAAAAGAATTTTACAGAAAACAGAAAACCCCAGCCATATTTTGGTTGGGGTTGTTCCGTTGTGGGTGGGCGGCGTGCTACTTTCCCACGCCTTGGCGCAGTATCATCGCCGCTGCGGGGCTTAACTTCTCTGTTCGGGATGGGAAGAGGTGCGCC
>ODAI013066469.1_pt1 | contig 12002 bp, 4 predicted proteins | sample 1539321 | NCBI WGS metagenome assembly ODAI01 (sample SAMN02144231, study PRJEB22623) | gut metagenome | biome: sheep rumen | host: Ovis aries | place: New Zealand
AAGCTTGAGATAACGTTCTCGAAAGAAGAGATACTGACAATGTACCTCAACACCGTCGACTTCGGCTCCAACGCCTTCGGCATCAAGACGGCAGCACGCAAATATTTCGGCACCACACCCCACGACCTCACCTACGAACAGGCCGCAACGCTCGTTGGACTGCTCAAGGCCACAAGCTCCTACAACCCTCGCCGACATCCCGCTCGCTCCACCGAACGACGAAACATCGTGCTGCAGAACCTCTACGACCACGGAGGTATAATACTGCACGGCGAACTTGCCACTCCCACACAGCTCGACAGCCTCAAGGACATCCCCATGGGCGTCATCAAGCACTATAGCGAGAGCTCATTCGACGGCATTGCGCCCTATATGCGCACACCGCTGCAAGAGTACATCGACCAGCTTTGCGAAGAAGGTAAAGTGAAAGGCTACGAGCACGAACACCTCGACCTCTACTCCGACGGCCTGAAGATCTACACCACCATTGACTCGCGCATGCAACGCTACGCCGAGGACGCCGCCCGCAAGCAGATGAAGAGGCTACAGCAACTCTTCAACGAGCATTGGCGTGGAGCAAACCCGTGGCAGGACTCGCAGCACCGCGAGATCTCTGGATTCATTGAGAACATCTCGCACAAGACCGAACGCTACAAGTCGCTCAAGAAACAATTCCCCGACGACCCCGACAGCGTACGCTACTACATGAACCTGCCGCACATAGTCCGACTCTTCAGCTATGAAGGCCCCATAGAGCGCGAGATGTCGACCATGGACTCCATACGCTACATGGTGAAATTCCTACACTGCGGATTCGTGGCCATAGAACCCGACACGCGCCACGTCAAGGCTTGGGTGGGCGACATCGACTTCCGCTTCTGGAACTACGACAAGGTGACGTCGCAACGTCAGCCGGGCTCGACCTTCAAGCTCTTCGTTTACACCGAGGCCATGAACAAAGGCCTCAAGCCCGTAGACCGCCGCACCGACAGCTACGTCTCCTACAAGACATGGCGCTCCGGAAGGGCTGCACGCTGGGTGCCCCGCAATGCCAACGGCCGCTATTCGGGTTCTAACATGATGCTCAAGACGGCCTTCGCCCTCAGCGTGAACAGCATCGCCGTAAAGCTCGGTTATGAAGTGGGCATACACGATATAGCATCAACGGCGCATGCCATGGGCATACAGTCGGAGCTCGACGAGGTGCCGGCCATGTGCCTCGGAGCCAGCGACGTATCGCCCCTCGAGCTCGTCAATTCCTACTGCACTATAGCCAACGACGGACGTTTCAGCGAGCCATGCCTCGTAACCAAAATCGTCGACCGCGAAGGCAAGACCATCTACAAGGCCAAGCAAGTGGAGACGCAAGCCATACCCTACCGCTCAGCGTTCTATATGCAGCAGATGCTGAAAGGCGGCCTAACCACAAGAGGCGGCACCTCGCAAGCACTCTGGCAATATATCAACCACGTCAAAGGCAAAGTGGACTTCGGAGGCAAGACCGGAACCACCAACAACAACTCCGACGCCTGGTATATGGGCGTCACACCCAAGCTCGTGGCTGGAGCATGGGTGGGAGGCGAATACCGAAGCATACACTTCCGCTCCGGAGCTCTCGGACAAGGCAGTCGCACGGCTCTGCCCATCTACGGCAACTTCATAGCCGCCGTGCTGCGCGACCCGCGCTTCTCACACTACATCGCACAGTTCCCGCCGCCAAGGGAGGGCGAAGAGATCGACAAGAAAGACTACGAAGGATGGGGTTATTCCACCACGCGTCAATCTTTCAGCGTTGACAGTCTAAGCAAGTTAGGCCCTATGGAAGGCGTTGGCTTAGGCAACTCAGGCGGAACCGACGCCTCTGCCGGCAATAGTTCTGCAGGCGCCACAGACGCAGGGGCAGCGCCCGCACAGACAACTCCTGAGGCAACCGAATAACAGCCTCTGTCCCCTCAGCCTTTCAAGAGAAAAAGAAGCACTACAAAGACTTCTAAACAACACGAAAAATAAAGACACCAAAAGCATCATGAAGACAAGACTCCTCACACTGCTTATCCTTGCGACAGCAGCAGCCTCAACCCTGCAGGCCAAGAAGAAAACGACAGCTTACCTCTTCACCTATTTCACCGGCAATGCGCCCGAACAGGAGCAGATTTGCTACGCCATATCTGAGGACGGCTGGAACTACACGCCGCTGAACAACGGCAAACCCGTCATAGCTTCAAAGGACATCGCACGCACAGGCTGCGTCCGCGACCCTCATATCCTGCGCGGAAAGGGAGGATGGTTCTATCAGGTAGTCACCGACATGAAGTCGAGCCTCGGATGGAGCTCCAACCGAGGCATGGTGCTCATGCGCTCAAAGGACCTCGTACACTGGCAGCACCACACCGTCCACTTCCCCGAGCGCTACAAGGGAACAATGTTTGAGCACGTCACACGCGTCTGGGCGCCACAGACAATCTACGATGAGCGCACAGGCAAGTACATCGTTTATTTCTCCATCCTCACCGACGACGGCTCCTGCCCCTACGACCGCGTCTATTGGGCTTATGCCAACAAGGACTTCAGCGACCTCGAAGGCGAGCCTAAGGTGCTCTTCGATATGAAGAATGCCAGCATCGACACCGACATCGTGCGCGACGACGACGGCCTCTACCACATCTTCTTCAAGACAGAAGGCCAGCGACAAAAAGGCATAAAGCAATTTATCGCGAAAGATTTTTACAACGGCAAAACATGGGAGCTGCAACCGGGCTGGTGCCAGGACACCAACAAGCAGGTGGAAGGCTCCGGTGTTTTCCGTCTGCACGATGGCACATGGGTGCTGATGTACGACTGCTACACCAGCGGACACTACCAGTTCTGCAAGAGCGCTGACCTCCGTAGCTTCAAGCAGGTGCAGGACACCAAGACAAGCGGAGCCTTCACGCCTCGCCACGGCACCGTCATAGCCATCACAGCCAAGGAGCTGGCACGCCTGAAGAAGGCCTTCCCCAACGACTGACACGTCGCGACGATCCGACAATAAAACAATCCCTCGCCTGTCCGGCCAAGGAAGCTTGAAAGAGCACTTCCGCAGCCGAGAAGGCGAGGGATTCTTTTGTCAAGGAAAAAAGAGAATAGATATTATCTGAAAGGCAAAATTGAAAGACCGTTTAACAATAGGAGAGGCCTTATTTAGTTAAAAATCCTTAAATACAAGCAATTCTTTACGCATTTAAGTACGTGAGATTGAAAAAAGCTTTAATTTTGAGCGCTTATTTATAAAAAATAAGAGCTTTATCGGACTTTACCATCATTTACCAATCAACGTAAACACGTAAAAAACAACAACTAAACAATTAATAACTCAAATTCAATGTGTATGAGAAACCGCATTAGCACATTCGGCAAACAAGGAGCCATTGCGCTCAGTCTGTTAGCCGCTTGTGGACTTACGTGGTCTTGCAAGGACGACTACACGTGGGACGATGAGAAACCCACGTGGCTGAACTCCAGCATCTACGAAAGTCTGCAAGAGCGCGCAAACTTCAACACATACCTACGTCTGCTCGAAGACAAGGATGTGAACATTGAAGGCGTGCGAAACCTAAAGGACGTCTTAAGCAAGACAGGCTCCAAGACGGTCTTCGTGGCCAACGACCAGGCATGGGAGGAGTTCTTCAAGGCCAATGCCAAGCTGCCCGAGACCAACCCCTGGCACAATGCCACGAGCTACGAGCGCCTGAGCCAGGCTCAGAAAAAGTTGCTCATCAACACCAGCATGCTCAACAACGCCATCGTGATGGAGAATCTCGCCAGCAGCGACGGCGACGGCACCAACCCACCTGAGCGAGGAGCCTACATGCGCAGAGTCACGGACTATAACCTCACCGACTCCATCACTTTCTTGCCCGCCGACCAAGTGCCTTTCACCTACAACACCAAGGACATCGAAGAAGGCCGCGACTACTGGAAGAACTTCAGGGCAGAGAACGGCGGCAACGGTATCTACCTGGTGATGGACTCCACACTCAGCATGATGCTCCACTTCACGCAGGAGCACATGGCCAAGCAGCAAATCACCAATGACGACTTCAAGTGGTTTATGGGTCGCGAGCGCGAAACACGTGACGTTCATATCTACGACGCTAAGATCATAGAGCAGAACCTCGTGGCTGAGAACGGATACGTCAACGTCACTGAGAAGGTCATCAAGCCTTTGGCAAACATGGCAGAGGTCATCCGCACAAACGGCAAGACCAATATCTTCAGCCACATGCTCGACCGCCTCTCATTCCCCTTCCCCAACGCCGCCGTTACGGAGGACTACAAGAAACTGCACCCCGAATTCACCGGAACCATCTACACGAAGAAGTATTTCGCCAACCTCGGTGCCGGAGGACGTTCGCAGAAAGTAGGACCTGACGGTAAGGCCTTCAGCGACGAAGACGGTGAAGTCAACCTGCAGTTCGACCCGGGTTGGAATGAATTCTACTACAATAAGGACCGTCGCGTTGACATGGCTGCGATGTTCGTGCCTAACGACGAAGCCTTGATGCGTTACTTCTCGGAAGGCGGAGCCGGATGGCAGCTCGTGCAGACCTACGCCCCCGACCCCTACGCTGAAGTTCCCGAAGGCGACTTCGACGCCCTCTACAAAAAGATCGACTGGATTCCCCTCTCGACGCTCGACAAGCTGTTGAACGTAATCATGTTCCCCTCGTTCAACGGCTCTGTGCCCAGCAAGATCACTCAGCTGCGCGACTACCAGTCGCAGGAAGAGATGTTCACGCCTGACGACATTAATTACATCGACACCTGTATGCTCGCATGTAACGGCGCCGTCTACGTCATGGATCAGGTTTACGGTCCGGCTGCCTACATCTCAGTGGCTGCTCCGGCCAACATCAGCAAGACGAACCTCATCATGAAGTGGGCAATCAACAACGGTGAAGACTATCGCAAGGACAAGATGCACATGAACTATTTCGCATACCTCATGGCTATGCGCTCTAACTTCACATTCTTCCTGCCCAGCGACGAAGCACTCAAGCGCTACTACGACCCCGTAAGCTTCACCAGCCGAAAGCCACGCGTCATCCAGATGTCATACACCGGAAAAGGCGACCTGCCTGTGCAGACAGGACGTATTCTCTACACCTACAACCTCGAGGACGGTACCATCGGAAACCTCTATAACCTCGACCAGTTGCTCGAGACAGAGCTCCTCAACCGTCTGAAGGACATCCTCGAGAGCCACACTATCGTGCACGATGGCACCAACCCCATCGACAACGAGGATGAATACTACATCGCTAAGAACAATGCCGCACTCAAAGTGACCAAGGATGCCGACCACAACATCGTGAAGGTGCAGGGCGGCTTCCAGCTGGAGAACGAGCGCGCAGGCATCGTCAACGGCGACAGAGGCACACTCAATGTTGAGGTCACGCCATCCAACACCAACCACATGGCCAACGGTACGACTTACATCATCGACGACTCGCCCCTCATCCCCGCCAGCAAGAGTATCTACGGAATCATAGCCAATGAGTTCCGCGATGACTGCGAAGCATTCTTCGGTCTGACCGACATGGACGGCAACGAAGACATCATCAAAGCTTGCGGACTCGACCTCTCGAAACTTGCCGTATGGCTCGCAGGTGCCACATCAGGCGGCGTCGACTACAACGTACGCTTCTGGAACAACTACCAGTACACCCTCTTCGTGCCCACCAACGAGGCTATCGAGGAAGCACGCAACCTGGGCCTGCCCACATGGGAGGACATCCGCGCCGACTATGAAAGCCTGCCCACAGACCCGAACGACGAAGACGTTCGCATCCTTAACGGAGAGGACTCGCTGCGCCTGCAGACGAAGATAACCTTCCTGAGCAACTTCATCCGCACACACTTCGTCGACCGAAGCGTCTTCGAGGACAAGAGCGAAATGGCTGAGAGCGAACTGGTGACATCGAGCTACGACGTGCTCAACGGCGTATTCGTGAAGGTGCACGTATCACGCAGCAAGGATGGTGGTGAGATGCGTCTCTTCGTGCGCGACGACAACGGCGGCAAGACATATGAGACAGCCGGCACGCTCCGCAACATCATGGCACGTGACATCGTCTGCCTGAACGACCCCAATGGTAACTACAGCGGTGCCAAGACCTCGCCCACAGGACGTAACTCAATGAACAACATCGTGTTGCAGAGCTCCAGTTTCGCTGTAATCCACCAGATTGGAGGCGTGCTTAACCACGTGCCTCTCGTCAACGGACGCTACGACAGCACTTGGGCTGATGCCTCGAGTTGCAAGAGATATCTCAAGAAATTTGAAGTCCCATCCGACATCATTAAATTGAAGCACTATGAATAAGATTATAAAACTGATAATGCTTTGTGTTGTATTCCTCGCGAGTACGACAGCCAATGCGCAGCAACGGCGTATCTCTGGTACGGTGTCGGATGACTTCGATGTCGTGCCCGGAGCTAATGTCGTTGAGAAAGACAAGAACAACCGTATTGTCAGTGCTACCGTCACAGATATGAACGGTAACTTCACCCTGACAATCAAGGACCCAGGCAACACTCTTAACGTGACGTTCATCGGACTGAAGCCGTGGTCGTCGCCCATCGGCACGCGCAACGTCTTCAAGATCAAGCTGTCCGAGAACACCAAGACCATTAAGGAGGTCGTTAAAGTAGGAAAGAAGAAACAGCAGAGCGGCGGTCTCACCATCCCCGTACGAGAGTTGGCCGGCGCACACCAGACCTTCAACATGGACGAGATGGAAGGTATGGCCTTCGAGTCGGTTGACCAGGCCCTGCAAGGTCAGATCGCAGGTCTCGACATCGTGGCCAACTCCGGTAACCTCGGTTCCGGTACTACCATGCGCCTGCGCGGTACCTCTACTATTAATGGTAACGCACAACCCCTCATCGTCGTCAATGACCACATCTTCGAACTGCCTGAGGATGCACAGACCGTCAACTTCGAGGATATGGACAACGAGGAGCAGTTCTCGACGCTCCTCAACGTCAACCCCGAGGACATCGAGAGCATCGAGGTTCTCACGGACGCTTCGACGGCTAAGTGGGGTTCACGTGGTGCCAACGGTGTCATCGAGATCAAGCTCCGCCGTGGCCACCGCGGTCCCACAAACGTGACCTTCTCTTACAAGTTCAACGGCACCTGGCAGCCCGACGGCTACAAAATGCTCGACGGCGACGGCTACACCATGATGCTCAAGGAAGCCTACTACAACCCACGTCAGATTCCTACCAGCATCCCCGAGCTCGACTACAACACCAGCCTGACCGACATCTATGGCCACTACAGCAAGAATACCGACTGGATCAACGAAGTGAAGCAGTTCGGTAAGGAGCACAAGTGGTACGTCACGCTCTCCGGTGGTGGCGAGAAAGCTACCTTCCGCGTCAGTGCCGGTTACGACAAATCGACCGGTTCGATCATCGCACAGAAGCTCAACCGCTTCACCACGCAGACAGCCCTCGACTACTGGGTCAGCGACCGCATCAAGTTCACATCGAACATCAGCCTGACCTTCACCACAAACTACAAGAACAACCCCAACGACATTCTTAACCGCGCATACACGGCAATGCCGAACATGAGCGTCAATGAGCTGATGGCACAGAATGTCGACGGACAGCTGACATACGTGCCCACAGGCCGCTACTTCAATATGCTGCCACTCGACCTGAACAGCAACAACGACGGGCATCACACCAGCTATGAGCTGCGCGACATGTTCCTCAACGGCAACCCCGTAGCCTATGCTTATGGCGGTTGGAACAAGGAGAACCAGTACAACCTCACGCCACAGTTCGCCATAGAGTACAAGCTCCTCGGCAAGACCGACGAGCACTGGCAGCTCAACTACAAGGGCGACGTTCAGCTCAATATCTACAGCACGTCAAGCGACAAGTACCTGCCCGCAGAACTTCGCACCATGGACTGGGTCTATGGCGACACCAACGGACAGATGTGGGACGGTAAAGGCCACTCCAACGAACGTAACACCGTAGGCAACTACGAGTACAAGAGCCTCGAGTTCACTACACGCCACGACCTCGCACTCTATCCTCACTTCAACAACGAGGACTGGAGCGCAAGCGCCCTCGCACGCTGGGAGATGAAGAGCGGTTCGTCGAGCTCACAGGACATGGGCCTCTGGAACGTGCCTACAGGTATCACCGATCCTACGGTCAACGCCCTGCTCACTAACGCCTATGCCTCTAACAACGAATGGCGCGAGACGAGCTTCTTCGTGCAAGCTCACGGCTCCTACAAGAGTAAGTACAACGTCGATGTCAGCGTTCGCTGGGACGGCTCCACCGCTTTCGGCGCCGGCAACAAGTTCGGCGTATTCCCCTTCGTGGGTCTGCGCTGGAACATCATCGACGAAGGCTTCATGAAATGGTCGCGCAAGGTTATCAGCATGCTCTCCATCCGTCCTACCTGGGGTCTCACAGGTAACACCGGCGGCGGCGGCTTCGACCAGTACAACCGCTACTATCAGGCAGGTTACTACAACGGTCACACCGTCATCATCCCCGAGAACCTCTCGCTCAGCTCCATACGTTGGGAGAAGACTCGTAAGCAGAACCTCGGTTTCAACCTCGGTCTCTTCGAAGACCTGCTCAACTTTGAGCTCGACATCTACGACCACAAGACCACCGACCTCATCATGAAGAACCAGCGTATCGCCTCGGCCAACGGCTTCAGCTCCCTGGCCAAGATGAACGGCGGTGTCATGCGCAACAAGGGTTGGGACCTCAACTTCCACACCGGTTGGTTCGCAAAGGTTGGCAAGTTCCAGCTCAAGCTCCGCGCCAACGTAGCTCAGAACTTCAACGAGGTGGAGGAGATGGATCCCCTCATCCTCGATGCCCTCAACCCCTCCGACACCTATCAGCCCGAGAATCTGCAGTACGACAAACTCCGTCGCATTCAGGTAGGCAACGCCCTCGGTTCAATCTATGGCCTGAAATATAAAGGCGTCTATAAGTACGACTACGACCACAGCGGCTACACACAGGCTTCATGGTATGCCTACGGCCAGTACGAAGTTGACAAGAACGGCAACACCTTCAGCAACTACGAGGACGCCGTACTCAACGGTACCGGCTACGACATCAACGGCAATCCCATCAACACGGCCTCGGCAGCCATGCACCGCGGCGAGATTGCTACGTGCCCGATAGCATATGACGTCAATGGCAATATGCTCACCGACCAGAAAGGCGAACCCCTACCCTTGTACTATTGCTTCAACGAGAGCTACGGCAAGGCCTTCCACGGCGGCGATGCCATGTATGAGGACATCAACCACGACGGACAGATTGACCGCTACGATATCGTTTACCTGGGTAACTCCAACCCGAAGTGCAACGGTGGTTTCGGCTTCACTGCCAAATGGGACCGTCTGCAGCTCAACACCGGTTTCAACTTCCGCCTGGGCAACCAGATCGTGAACCTCGCACGCGCCAACGCCGAGAGCATGCGCTCCAACGCCAACCAGAGTTTCGCCACGACTTGGCGATGGCGTAAGAACGGCGACGAGACCGTCATTCCACGCGCACTAAACACCAGCGGCTTCAGCAGCTACAACTCGCTGCCGTCAGACCGCTACGTGGAGAACGGCGACTACCTCCGCCTGCAGTACGTACAGCTCACCTACGACATCGACCCCAAGATTCTTAAGAAATGGAAGATCCGTAGCCTCAAGCTCTACGCCTCGGCCAACAACCTGTTTGTATGGAGCAAGTACACCGGCACCGACCCCGAAGTAAGCCCCTCGGGCTTCAGCGTCGCTGTCGACAACAACCGCACACCGCGCTCGCGCTCCTTCACCGCTAGTATAAATCTTGGTTTCTAAACACACGAACGTCATGAAACGATACAATTATTATATATATAATGTAGCACTCGCGTGCCTCATGGCGCTCGGTGCCACTTCCTGCGAAGACTTCCTCACGCTATATCCTCAGGACCGCGTCGTGGAAGAGAACTTCTGGGAAGACAAGAACGACCTCGAAGGCGTACGCTACGGAGCCTACCAGCATATGGCGGGAACTGTAGAGAAGCTGATCGTCTGGGGCGACATCCGTTCCGACGCCTATGCACAAAACGACTATTCTGACCAGCAGAAGCAATACGACCTCTACAAGAAGATCGTAGAAGCGCAGTTAGACTCCACGATGGACGTCTACGACTGGGGATCAGTCTACACCACCATCAACTACTGCAACAAGGTGCTCTCTCACGGCGAGCAGGTGCTCGAGCGCGATGCTCAGTTCACACGCACTGAGTGGGAGCAGATGAAGGCTGAGATGACCGCTATGCGTGCCCTCAACTACTTCTACCTCCTGCGCGCCTTCAAGAACATCCCCTACAGCAACGAAGTCATCAACTCCGATGCCGATACGCACCCCTTCACGGCAACGAAGCAGATGGACGTCCTCGACATTCTTATCAAGGACGTACGCTCCGTGGCTGGCAAGGGACGCAACCGCTATACCTCCATCGCCGACACACGAGGCCTGATGACCAACACCGCCATCTATGCCCTGCTGGCCGAGATGTATCTCTGGCGCAGCGCACTGCGCGAAGGCCGCGGATGCTCGGAGGACAGCGTGCGCATGGATGCCGACAGCGTCGTCTACTACGGACAACTCTCGCTCGACGCCCTGGCACTGCAGAACCAGCAGCTCAACCTCGGCATCGCTGAGCGCACACGCAACCTGACCGACGACTTCGGCAGCGGCCTCAAGAATGCACAACTGCTCAAGAACGAAGGCATGGAGAACAGCTACAACGCCAAGATGACTGTGTCCGTGGCCAGCTACAACGAAATCTTTGGCAACAGCATCAACTCAGCAGGCAACAGCGACGAGAGCATCTTCGAACTGCAATACGACAGGAACCAACTGAAGAACAAATTCGTCAACAGCTTCTGGGGCCATTCCAATGGCACTCACTTCGCTACCAGCTACTCTGCTATGAGCAACATCCTCGGCAACAATTTCAGCAAAGACTCACGCATGTGGTACACCTGCGCAAGACGTACAACAGACAACACCTCCAGCAATGACGAATACAAAGAAGGCTATATGCTAAAGTATAGCTATAGCTCCTTCCGTTTCGTAAGCGGCATTTTCAAGTCGCAGGTAGAATCCGACGAAGGTCACAACTGGATCTTCTACCGCATGACCGACGTCATGCTGATGATGGCCGAGGCCGAGGCTGTGAGAGGCAACTTCCAGGCGTGCCGCAACATCGTCGATGCCATCCACAAGCGCGCGCAGCTCGACCAGCGCACAGGCCTCTCGGCTAACAGCGACAACAACAAGGACAAGTGTATCGACCTCGTCATGAAAGAGCGTCTGCTCGAACTCACCGGCGAAGGCAAGCGTTGGTTCGACCTCGTGCGCTATGCCGAGCGCATCGGCGGAGGCCACAACGCTGACCCCTTCGAGCCTGAGATCAAGGATGGCGCCGACGGCGTAGCCAAGATGATCGACAACTTCCTCGGCAAGGGTTCCTACGGCAAGTTGGTGTCCGTTCTGAAGAACCGCATCAAGAACCGCTACGGACTCTACAGCCCAATATACTACATGGAGCTCCGTGCCAACAAATACCTCTTCCCGCAGAATCCAACGTGGAACCGCGAGAAAGGTCTGATTATTGGCAACGCAGAATAACCATCATCACCAATGCTAATCATTATTACGACAATGAAAAACAAATTAAACTTTCATAACTTCAAGCTGGCGCTGGTGGTTGCCCTTGCAGGCTTGGTAGCCGCTGCATGTACAGAGGATATTGACACCGGTGCACGCTTCACGCTGAAGGAGTACACGGTGCTGTCGTACCTCACCGAAGGCCCCCAGGCTGAGAACTTTACAGACTACGTGCGCCTGCTCAATAAGGTGCCCGTAAGCTCGCGCTCCGCATCAACGGTGGCACAGCTCCTCTCAGCACGCGGAAA